>OLWH01000589.1_pt1 | contig 16730 bp, 17 predicted proteins | sample 1673381 | NCBI WGS metagenome assembly OLWH01 (sample SAMEA103958110, study PRJEB25191) | human gut metagenome | reverse complement strand
TATATTTGCGCGGGTTTTTCAAAAAATCGATGATTTCTACCAGCTCTTCCTTTTCCTCCTCGGCGCCCGCAACATCGGAAAAACGGGTTTTTACGCTCTGCTGCACACGCGCCGTGTTCTTGCCGAAGCTCATGCCCTGACTGTTCTGACTGCGGAAAATGTTTATCATAAATATGAACATAACCACAATCAGTATAATGGAGAACAGCGTGGGCAGATAGTCCCAAAAACTCGCCTGCACGGGATTGTTGAAACCGATTTGAACCGCCGACGCGCCCGCAGGCAGACTGTCGTTGCTCTCCGTTATCAATTCATAAATAACGGGGTGCATATTCGGTCCGATATAGAAGAAATAGTCGTAATACTTTGCCGCATTGTTGCGGGAAGCTGCTTCGGTGTTTCTTTTTACCACGTTTACCGAGTAGCCCGTGTTGAAATAAACCGCCTGAATATTGCCGGCGTCAAGATCCTCCTTGAACTGCGCGTAGGTGGACTGCTTGCTGTTGCCCACGAATTGCAGAATGAAAACCACTGCGAGCACAAGCACAAGCACAATTATCAATATCATCCACCAGCTCGATTTTCTGTTGTTCTGATTCAATTTTACGCTCCTTTTTTCGAGACAGAAAAATTCTATGCTTTTAGTATGCGGATTTTTCCGTATATTTAGGCAACTATATCACAATTTCCAATGCTTGTCAATTTTATTTTCAAACGGGTAAATAAATACACAATAGTTTCACCGGAGCTTACTTTTGTCTCCGACCGCATATTGAAACAGCTCTCACAATCGCACTTTTCTTGCGATTTTGACGCAGCACGGCGGTGTAAAAGCGTTTACAGCAGCGGCAAAATCAACAGCGAAACCGCCGTCAGGATTGCAAGAAACGAAAAATTGATTGCGGAAAACAAACCGAGATAACGCCGAGCGCCGCCGCCGTTTGCGGAGCGGTATTCTCCAAGCGTAATCAGACTTGCAAGCGACGCGACGGGAGTGCCGAGTCCGCCTATGTTTACGGCAATCAGCAAGGCGTTTTTGTCGGCGGTAAAACGGGAAAGCAGCATGGACGTAGGCACGTTGCTCAACACCTGACAGGACGCGACTCCCACAAGCAAAGGAGAAGCCGCCACCAAAGAGCTTAAAAATTCCTTAACCGCGTCTATGCGCGCCATATTGCCTGCAAAAACGAAAAACGCGGCAAAGGTGACAAGAAGCTTGTAATCCACCTTGATCAGACTTGCCGGGTCAAGGAGCAACAACGCCGCAACGACGGCTGCCAGCCCCCACCAATAGGGAAAAACACGAAAAACTATGAGCACCGACACTGCAAACAGTACGGAATATGCAACAGTCTTGAACAAAGGCGGACGCGGCACCTGCGTCGAAACAGCCTCTATTTTCAACGGCTTGACAAACAGACAGGATGCCAAAATGAGTATAAAGGCAACGGCAAAGGGCACAGCCATAACGCGAAAAAACTCTCCCGCCGAATAGGAATAGAAGGAATACAGGTACAGATTCTGAGGATTGCCGAAGGGAGTGAGCATGCCGCCGAGGTTTGCGGCGACGTTTTGCATGACAAAAACAAAAGCAAGATATTTTCTCTGCGCGCAGGATTCCAGCACGAGAAAGCCCAACGGCAAAAAGGTGATGAGCGCCATATCGTTTGCCATAATCATGGAACCGAAATAAGTTACGAACACAAGCGCGATTACGGCTCCCCTGACCGTTTTGAATCTGCGCACAATCACATCGGCGAGCCACCTGAAAAATCTTATATTTTTAAAAGCGCACACAACCGCGAGCGTGCAGAACAGACACGCAAGGGTACGAAAATCGAAATAATCAAGATACTGCTTGTCAAAGGGTACGAAAAAGCAGGTGACTGCGGCTGCAATCAGCGCGACAACAGGCATAGCAAAAGCGGCAAGAGTTTTTTTAAATTGAGCCATAACACATTTTCCCGACGAACATTATAGACGCAAACGAGAGAAAAAGCAAACTTCAACGGGAAAATAAATTTTTTTACCTTCTCAAACCGAGAAAAAGGATTACGTAATTGGAGCAAAATTTACGGCTGTGGTTTATTTTATTAAACTTTATTTAAACAAAAAAGGCGTTTGTACTTAAAAACGCCTTTTTAAACGCCTCAAAGTTTAAGCGCTCATAATAATACTTTCCGCAATTGTCTCCGCCATTTTTTCAACAAGCATCACTCTGTCGGAGTGCGACGAGTAAAAGTCCTGACATCCGCGCTTGCTGACCACGCCCAATATACTCACATCCCCCACCTGCGGCAGGTTTTTATTTGTTGCCGCGCCGGGCATGATGCCCCCCTTGTGTATTTGGACGCACCCTACTTCTTCGTTGTCGCCCACCGCCGCGTCGATTACCACAATCTGTTTTTCGGGGTGCATAACCCTGACCATATCGTATGCCAGCACCAAATTCTGCGCATTGACATTGCACCCTTCATATCCATATACCAACAGCGGCCGTTTCATCTTATTTTGAATCAGCGTTCCCACTCTGGGGCCGAGACTGTCGCCCGTTACGTTTTCCGTACCTATACACAGCAAAACTATATCCCGTGAAAGCAAAGGCTTCAATTGTTCGCTGATTTGTTCCGCCGCATTTTCCCTGTAAATAGTTGTACTCTCCATTGCAAGACTCCTTTCTGACAAATTATACCCACAAAATCGTTCTTTATACAGCCTTGTTTCCTTTTACAGTTCTATTTTAACAGAACAGCCCCTCTTGCTTTTGACGAATGCTGTAATTATCTGTTGTTTTTTAAATACTGTTTCACGTGAAACATTTAAATTCGATTTAACGAGCTTTTAATGTCAGAGCGACCTCCATATTGAGTCGCATAAAAAATTTTGTTTCACGTGAAACAACAACAAACCAAATTTCCAAAAAAGAATTAAAAAAGGCGCTTTCGATTTAAATAAAACAACCAAGCGAAGCCCCGATATAACAATTAACTTTGATTTTAAAGCACAAAAAGTTCAAAAATCAACCCCCCTCTAAAACGAGCTGAGACAGAATGACGAAAATTTTCTCCACCAAAAATTAAATTGATTCTGTCTCAAAAAGAGCCTAATAACAAGTTTAAAATAATGTCAAAGCGCCATATGGTCAAACGATAGCATAAGATTAAATTTCAAAATACGTCAACTCACGAGAGATAATGAGAAAAAATTCATTCCGTCTCACAATAACAAATTATAAAGCATACCTAGTTAAGCAAATTAAAAATAATATACAACAAATAGAAAATACTGATATTTTACAAAACACTCGAAAATTTATGATGTGTAATTTATTAACTCAAATGAGTTAATAACCATATTTTGAGTTAATTTTTTTCATGTGTAGCACCCCGCCCGACTTAGCAATTAAAAAACAGCTGCTTTGTTTTTAGTCGCTTGCAAATGTTAAAATATTTTAGTCTCGTAGAAGAAAAAGCACTGTTTGTGAGACAGAACGGATTGGAATTTTTCCCGAAGAAAAAAATCCTCATTCTGTCTCAGCTCATTTTAGAGGGAGGTAAAAATCCGTAATATTTTCTTATTTTTTAAGAAAAAGCAGATGTTTCACGTGAAACATCTGCTTAAAATTTTCCGATTAAATTACATTCCTATAAGTCCCAACAGCCATTCGGATATTTCCAAAATAAACATTCCTATATTGGTTGTGTACAGATTTTCCTCAAAAAACTCTGTTACAAACGGAATTCTTACCAACCCGCTGAACAGATTGACTGCGGAAAAGGCTACCGAAATCCAAAAGATTGCCAAAACCGCTCCGAGAACCATTCCCAACAGCTTATCCGCCAATTTCAGAATACTGATTTTTGAAATAGCTTTATTTAAAAGCTTTTTCAAAAGGAAAATGATTATATACAGAATTATAAACAGCGCGATAAAACAAATTATGTTGTTTACGCTTCCCGTCAGCTCCTGCGGCAGGGTTTCAGACAAAATCGCGCCGTCTGCAAGGTTTTTGGTAAGGGGAGTCACCAAAAAGCTGAATATTTTTGACAATCCGAAGGCCTCTAACGCCTGTTCAACCAATTCCGGACTGCTGTGCCAGTTCTGCGGAGCGCTCCAAAGCTCTTCCAAACCGTTTTGAGTGACTTTTTCTGTCAGAAAACCGTTTATTTTATCGAAAATGGCTCCGCTGCTGTCCGGTAACAGCTTTGCAACGACCTTGCAAAGCAAAATCGAAGCAATCAACACAACCAAAAAGCCGCATAAATCAAATAACTGTTTGGTAAACCCTCGAATCACGCCTATAAGCGCCGCAAACAGTATTATACCGAGCAACACCCAATCGTAAGTTCCGAAGGCAACGCCGCTCAAAAGAAGGGGATTCATAAACCTGTCGAATAATAACAGCATTTCAACTCCTTAAAAATGAACACTCATCATTTTTATATTGTTTATTATACCATATAATAGCACATTTCGGCAAATTTGTATACATAATTCTTGCTTATACCTGCCAAAAGGCTTATTTTTCTCGGAATATATTAAATTATTGTCTTATCGGGTTGAAAAATACTTTTTATTGTGATATAATAATACAAAATTTCGGGTAATATGTTCTGCCGTCGACAAAAAGTTTCACGTGAAACAATTTGTCGAAAATAAATTCGTCATTCGACACAGGAGCTTATATGGGCAAAATCATCGCATTTTCCAACCAAAAGGGCGGAGTAGGAAAAACTACGACGGCAATAAATCTTGCCGCATACGTGGCGCTGGCAGGAAAAAGCGTTCTCATTGCGGATATAGACCCGCAGGGCAACGCCACAAGCGGCTTCGGAGTGGAAAAGCACAAGCTCAAAGCCACAATGTACGACTATCTTATGGGAGAAGCGACGGCGGACGACGTCGTTTTGCCTACGGGAGTGGAAAACATCCACATAATTCCGTGCAACGCCGATTTGGTGGGTGCGGAAATAGAGCTTGTGGACGCGCCCCGCAGAGAATTCGCTTTAAAAAACTGTCTTCTTCCGTTAAAGGAAATTTACGATTACATTTTCGTAGACTGTCCGCCGTCGCTCGGTTTGCTTACGCTCAACGCACTGACCGCGGCAGACGCAATCCTTATACCCATACAAAGCGAGTTTTTTGCCCTCGAAGGGTTAAGTCAACTGATAAACACCATAAAAATCGTAAAAACGCGTCTTAATCCTTCGCTTTACATAAACGGCGTTGCCCTCACAATGTACGACAACCGTTCCGTAATAAGCCGTCAGGTCACTGCGGAAATAGCCAAATATTTCGGAGAAAAGGTTTATCCCACTCCCGTACCGAGAAACGTCAAGCTGGTCGAAGCGCCGAGTTTCGGCAAGCCCGTTTCCGTTCACGCGCCGAGAAGCAGCGGCGCAACTGCATACAAGCTGCTCGCGGATGAATTTTTGAAGAGAGAGGAGAGTCAAAATGGCACAAAATAAAGGATTGGGCAGAGGACTTGCAAGTCTGCTCGGCATGAACGAGCTTGATGTAAAGCCCGTTCAGACTGAAATAAAACAGGAAAGCGTTTCCGCGCCGACAACGGCAAAAAACGAAGGCGCACAGGCAATTATATCGGACAAGGGCAAAAAAATGATGAATCTCGTGGACGAAAAAGCCTCTAAATTGGCAGCGCCCGAGCACGTTCAATTAGACCCGTCCGCACGTATAATCGCAATACAGATTTCCATAAAAGACATAGACCCCAACTATGAGCAGCCGAGAAAGCACTTTGACGAGGCAGCCTTGAACGACCTTGCCGAATCAATAAAAATACACGGCGTGATTCAACCCATAGTCGTTGTCCGCATGGGGATGCGCTTTATGATTATCGCGGGCGAAAGAAGATTCCGTGCCGCGAAAATGGCGGGGCTAAACACCATTCCCGCCATAATAAAAAATTATTCCCCGCAGCAGATAAGGGAAATCAGTCTGATTGAAAACCTCCAAAGAGAGGATTTAAATCCCATAGAAGCAGCCCGCGCAATAAAGCAGCTCATGGAAGAGTTCAACATGACTCAGGAAACAGCTGCCGACAGAATAGGCAAAAGCCGCTCCGCAATAGCAAACACTCTGCGTCTTTTGACTCTCGACAGCCGTGTAATCTCTCTCATCGAGGACGGCAGACTCTCCGCGGGACACGGTCGCGCGCTGGCAGTCATAGACAACCAAACCGAGCAGTACAATCTCGCTTCAAAGGCTGCCGAAAGCAAGCTTTCCGTCAGAGAAATGGAAAAGCTGGTGAGAGAGCTGCTCAATCCCAAGCCCGCTCCCGTCAAACAACAGGAGGATTGTCCCGAGCTCAAAGAGCTTGTGGCAAATATGCAAAGAACCTTCGCAACAAAGGTAGGCGCTCTCGGAAACGGCAGAAAGGGACGCATATACATAGACTATTACACCAAAGACGATTTGGACAGAATATGCGAGCTTGTCAAGGATTGGCTTAAAACCAACTTCAAAATTTAGTTTTAAAAGCCGCTGACTCGGTTTCGCGTCGCGTTTAAACGGAAAACCGAAATTTAAAGCATACAATTTCACTTAAAAACGCAAAATTTTTAATATAACGCATAGGAAAGTATTTTATAATACGGATAAGTGTAATCAAAAACGGCAAAGAAAAGAGGGACGGGGATTTACCGTCCTTTTTTTGTTGGTTTTTTACTGCGCAAGTTGTCTAAATATGTCTTATTTTGCAGTGTGCCACACAAAAGGTAACAATTTTATTCCATTTTTGCGAGGAAAAGTGTAACCTGTTTGATACAGATACGGATTGCGTACCGTTTGGAGATAAATATGGACCTTATTAGAGCATTTTCAGAAAGATTCAACGAACTGATTGTTTACGCCGGAACCTCTCCCAAAAAAATGAGCGCGGAACTGAAACACAACATCCACGACATATATCATTGGAAATCGGGAACGGCAAGATTTATGCCTTCTCTCAAAAACATAATCAAGCTGGCGGATTATTTCAACTGCTCGATTGAGTTTTTGCTCGGTATTGACGACGAAAACAAGCTTCCCAACCCAAAAAAACAACTGCCCGATTTCGGCGTTCAATTCAAAAAGGTGCTTAAAGAAAAAGGAAGCAATTTATACAGACTTTCCATTCAGGCGGGCTGCAAAAACACAAGCCCTTATTACGACTGGATAAACGGAAAATCCATGCCGCGTATTGACAGCCTCTACAAAATTTCGAAGGCTCTCGACTGCTCAATAGATTATATTTTGGGAAGAGAATAAAAAAGACGGCTAAACGCCGTCTTTAATTTTTAAGAAACCATTCTTACCGGAAGCACGAGATATAGATATTCGTCCGTCTCGCACGGAGTGATTATACAGGGAGCTACGCTTGAAGTAAAATTCATTTTTACGAAATCGTTGTCCATTGCGCGCAGGCAGTCCGAAATATATTTGGCGTTGAACGCTATGTTCAAATCCTTTCCTTTCAAGCTTATGCTTACGTTTTCCTTTATATTTCCAAGCTCTGAATTGCCCGTAATGCAAACTATATTTTCCTTTATTTCAAATTTGACGAGATTGTTTTTTTCTCCGCGGCTCAAAAGGCTTGCTCTGTCCAACGCGGCTTCAAACTGCTGTTTGTTTATTATTACGTTTGTGGTGAACTCCTCGGGAATTATCTGCCGATAATTGATGTATTCTCCTACAAGCAGCCTTGTGCTTACCGTCGTATTTTCCATTTCCACCACAAGCAGATTTTCTTCGACGAACAGTCGCGCGATTTTGTCGCCGTCGCCTAAAAGCTTGGACAACTCGTTTAACGCACGGCTGGGAATGACAACGCTCATCCTTCCGCTTTTTTGCTCCAACGCCTTTTTTGCAAGCGCAAGCCTGTAACCGTCAAGCGCAACAACCGTCAAAGTATACTCGTCTATTTCAAACAGACATCCTTTAAGTATCTGTCTGCTGTCGTCGGTGCTTGCAGAAAAAAGCGTCTTGTTTATTACGTCTTTCAGCTCGCTTTCAAGGATATGAAAGCCCTTTTCTCTGTTTATATCCGCCTTGTCGGGGTAGTCGTCCTTGTCAAGGCATTGCAGATAACCTTCGCTTTCGTTGTATCTGATTCTCAGCCTGTTTTTCTCCGTTTCCGAAAGCTCTATCTGCTCGTCGGTAAGCTTTTTGATATAATCGGAAAAAATTCTTCCCGGCACGAGTATTTCTCCCTCTTCGATAATTTCGGCGTTTATTTTGCGTTCGACCGAAAACTCCGAATCCGTTGCGTAAAGAGTGAGGGTTTCTCCCTCCGCCGTGATTTTTATTCCTTCCAAAACGGGATTGACAACCCTTTGAGGCAACGCCTTGCTTACTTTTCCGATTGCATCGCTCAGTTCGAGCCCGTCGCAGATTAACTTCATATTCCTCCGTTGCGGAAATTTCTCCGTCTGTAAAAAAGATTGATTTATTTTTTTTCTGTTGGTAGTAGTAGTAGTAGAGCTTGTAGAATTGTGGACAAGTCTAGTCTTAAACAGACAAACACATTATATATTGTTTCGTAAAAAAATGCAAGCACAATATGTTGCGAGTAGAAAAGAAATTGAGGAAAAATACGTCTGTGGATTGAAAGTGGAAAGATTTAAAAAGCATCAACAAATCATTTAAATGGGATTGAGGAGAGTTTAGTCGGGACTAAAATAATTGACAACCGCGCTCAATCTGATATAATAACAAGGATTAGTCAGAAGAAAAGCCGAGGGAAAAATGGATTTAAAAAAGGTATGGGAAAACGTGTTGCTGGAAACTCAGGGGACGGTTTCCGCGATGACGTACGACAATTGGCTGTCGAAGACGGAAGCGGTGTGCATAGCCGACGACGAGCTGTTGGTAAGCGCGGACAGCGACGTAACCGTCAATGTAGTGGAGACGAGATACACGGAGTTGCTCAGAGCGTGCACAAAAAAGGTTGCTCCCAAAATAAGAAATATCAAATTTGTTTCGCCTGCGGAAAAAAGCAGATACGAGGGAGGCAGGTATATTTCTTTGGAGGAGCTTAACGAGGACAGCATAGTAGCCGAGGAGTATTACACCAATTTTGTACCCAAATATACCTTCGACAGCTTTATAGTGGGAAAAAGCAACGAATTCGCGGCAGCTGCAAGCAAGGCGGTGGCGGAAAATCCCGGAGTAAAATACAATCCGCTTTTTCTGTACGGCGGAGTGGGACTGGGAAAAACTCACCTTATGCACGCAATCGGGAATTTTCTCAAAAAGAGCGACCCGACGCTCAAATGCATGTATACGTCAAGCGAAAGATTTACCAACGACCTGATTGAAGCGTTGCGCGCGTCGAAGAAAGCCGACGAGATGAAGGAGTTCCGCCGCAAATACAGGAGCGTAGACGTGTTGATGATAGACGACATACAGTTCATCTCCCGCACGGTGGCAACGCAGGAGGAGCTGTTCCATGTTTTCAACGATTTGTATTTTACAGACAAACAAATCATAATCAGCTCGGACAGACCTCCGCAGGAAATAAACCCGTTGGAGGAAAGATTGAGAACCCGTTTTCAGGGAGGACTCGTAGCGGATATACAACCGCCCGACCTTGAAATGAGGATGGCAATTTTGCAGACAAAGGCGCTCAGTCAGAATCAGCAGGTTGACGACGACGTTTTGAGCCTGATTGCCAACAAGGTCAAATCTAACATAAGGGAAATGGAAGGTCTCCTGACCAAGGTAATCAGCTACGCTCATTTGACCAACCGCTCGGTAAACGACCCCGAGGTGGTTGCGGGAGCGTTGAGGGACTACGGCGACGACAAGCCCGAAACCGTCACGATAGACAGAATAACGGACGAGGTATGCGCTTATTTCAACGTATCCAAAGCCGACCTTGTGGGGAAGAAAAAGACAAAGGACGTTGTGGAGCCGAGACAAATCGCAATCTATCTCGTGACGGAGTTTCTTACCACTCCGTTAATCACAATCGGCGAGCATTTCGGAAACAGAGACCACACGACGGTTATGTACGCGCGGGACAAAATCAGCGAAAAGGTCAAAGAAGACGGCAGAATCGCGCGTCAGATAAAGGATTTGAAGGATATGATAATGAAACGCTGAAAGGCGCGGAGTCCGGGAGGGTAAAGTATGCTTGAAAAATATCTGAAAAAGGGTATGAGGCTTGCGCTTGCAGTGTCGGGCGGCAAGGACTCCATGGTTATGCTGGACAAAATACTGAGGTTGAAGGAGCGCTTTAACCTCGACGTAAGGGTAGTCAACGTAAACCACAAAATAAGGATGAACGGCGGCGAGGACAGCAGATTCGTTGCGGATTACTGCAAAAAAAGGGGCGTCAAGTGCGAGGTGTACGAGGTTGACGTGCCTGAATACGCCGCCAAAAAAAAGTTAAGCCTTGAAACCGCCGCGCGCGAAATGCGTTACGCCGTGCTCAACTCTGCGGCAAAAAATTCCGATTACGTCTGTCTTGCCCACCACATGAACGACAATGCCGAAACCGTGCTCATGCACATTCTGCGCGGTAGCGGAGCTAGGGGCGCCGCAGGTATAAAGCCGGTGTCCAACAGGTTTTTCAGACCGCTTCTCGACGAAACGCGGGAGGAAATAGACAAGTACGCTTTTGAAAACGATATTCCGTTTGTTTACGACGAAACCAACGGACAGATAAAATATACGAGAAATTTCGTGAGACACGAAATCATGCCGCTTTTAAACAAGGTCAATCCCGACAGCGTGAGGGCAATCATTTCCTTTTCGGAAAGCGTCAAAGCGGACGACGACTGTCTTAACGCCCTTGCGGATGTAAGCGGCGTGGTTTTTTCGGAGGGCAGGGCGGAAATCCCGTGCGAGCTGCTTGCAGGAGCAACGCCCGTCGCTGCGAGAATAATTTACAAGTGCTTCAACAGACTGGGAATATACCGCGACATAGAAAAGAAACACGTGGAAAAGCTGCTGCGTCTGGCAAAGAGCAACTGCGGCGAAAAGGAAATCGCGCTGCCGTTCGATTACAGAGCGGTCAAAACCTATACCAAGCTGGTAATTTCTCGGAAGTGCGCCGAGCAAATCGGAGAAAGCTTGAGAGATTTGGAAATTCCGTTCAGAACGGGAGAAACGGAGTTCGGAAACCGCACAGTCACCGTCATTCCAGTGTCGGGCGGGCAGGTGGAAAGAGACGCTCTGCTTTTTGACGCGGACAAGCTGCCCGACGGCGTGGTTTTGAGAACGCGCCGCGAGGGAGATATGTTTACCAAGTTCGGCGGAGGCACGAAAAAACTCAAAGAGTACCTGATTGACAAAAAGATTCCCCGCGCCGAGCGCGACGGGCTGATACTCGGAGCAAAGGACTCGGAGGTGTTTTTCATCGCCGGAGTGGAAATTTCCGACAAAATAAAGCTTGACGCATCCACAAAAAATTCCTGCATGATAGACGTTGATGAGGGGCTTGGACAAAAGGAGGAAATATGAAGGCAAAGGACGTTTATACCGAAAAATATGTAAATTATTTTAAAGACACGCTTACAAGGCTTATGGCGACGCCGAGCCCCAGCGGTTATTTCCGCGAGGTCAACGCTCTTTTGACGGAGCTTGCGCAAAAAGAAAACGCGCGCTGCACCGTTTCGCCCAAAGGAACCTGCGAGATTTTTATTCAAGGCAAAGGGAAAGAGACGGTGGGACTGTCGGCGCACTGCGACACGCTGGGAGCGATGGTAAGAAGCGTGTCTCCTTCGGGAGAAATCATGTTCGCCACCGTCGGAGGCATTATTCTGCCCACTCTCGACGGCGAGTATTGCAGGGTGCGCACGCGCGACGGCAAGACGTTTACAGGCACGTTTTTGTCGCGAAGCCCCGCCATACACGTGTTCGACGACTGCGTGACAAGGAAAAGGGACGAGAAAAATATGTACGTCAGGCTTGACGAAAAGGTTTGTTGCGCCGACGACGTAAGACGGCTGGGCATAAGAAACGGCGACTATATTTTCGTCGACACCAAAACGGAGTTTACCGACAGCGGGTTCGTAAAATCCCGTTTTCTGGACGACAAGGCGGGAGCCGCCGAGCTGTTCACCGTCCTGCACGTGTTGAAAGAGGAAAAAATCCTTCCCGAAAAGCAGGTAAAAATGTTTTTCACCGTTTACGAGGAGGTGGGGCACGGAGCAAGCGCCATTGACGCGACGGGGCTGGAAAGCTTTGTCGCCGTGGACATGGGGTGCGTGGGAGACGACCTTTCCTGCACCGAAAGCATGGTTTCCGTGTGCGCCAAGGACAGGAGCGGTCCCTATGATTACGAGCTGACGGGAAGATTGGTGGGTTTTTGCGAAAAACACGGCATAGACTACGCTGTGGACGTTTATCCGCATTATTCCTCTGACGTGAGCGCGATGAGGACGGCGGGAGCCGACGTTGCGGGAGCGCTTATCGGTCCGGGAGTTCAGGCAAGCCACGGCATGGAGCGGACGCATCTTGACGGAGTTTTCAACACAATCAAGCTGCTCCTCGCATATATAGGCGCATTGGATTAAAAGCGGCAAAGACAGGGAAAAATTTTTAAAGGAGGAGCGGATTTGAAAGCGGATTGCCATACCCACAGTATATTTTCATCCGACGGCGAGCTGTCGATAGAAAAAATGACGGCAATAGCCCTTGAAAAAGGGCTGTCTTATCTTGCCGTCACCGACCACGTGGATTTTGACGCGCTGCTTGAAAAAAACCGCGCGCCTTCCTATTGGAAACAGCCCGACACGGAGCTTTACGCCGCGACGGTTCAAAGGCTCAAGCCCGCTGCGGCGGACAAGGGCTTGTATCTGGCTTTCGGGGCGGAAATGGGCTTCGACGCCGATCCTGCGGCGCAGCGCCCCGCAAAAGAGCTCATAGAAAGCACGCCCTTTGACGTAATCATCAACAGCGTGCATTTTGCGGGAGGGCTTGATTTGTATTTTCCCGAATATTTTAAGGGGCGCACCAAAAAGCAGGCTTACGAGCTGTATCTCGACACGGTATACGAAAGTCTGTTCGCCGAATTTTCCTTCGACATAGTGGGGCATCTGGGCTATGTGACGAGGCAGGCGCCCTATCCCGACAAGGAAATCAGGCTGAGCGAATCGGGAGAAAAAATAGACAGGATTTTGAAACGCATAATAGCCTCCGACAAGACTTTGGAGGTCAATACCAACCGCGGGCTTAATCCCAACGCGGAAATTCTCGCAAGATATTTCGAGCTGGGCGGCAGAAACGTCAGCTTCGGGAGCGACGCGCACCACGGAGGGCTGTGCGACGGTTGGGACGAAGCCGTGAAGGTTTTGAAAGACATAGGCTTTTCCGAGCTTTCCGTATTTAAGCGCAGAAAGCGCGAAAGCGTGCCGCTTTAAGCGTCTGCCGAAAAAAAGCGTTTTTCCTGTGTTAAGCGGAAATTTCTATTTTGTCGGGAGCTTTTTATTCAAAAAGTTGACAAGAGCCGTTTTTAACGCTATAATCAATCGGTAATACGATTGTTTATTTGCCAAAGGAGTTTTATTTAAGATGAAAAGAACCTATCAACCCAAGAAGAGACAGAGAAGCAAGGTGCACGGATTCAGAAAAAGAATGAAGTCCACCGGCGGTCGCAGAGTTCTTGCAAGAAGAAGAAACAAAGGTCGTCACAAGCTGTCCGCTTGAAGCATGACTTAAAAATCAACGTATAGAGTAGTGAAAATACAGCCCTGAAACAAGCGCGGCTGTGTTTTTGCGTAAGCAGGTTTGCCGCAGTCGGCTCGGACGTCGAAAATGGAACGACTGAAAAAAAATTATCAATATCAATACGTTTACAAAAACGGCGTCAGCGCGAGCGACAAATATTTTACGGTCATTGCCGCCAAAAGCGGAGGCGGACCGCGTTTCGGTTTTTCGGTAAGCAAAAAATACGGCAAGGCGGTGGCGCGCAACAGGCTGCGCCGACGTTTAAAGGAGTGTTGCAGGCTGCTTTCCCCCTGCATACGGGCGGGATTTGCCTTTGTCGTCATACCGCACGCGCCCGCGGAGGATTTTTCCGAAATAAAAAAAAGCCTGACGGCGCTTTTCAAAAGACATAAAGTATGGAACGGGGAGGAATGCGAGTCGTGAAATATATCTGTATTTGGCTCCTCAAAGCGTACAAAGCCACTTTGTCCCGCGTCAAGGGGAAAACTTGCAGATTTACGCCGAGTTGCAGCGTTTACGGCATGGAGGCGTTTGAAGCTCACGGCTTTTTCAAGGGCGGCTGGCTTACCGCAAAGCGCGTGTTTAAATGCGGCTTTACGCGCGGAGGCTTCGACCCCGTGCCCTTCAATCTCAAAGGAGACATTAAATGGAGTTTATGAACTGCCTGGCAACCGCTGCCGAAACCATCGGACAATGGGGATTTTCCGAAGGATTTGCGAGTATCATGTCGGAAATCGAAAATCCCACGTTTGTCGGCTGGCTGGTCAAAGGGTTGCTCGACGCGGTGGGGAATTACGGCTGGGCCGTGGTGCTTTTTACCGTAATACTCAAAATCATTACTTTGCCGCTGGATTTCTGGCAGCGTTTTTCCATGAAGAAAAACGCAAAAATGATGTCCGAGCTTGCGCCGATTATGGCAAAGCTTGACAAGGCTTACGCCAACGACAAAAACAAGCTCAATCAGGAAAAGCAGAAGCTTTACAAAAAGCACGGCTACAATATGCTATCGGGCTGTCTGCCCATGATTGTGACAATGACAATCTTTTTTGTCATGTTCGGCGGTCTCAATCAGTGTTCCGCTTACGTCAACCTCAAAGTTTACAGCGAGCTTAGCGTGCACTACACCGATACGCTTTCTGCCGAGCTGTCAAAGCACACGGAGGAATACGAAAGCAGGCGTTATGACATTTTGCTTTCGGGAAAATCGACGGCAATCGAGGATTACAAGACGTGGCTGGGCGGTCAGGGCGTTGAGGAGAGCGCTTTCGACGCGGAAATAAGCGCGGCGACAAGCCGTATTTCCCAAATCAAGGCGGAGGCACAGGCGGAGGCGCGCAAGGCTGTGGGAGAGTTTTATCTCGAAGCAAAGGAGGGCTTTTTGTGGATTACCAACATAAGCCGTCCCGACACTTGGGTTGAGTCCTTTCCGGAAACGGCGGAAAAGTTTACCGGCACGCTCACAAAGAAATACAGAGAGTACAAGGACGAATTCGACTCCGAGCTTTACGGCGAAATCTACAAGGGCATAAGCGAACAGGGCGTAGGTTACAAGGTGGGCGACAAGCATTGGAACGGTCTTATGATACTGCCCGTGCTGTCCATAGCTCTGAGCTTTCTTTCCACGTTTATTTCAAACAAAACGAGCAAAAAGAAAAACGGGGAGGAACAGCAGCTCGACCCCAACGCGGCGGCGGCTCAGAGCAGCAACAAGGTGATGATGTTCGTCATGCCCGTCATCATGGGTGTTTTCGGCTTTGTTTATACGGCTACGTTTGCGCTGTATATGGTTTGCTCGAGCCTGCTGTCCATTCTGTTTACGCTGGCGATGAATCCCATAATTGACAGGCGGATTGCAAAAATAGAGTCCAAGGTGGAAAAACCCGATTACAGGAGAAAATAAAACCGATGAACAACGAAAAAATAGAAGTCAGCGCAAAGTCCGTTGAAGCGGCTGTCAAAAAAGGGCTGGAAAAACTCGGTCTGGCGAAGGAGGAGGCGGAGTGGGAAATTTTGCAGGAGGCGGGTTTTCTGCGTCATTGCAAAATTCTCATAGGCAAAAAGCCCTCTCAGTCCGATTTGGCGCGCGATTACGCCGAAAAGATGTTGGAGCTTATGGGCTTCGACTACGCCGTGGAGACGACGGAGACGGAGAGTGAAATTCTGATTCAGCTTACGGGAGTCAATGCCGGCGACATAATAGGCAGGCGCGGCGACGTGCTTGACGCGTTTCAGTATATGTTGAACGTGCTGACGAAAAATTTTGACGACGACTTCAAGCGCGTAACCGTAGATACGGAAAATTATCGCGCCAAGCGCGCGGAAACGCTTGAAAAGCTTGCGCGCAATCTGGAAAAGAAGGTAAGACGCACCGCCAAACCCGTCAGGCTGGAATACATGAACCCGTTTGAGCGCAGGACAATACATACCGCCTTGCAGGACAGTCCTTTCGTAGATACCGCGAGCGAGGGCGACGAGCCTGCCGCGTCCGCGGCGGGGACAAAAAGGACGGCCGCAAAAGGAGAAATGAAAACAGAACGCGCCGCGACGGCTTCGACGACGCAGAGGAGACGGAGCCTTCCGCAGCAAGGACGGAGCCGGAGGAGGAGAAAAAGGAGCCTACCTACGACGGCGGCGTCATGAAAAAGCTTAATTTTGTCTATCGCAGCGAGAAAAAGCGCAGACGTTTAAAATAATTTCGGCGACCTGTTTCGGGTCGCCTTTGTTTTTAAGTAAAAAGCCGCGTTGTTTACGCGGCTTTAAAGGGAAAAGTAACTAAAAAGTTCCGTTCTCGACCAAAATTCAGTCGATGTTTTTCTGGTTGCTGCTGCACTTTGAACTGCCGGACTTCTTGCTTGCGGTCTTGGAGTTCTTGGTGTTGGAGCAATCCGAAGCTTTCATTTTCTTCGTTTTCATTTCCTTACCTCCCGTTTTTAGTATGCTCCCAAAAACTCAAAATATTTCAGCGCGGCTCATTGTTTTTTTCGTCCTGTTTTTTCCTTTCACTTTTTTGACGGAACATACATAAAATATGAAACGTAACGGTCAAAAAGGGCGCG
>OLWH01000577.1_pt1 | contig 16832 bp, 10 predicted proteins | sample 1673381 | NCBI WGS metagenome assembly OLWH01 (sample SAMEA103958110, study PRJEB25191) | human gut metagenome | reverse complement strand
TGCCGCACATTCCATTGGCGTAACCGCGGGTGCTTCCACACCTGCCGGTATTATAAAGGAGGTACTTTCAACCATGTCCGAAATTTTAAACGAACAGGAAAAAGAAATCATCGAGACTGCACCGCAGGCTCAGACAGAGGAGGTGCAGGAAGCTGCTCAACCGGCTAAGTCCATTGACGAAATGGATTTTTCTCAGGCGCTCGAAGAGTCTCTTAAGAATATGAGTACTGACCAGAAAGTTCGCGGAATAGTTACAGCAATATCTCCCAGTGAGATTCAGGTTGATATAGGCAGAAAACAGACAGGTTATATTCCTGCTGACGAATACAGCGCAGACCCGACCGCAGACCCGTCAAAAGAGCTTAAAGTCGGCGATGAGCTTGATCTTATCATCATGAAGACCAACGATCAGGAAGGCACAATCATGCTCTCCAAAAAGCGTTTTGACGCTCAGGGCGCATGGGACAAGATGTCAGCAGCTCTTGAGTCGGGCGAAGTTCTTGAGGGAACTGTTACCGACATCATCAAGGGCGGTATGATCGTTGTTACAAACGGTATCCGTGTATTTGTACCCGCATCTTTGGCAACTGCTTCAAGAGGCGATTCTCTTGAGGATCTTCTCAAGACAAAGGTTAAACTCAAGATTATTGACGTTAACCGTCAGCGCAGACGTGCAGTCGGCTCGGTTCGTGCAGTTCTCAAAGAAGAGCGTCAGGCAGCATCCGATGCTTTCTGGGCACAGGCAGAAGAGGGTCAGACTTATCACGGCGTTGTTAAGTCACTTACAAGCTACGGCGCATTTGTTGATATCGGCGGCGTAGACGGCATGATACATATTTCCGAGCTTTCTTGGAGACGTATCAAACACCCGTCAGATGTTCTCTCTGTAGGTCAGGAAGTTGACGTTCATATTAAGTCACTTGATAAAGAAAACAAAAAGATTTCTCTCGGTTACAAAAAAGCCGAAGATAATCCGTGGGAGATTCTCCGTCGTGATTATCCCGTTGGCACAGTAGTTGATTCCGAAATCGTAGGTCTTACCGCTTTCGGTGCATTTGCAACCGTAATTCCCGGTATTGACGGCCTTATCCATATTTCACAGATTTCTAACGAGCGTATTAAGCACCCGTCAGATGTTCTTAAAGTAGGCGATAAGGTTCAGGCTAAGATTACAGCTATCGACTTTGATAAGAGCCGCATAAGCCTTTCAATCCGTGCTCTTCTCCCCGAATCGGAAGAGGCAGCAATTGACCTCGGCGCAGAAGCTGAAGAAGCTCCCGCAGAAGAGACAGCCGAATAATTAAATAGGGCAATAATTTGCAGGCAGCCGTAACGGTTGCCTGCTTTTTTCGCATTTTGCCGAAAGAATGATTCCCACATGGCGCGTCCGCACACTGCCAAAAAGCCTTCTCCCAGATGAGGATGAGTTTTGCCTCTTGTTAATTGGGAAATCCATAGAACGAAAACGCCTCGTATGTCGGTGTGTCAATACTGCTGCATATTGCCTCTGCTTTATGGGAGGTGGCACGGCGAAGCCGTGACGGAGGGGTTAAAGTTCATCAAACGCAGAAAATTCACGGTAATCGGCGGTGTGCCCACACACCGCCGAGAAATAAGAAACCCAGTTTTTATTCACGGAACCGAGCTTTGAAATAAGAGCTGAATCCTTAACCTGAGACTGAGGATACGAGCCAAGCTCTATATACTCATACTTATAAGTATATATTTTGTCGGACGCAAAGCCTGTTAAAGGCAACGCCAATATCAGCATTATTGCAGAAAGTATTGCGCTGAATATCCGTTTAGTTATCCTTTTCATATATAGCCCTCCGTTTAAATAAATAGATTTTTAAAGAGACTTATCATAAGTCCGGAATTCGTTACCGGATGTTGCCTCATCAACACTGTTTTTGTTGCAATATGGAACATTAACGCTGCCATCCGCAGTTTTAACGAAAGTGTAGTTGTTATAAAAAACGGTGTCTTTTATAGTAACACCGGCGCTGTTATCTGCACAGGCAAAATATGTGCTTGCGAGGGTGATTTTATCTTGTGCAATAGGATTTTGAATAAAAATCATAACCTTGCAAGAATCAAAGATATAATTTGACGGACAATTTTCATTGCTTTTTAAATATATAATCGGCTTTATCAGCGTTTCGGAGCTAATGCGAAACTGGCTGTTTATAAAGCTTATATTGTGCTTATATCTTATCGAAACACTTCCGTTTTCAACAATGAGATTTGTATCTTTTCGGTGACCTAAAATAACATTGTTTAACGGCAGCCACGCGGAGTAAGCCGCTTCGTATGATAAGAAATTTGCATTACTTTCAAAAATACAGTTATCAAAGGTCACGTTTGATTCTGCAATTCCGTTTGTAAACAATTTGCCAAAGTGATTATAAAGGTTGTAAATTTCACTGCCAGAATAACCACCCGCTGCCATAAAAAGTGAAGCAAAGTTAAAATGACAATCACGTATTATTGCTTCGACTTTGCCGGAAATAGATACAGCATAATAATCGCCAAATACAGTGGAGTCACCTTTTTTATAAACATTGTATGTTCTTTCTTTGCCGGATGCAAAGTTTTTAGTCCTTTGACAAAAAGGTCCTGAGGCAATCACATTTTTAATAATTACATCTTTGCATGAGTGAAGCTTTATACCCCTTGAAACGTCAAACATTTTCACATTATCAACAACAGTTTCTTTTGAGGTTAAGCCTATGTCCAATCCTACTAAGCAAGAATGTATTGTCAGGTTTGTATAGCTGTTTCTGTAATTGTATCCGCTGATACTTGTTTCAGGATTACCATAAACTTCATGAATAGCTCCTCCTGCCGAATTTTCGAGTAAGCAGTTATCAACAGAAATATATGAGCAGTTGCAAACGGCATAGAAGCAGTGCTCTCCCTTGCCGGAAGACAAGCAGTTATCAATGTGAGAGTTGAGAAGCTTCAGATTTTTGACGCCAGTCAAGTTAAAGCCCATTCCCGTTTTGAAATCGCAGTTATCGAATGTCCAATAAAGCGGTATATCATAATATGCGTTGTTGTTTATGTGAATACCAAAACAGAAATCCGTAAATTTGCAGTTGTTAAACGTAACATTTTTAGGCAATGCGGTGTATGATTCGTTTACATTAACATTGGCACAATGCACCGCCTGGTCGGCAGGTTTATCTGTGTCGGTATAACGTCCGATAACATTCAAGTTATAAAAGTGAGTGTTACCGTATGTCATATTCGGGTTACGCACGATTTTATTGCTGCCGAAAATAACCGAGACAACATTACTGCCTGTTACTGCACACAATGTTGCGTTATTACCTACCAAAGTAACATTTGAACCTAATTCAATGCATTTGCTAACATTTGCAATTCCGTTATCACCGTTATCTTTTACGGTGTTTCCGACCGGATAAATCAGGTCTTTCTCAAGAAAGACATAGCGTGCTTTTACCGAAAGTTTGCTTATTTCTTCATTGAGCTTTTGGGTGTTAATGGTTGAAGCATTAAGCTTCGTTTGTTCATCCAAACTATCGTAAGCATCTGAAGTGTAACCAATCAATCCGTCTATTTTTATAAACGGAACATATGTGAGATTTACTTTGCTTACAGGTGCATAATAATTTGTGCCGTCAAATACAGGCTCGGTACTTGTGCCTGTCGGCTCGCGCCATGATACGGTATAATATTTTATCAAATCATTTGCCGTTTCTTCATCATAATCACAGGTTAAAATATTTCTCTTTTCTTTAAAGATACTCTCAACCATGAGGGATTCTTTATATGATGCAAAATACACATCAAAAAGAGTGCTGTTTGTGCCAGCGATAATAGTATTTTCTGCAGAAACATTAAGGTAAGGTGCCGAAAAGAGAGCTAAGCTTTCTAATGAAAGAATCATGTCGTCAAAAAACGTGTAATCATAATTATCATCATACACCGAAAAGGTGATTTTGATTTTGCCCGGCTCTACATCCTGCAATGTTATTCTTGTGTCAATGAGTTTTGCGGTTTCTCCCTCTCCCATCACGCTGTCATATGATAACGGAACAGGGAATGATGAATATCCCGATTCATCATTTGTCCAAAGCATTATTGCCGAATAGTCGTTATATCCCTTTGCTTTATCGGGAAGCTCAACCATGCAGCTTGTGCTTTTGTTGTTGTCGGATACTGAGAACTCTGCGGTTGTCAAGTCAATTTCTGTTATCTCAAAACCTGAGTTCTTAAATTTATTGTGGATTGTTGTTTTTTCGTTTTGTGTTAATTCTATAAACATTTTTATTATCCTTTCTTTATTTAAATATCAACCTCCTATGCAGCCTTAAATTTCTCTTCTTTAGAATAGCGTATTTTAACTATAGCAACTATTTTTACAAATTGCAAGAGGGTGAACAAATTTTCGTCACTTTGCACAAACGAAAATATTTTATTCGACAAAATGCTACAAAACAAGAAATATTATTTACATTAAAACATAAAAAACGGAGCGAAAAGTAAATACCTTTCACTCCGTTTTATAAATTATATTAAATTTGAATAGCCCATGAGAAATTCGTCAACTTCTTTTGCCGCGTCTCGACCCTCTCTTATGGCTCTGACCACAAGCGACTGCCCGAGGTGCATATCGCCTGCGGTAAAGACCTTTTTCTGTGAGGTTTTATGCGTGCCGCTCTCGCACACAACATTTGAGCGTGCGTCGGTTTCGACCGAAAAGGCATCGGTTACCTCTTTTTGCGAGCCTAAAAATCCTGCGGCAATCAAAACAAGCTGTGCGTCAAGGCGTTCTTCACTGCCCGGGATAGGATTCATAACGTATCTGCCGGTTTCTTCGTTCAGCACTCTTTCGAGTTTGACGGTGATTACCGCGCAAAGGCTGCCGGTTTCGTCCTTTACAAATTCTTTGACCGTTGTTTCGTATCTTCTCGGGTCACTGCCGTAGAGCGCGGCGGCCTCCTCCTGACCGTAGTCCGTTTTGCAGACAAGCGGCCATTCCGGCCAAGGATTGTTTTCACGCCTTTTCTCGGGGGGCTTCGGCATCATTTCAAGCTGAATAACGCTTTTTGCTCCGTGGCGAACGCTTGTGCCTACGCAGTCGTTGCCCGTGTCGCCGCCGCCGATTACAATAACGTTTTTATCTTTTGCCGAGATATATGTGCTCTCATCATCGAGAGTTCCGTTATACAGAGCTTTTGTTGTTGCCTTTAAAAAGTCAACAGCAAAATAAATGCCTTTTGCGTCTCTGCCCGGTGCGGATATATCACGCGGATTTGAAGCGCCGCAGGCAAGCACCACCGCATCAAATTCATTTTTGATTTTTTCTGCCTGGTGCTTGGTCTTTATCGCACAATCCGTTAAAAATTCGACTCCGTCGGCTTTCATAATATCAATGCGCCTGTCGATAATCTGCTTTTCGAGCTTCATGTTCGGTATGCCGTAGCGGAGAAGTCCGCCGGGTTTATCGTCGCGCTCTATGACCGCAACATGATGTCCGCGCGAGTTTAATCTCTCTGCCGCCGCAAGACCGGCAGGTCCCGAACCGATAACGGCTATTTTTTTGCCTGTGCGCGGAATTGACGCGGCAGGCTTGACTATGCCCTCTTCAAAAGCATTTTCGATTATTGCATATTCATTTTCTCTTACGCTGACGCTTTGACTGTCTATTGAGCAGGTGCACGCCTTTTCGCAAAGGGCAGGGCATACGCGGCTTGTAAACTCCGGGAACGGATTGGTTCTGACAAGCCTTTCATATGCCGCGGCATAATTGCCTCTGTAAACAAGGTCGTTCCATTCGGGTATGAGGTTGTTGAGCGGACAGCCTGAGATCATACCGTTAATGGGCTTGCCGAATTGGCAAAAAGGGACGCCGCATTCCATACATCTTGCGCCCTGCTCTGCCTGCTCTTCGCGGGTGAGTGGAGTATGGAACTCGTCATAGTGCTTTATTCGGTCAAGGGGAGCTTCCGCCTGGCTTGTTTTACGCTCAAACTCTAAGAAGCCTGTGGTCTTTCCCATTGCTGCCATCTCCTTTAATGTTATAGAATGCTACAATCTCTGCCTGCTCATAGCTGAGACCCTTGCTGTTGTATTCGTTGATAAGATCAAGCATCTTTTTGTAATCAAGAGGCATAATCTTTTTGAATTTCGGCAAAAATTCTTCATAATTTTCGAGAATTTCTTTGCCCTTTTCGGAGCCGGTTGCGGCAACGTGCTCTTCAATCATGTTCTTAAGCTCCTGAACATCATCGCTGCGCGTCAACTGCTCAAGCGACACAAGCTCGCGGTTGAGGCGTGAATAAACCGTGTTTTCTTCATCAAGAACATATGCAACGCCGCCGCTCATGCCTGCTGCAAGGTTGCTGCCCGTTTTGCCGAGAATTGCAACCTTGCCGCCCGTCATGTATTCAAGACCGTGGTCGCCGACTCCCTCAACAACAACTCTTGCGCCGGAGTTTCTTACGCAAAATCTTTCACCTGCAACGCCGTTGATATATGCCTTGCCGGAGGTTGCGCCGTAAAACGCGACGTTGCCGATTATGATGTTTTCATCTGCCTTGAAGGTAACACCTTTCGGAGGATATACAATAATTTTACCGCCGGAAAGACCTTTGCCGATGTAGTCGTTGCTGTCGCCCTCAAGCTCAAGAGTCAGACCTTTAGGTATGAACGCGCCGAAGCTTTGACCGCCGGCACCTTTGCAAACTATGCGGTATGTGTCGTCTTTCAATTTGCCCTCGCCGTATTTTTTGGTGATTTTTGAGCCGAGAATTGTGCCGAACGCTCTGTCTACATTATCGACCTTGACGTTTATTGTCTTTTTCTCTCCGCTCTCTATATACGGTTTCAGCTGAGAATAAAGTATAGTTTCATCCTTGGTTTTTTGAAGCTTAAAGTCAAATACCTCTTTGGGGTCAAAGTGGCGTTTTTCATCTTCGATAAACGGATTGTTAAGAATATCGTCAAGAATGATTTTGCCGTGCTTTGAAATTTTAATGTTTTTATCAACAGTTAAAAGATCCGTGCGTCCTACAAGCTCATCAACGTTTCTCACACCGAGCTTTGCCATGTATTCTCTGAGCTCCTGAGCCACAAAGCGCATGAAGTTGATAACGTATTCGGGCTTGCCTCTGAACCTTTTGCGAAGCTCTGCATTCTGCGTGGCTATGCCCATGGGGCAGGTGTCAAGGTTGCACACTCTCATCATTACACAGCCCATAGAGATAAGCGGAGCGGTTGCAAAGCCGAATTCTTCCGCGCCGAGCATTGCTGCTATGGCAACGTCCTTGCCGCGAAGCAGCTTGCTGTCGGTTTCTATTTTAACTTTGTTTCTCAGTCCGTTCAAAAGCAGGGTCTGATGTGCTTCTGCAACACCGAGCTCCCACGGCAAGCCTGCGTTTTGAATTGAGTTTCTAGGCGCGGCACCCGTTCCGCCGTCATAGCCTGAGATGAGCACTACCTGTGCACCTGCTTTTGCAACGCCTGCGGCTATTGTGCCTACGCCTGCTTCGGATACAAGCTTTACGTTGATTGCCGCGTCGGAGTTTGCACATTTGAGGTCGTATATAAGCTGCGCAAGGTCTTCTATCGAGTATATATCATGGTGCGGAGGGGGAGAGATAAGACCTACGCCGGGGGTGGAGTGCCTTGTTTTTGCAACCTCGGGATAAACCTTGTGCGCCGGCAGCTGACCGCCCTCGCCGGGTTTTGCACCCTGAGCCATTTTTATCTGAATTTCTTTTGCGCTTACAAGATATTCGCTCGTAACGCCGAAACGTCCCGAAGCGACCTGCTTTATTGCGCTGTTTTTATTCACTCCGTTTGCATCGGACTTAAATCTTGACGGGTCTTCGCCGCCCTCGCCCGTATTTGACTTGCCGCCGATGGTGTTCATGGCGATTGCAAGCGTTTCGTGTGCCTCTTTTGAGAGTGAACCGAAAGACATTGCGCCCACTTTGAAGCGTTTGACGATTGAATCAACGCTCTCAATCTCATCTATCGGCAAAGGCTCGTCTGCAAATTTAAAGCCGAAAAGGCTTCTGATGTGGTTGGGACCGAGCTCTTCTTCGAGCATACGCGAATATTCTTTAAACATCGAATAGTCGCCGTATCTTGTTGCGGACTGGAGCATATGGATTGTTCTGGGGTTAAACAGATGCTCCTCCTGACCGCTTCTCATTTTGTGCGAGCCGGGGCTGTCGAGCGATTCGTCGGAGTTGAGCCCGAGCGGGTCATATGCCTTTGAGTGGTGGGCGAGCGTGTCGTTTTGAATGTCGGTGAGGTCGATTCCGCCGATACGGCTTATGGTGTTGGTAAAGTATTTGTCTATTACCTCTTTGCCTATGCCGACTGCTTCAAATATCTGTGCGCCCATGTATGACTGAATTGTTGAAATGCCCATTTTTGAAGCGATTTTTATAATTCCGTTTAAAAGACCCGTGGTGTAAGCTTCTGCCGCGGCATAATAGTCTTTATCGAGAATATCGTCGTCAATGAGCTGCTTGATTGAGTCAAGCGCAAGGTATGGGTTGACCGCGCTCGCACCGTATGCCAAAAGAGTTGCACAGTGGTGAACCTCTCTCGGTTCTGCGCTTTCTATTATAAGAGAGAGCGACATGCGCTTTTTGCTGCGGACAAGGTGCTGCTGAACGGCAGAGACCGCAAGCAGCGACGGAATGGGCAGGTGGAACTCATCAATGTCTCTGTCAGAAAGAATTATGATGTTTGCGCCGTCACGCATGGCTCTGTCGGTTTTAAGGCAGATTTCAGAGAGCGCATTTTCTAACTTCTGCTCTTTGTAATAGGTTATGGGTATGACCGCTACACGGTAGCCGTCAATATTCATGTGCTTTATTTTTAAAAGGTCGGTGTTTGTAAGAATCGGGTTCTGAACGCAGATAGAATCGCAGTTTTCGGGTCTGTCGTTTAAAAGGTTGCCGTCCGCGCCGAGATAGACCGCCGACGCCGTAACAATTTTTTCTCTGATAGCGTCTATCGGGGGGTTGGTGACCTGAGCGAACATCTGCTTAAAATAGTTAAACAGCGGCTGTGGCTTTTTAGAGAGCACCGCAAGGGGCGTATCCGCACCCATTGCCGCAACAGGCTCACTGCCGGAGAGTGCCATGGGTCTTAAATAATCGTTTACGTCCTCATATGTGTAACCGAATACCTTTTGAAGTCTTTCAAGCTCATCACGCTTATATGTGACTGTCTTTTTGTTGGGTATCGGCATATCCTTGAGATGAATGAGCCTGTTCTCAAGCCATTCGCCGTAGGGGTGCTTTGAGGTGTATTTGTGCTTTAATTCTTCATCTGATATTATTCTGCCGGCAACAGTGTCAACAAGCAGCATTTTGCCGGGGCGAAGTCTCTCTTTCAAAACAACGTCCTCTGCCGGCAGGTCAAATACGCCGACCTCCGACGAAAGAATAAGATAGCCGTCACGGGTGATGTAATATCTTGACGGACGAAGACCGTTTCTGTCAAGCACCGCGCCCATTATTTCACCGTCGCTGAAAAGTATCGAGGCAGGGCCGTCCCACGGCTCCATAAGTGTTGCGTAGTACTGATAAAAATTCATTCTCTCTGCCGAGATGTTGCGGTCATGGCTCCACGGTTCGGGAATACTTATCATAACGGCCTTGGGTAAATCCATGCCTGCCATCATCAAAAACTCAAGGGAGTTATCAAGCATTGCGGAGTCGGACGTCCAGTGGTCAACAACGGGCAAGACCTTATATATGTCGTCGCCCAAAACGTCGCACTTCATGGTCTCTTCACGAGAGAGCATTTTGTTGACGTTACCTCTGATGGTGTTTATCTCACCGTTGTGAACTATGAAACGGTTGGGGTGCGCCCTCTCCCAAGACGGGAAAGTGTTGGTTGAAAAACGTGAGTGAACAAGAGCGATTGCAGACTTGAAGCTTTCATCCTGAAGATCGGGATAAAAAAGTCTGAGCTGGTTTACAAGGAACATACCTTTATATACTATTGTTCTGCTTGAGAGAGAGCAAACATATGTGTCGCTGTTTGCCTTTTCAAAAATACGCCTTACGACATAGAGCTTTCTGTCAAAATCAAGCCCGGGTTTTACTCTTCTCGGTCTTTCGATAAACGCCTGATATATCGCCGGCTTGCAGTCAAGAGCCTTTTTGCCCAAAACATCGTCATTGGTGGGCACCTTGCGCCAGCCGAGGAGCTTGAGTCCCTCTTTTTCAACAACAAGCTCAAACATCTTTTTTGCCTGGTTGCGCTTGAGCTCATTTTGGGGGAAGAAGAACATACCTACGCCGTAGGTATTGTCCTCAGGTAATTTAAAGTCTTTAATTGCCCCCATAAAAAAATTATGGGGCACCTGAACAAGGATACCGACTCCGTCGCCGGTCTCTCCCTTGGCATCTTTGCCTGCTCTGTGCTCCAAACGTTCAACTATTGTAAGAGCGTCCGCAACCGTTTTGTGCGTTTTTTCGCCCTTAATGTTTACTATCGCGCCTATACCGCAGTTGTCATGTTCTAACCGCGGGTCATACAGTCCCTCCGGTTGAGGGTCCGATTCACGCCTATTTAATTGATACATAAAATTATCACCGGCTTTTTGATTTGTTTCTATAATTATAGTTCAATACTTATAAATTGTGAAGTGTGATTTTGTGCAATATGTTTTTTTCATATTGATTTTTTTTGTACAATTTATCGATTTTTGTTCCAAAAATGACCGCTTCGGTCAATTTTTTTCTTTTTTTGCTTTATGCTATTGCTTTTAATTTAAGATATGATAAAATTGAGCAAACGGCAATTATTTTGCTTTTTAAGGAAGTGTTATGTTATGAAACTTAAAATTATAAGCTACAATGTGCTTTGCTACGGCAGAGACGGATTTTTTTGGACAGGCCGCAAAGATATGGTAACAGGCATATTGAACAGAGAACATCCCGATTCTTTCGGACTTCAGGAGTCTCATTATGACTGGATGAAAGCCGTATGCGCCGCAATGCCCGATTATGCCTATGTTGGTGCAGGCAGAGACGACGGCAAAAAAGACGGCGAGTTCTCGCCCGTGTTTTATCTTAAAGATAAATTTGAATTGCTTGACAGCGGAACATTTTGGCTTTCCGAAACTCCCGACGTGGTATCGCGCGGGTGGGACGGCGTGTGCCGCAGGGTTTGCTCATGGGCAAAGCTTAAAAGCAAAGAGGACGGAACCGTTTACGTTCACATGAATACACACCTTGACCACAGAGGACCCGAGGCAAGAACCAAAGGACTTGCACAGCTTTTGTCTTTTGCCGAAAAATTCTCGGAGCCTGTTGTTCTCACAGGCGATTTCAATTTTGAAGAGGGTTGTGAGCTTTATAAGCAGATGACCTCCGGCTTTTTGAAGGACAGCAAATATGCGGCAAAAGAGAGACTCAGCGACGGTGTGACCTTCACGGGCTTCTACCCTGTAATAAAAGACAACGACCCGCCGCAGATAATAGACTATATAAATGTTTCGGACGGTGTAACGGTTGACACATACCGCGTTATAGACGAAAGACCCGACGGAAAATTCCCGTCAGACCATTACCCGGTAGTGGCGGAGATAGAAATATAATTCCATACCCCAAAGGCGCACATATGCACTCATAAAATTATTACGGGACTGCTCATTGAACAGCCCCGTAATTTTTATTGCTTTTTATATTGGTCATATTGGTGACACATACCTGCGGAAGGGCAATTGCTGCATCCGCATCCGCAGCTTTTTTTGCCTTTTTTCTTGTCTTTTATAAGCTTAGCTATAATAAGCGCAACAATTGCCGCAAGAACAATACAAATTATTATAGTGGCAAGATTTTCAGATAACCATGACAGCATAAATACCGACTTCCTTTCTAAAGTTTTGTGCCGGGATGATAAATTATTTTACTTTAGCAGAGAGCTTTGTTGCTTCTTTATAAGGTCTTACAAGCATATAGATGATACCTGCAAGAGCAAGGAGTGCAAAGATAAGACCCACAACATTTACATTGCCTGTGAAGAGAAGACCAAACTGGTTAATCATAAGAGCAATTATGTATGCAAAGCCGCACTGGTAACCGATTGCAAACCAGGTCCATTTTGCCGAGTTCATCTCTCTTTTGATAACGCCGATAGCCGCAAAGCAGGGGGCGCAAAGCAGGTTGAATACAAGGAATGAATATGCGCTGATGCCCGTGAATGCCTGAGCGATTGCCGAGTAAACAGTGCCTTCGCCGCCGTAGAGAATACCCATTGTGCCGACGATGTTCTCTTTTGCAACAAGACCCGTGATAGACGCAACGGCCGCCTGCCATGTTCCCCAGCCGAGGGGCTTAAAGATCCATGCGATTGCTCCGCCGATTGTGGCAAGTATCGACTCGTCAAGCTGATCTTCAGAGAGCATACCGAATTTGCCGTCTGCAAATCCGAAATAAGTTGTGAACCAAACAAGTATGGTTGAAAGAAGAATGATGGTACCTGCTTTTTTGATGAAGGACCAGCCGCGCTCCCACATTGAACGCAGAACATTGCCTACCGTGGGCAGATGGTATGCGGGAAGCTCCATAACGAATGGAGCGGGATCGCCTGCGAACATCTTTGTCTTTTTAAGCATAATACCCGAAATTATGATTGCCGCAACGCCTATGAAATATGCGCTTGTTGCAACTATTGCGGAGCCGCCGAAGATAGCGCCTGCGATCATTGCAATAAAGGGAACCTTAGCTCCGCAGGGGATAAAGGTTGTTGTCATAATTGTCATACGGCGGTCACGTTCGTTTTCAATGGTTCTTGATGCCATGATGCCGGGGATACCGCAGCCGGAGCCTATGAGCATGGGGATGAATGATTTACCGGAAAGACCGAATTTACGGAAGATACGGTCAAGTACGAATGCGATACGTGCCATGTAACCGCAAGCCTCAAGGAATGCGAGGAGCAGGAACAATACAAGCATCTGCGGCACAAAGCTGAGAACCGCGCCTACACCGGCAACGATACCGTCAAGTATAAGACCCGAGAGCCATTCTGCCGCGCCTGCTTTTTCAAGACCTTTTTCAACAAGAACGGGAATACCGGGTACCCATACGCCGTAGTCGGCAGGGTCAACACCACCTTCGTATTTGTCATAGAGCGCAACAGCATCATCCAAATCGGCGATGTCTCCCGTTTCGTCTGTTGTTTCAAGTGTTTCTTCATCTTCAAGAGTATAGCCGAACTCTTTAAAAGTTGCTTTGCTTTCAACTGCCTTTATCTCTTCAACAGCTGTTTTTGAATCATAGTCTTCACTTTCCTGATCCATAGCAGCCTCGGCAGCCTCTGTGTCAATGCCTTCTTCATTTGCTTTTGCAAGGAAGCCTTCGATAATAGCGTCCGTATCGCCGTACTCATCGGCGGCCTTGTTAGCTTCTGAAGCTCCTATACCTACAAGATGATAGCCGTCGCCGAAAAGTCCGTCATTAGCCCAGTCAGTTGCGGCCGAGCCGACAGTTACCATTGATATATAATAAACAAGGAACATAACAAGCGCAAATATCGGAAGTCCGAGCCAGCGGTTAGTTACGATTTTATCTATTTTATCTGAGGTTGAGAGCTTGCCCTGATTGCTCTTTTTGTAGCAAGCTTTGATTATTGACGCGATATAAACATATCTTTCGTTTGTGATGATGCTTTCTGCGTCGTCGTCAAGCTCCTCTTCTGCGGCTTTAATGTCTTTTTCTATATGAGCAAGTGTTGCAGAGTCTATATTGAGCTTGCCGAGAATTTTTTCGTCACGCTCAAAAATCTTTATGGCGTACCAACGCTGTCTGTCCTCGGGTAAATCATGCAGCGCAGCCTCCTCAATGTGTGCAAGCGCGTGCTCAACAACGCCTGCAAATGTGTGCTGAGGAATTGTTCTGCCGTTTTTGGCAGCGTCAACAGCGGCTTCGGCAGCCTCCATAATTCCCGTGCCTTTAAGAGCCGAAATCTCAACTATCTTGCAGCCGAGCTGACGCGAAAGTTCGGCGGTATTGATTTTATCGCCGTTTTTCTTAACAATATCCATCATGTTTACGGCAACAACAACGGGAATACCGAGCTCTGTAAGCTGTGTTGTGAGGTAAAGGTTACGCTCAAGGTTTGTGCCGTCAATGATGTTAAGAATTGCATTGGGGCGTTCCTCAATAAGGTAGTTTCTTGCAACAACCTCTTCAAGGGTGTAGGGTGAGAGAGAATAGATGCCGGGAAGATCCATGATTACAACATCACTGTGCTTTTTGAGCTTACCTTCTTTTTTCTCAACTGTAACGCCGGGCCAGTTACCTACAAACTGGTTAGAACCCGTGAGAGCGTTAAAAAGTGTTGTTTTACCGCAGTTGGGGTTACCGGCAAGGGCAATTTTTATGTCCATTTAGTTTCTTCCTTTCCAAAATATTAGTTTTGACTAACTTGCGGGCTTCATAAAAGGCGATATAAAATCGCCCGATATTTTAATTACTGAACTTCAATCATTTCAGCGTCTACTTTGCGGATTGAAAGCTCATAGCCCCTGACCGTTACTTCAAACGGGTCACCGAGAGGGGCAACCTTGCGAACGTATACTTCGGTTCCCTTGGTTAGACCCATGTCCATAAGACGGCGCTTTACCGCACCTTCACCGTGGAGCTTAACAACTTTCACGGTCTCGCCGACTTTTGCCTGCTTCAAAGTTTTCATTTCTGCTTCCTCCTTAAAAAGTTTAATGGTTAAACCATAATTTTACTTGCCATTTCGCGGCTGATTGCTATGCGCGATTCTTTAACATTGACGATAAGGTTGCCGCCTATGTCAGAGATCACGGTTACACTGCCGCCGGGAACAAAGCCCAGATTTTCAAGGTGGGATCTAACGTCCGTTTTTCCGCCGACCTTTTTGATAATGTTTTCTTCACCGGCTGTTGCAAATGTCAACGGCATCATATTTTAACCTCCTTTAGTGTGGGCATATGGTTAGCTGCTTCTAACTAAGCATATGTTAGCGCTGACTAACTCAAATGTCAATAGAAAAATACAAAAAAATAATAAATCGTCGCTTTACTTGAAAAATGAGTAAAAAGTGTGTTATAATTGTTGAAAATTATGATGACGGGCGCAATATGCCCGTGCGTTTAAGGTCGTGTTTAGTAATGAAGATACAGGAATCCGCAGAAAATTATCTCGAAACCATACTTGTGATAAGTCACAGAAAAGGCATGGTTCGCTCTATTGATATAGTTAACGAACTGGAGTTTTCAAAGCCGAGCGTGAGCGTTGCGATGAAAAATCTTCGCGAAAACGGATACATTGAAATGGATAAAGACGGTTATATCATGCTTCTTGACAAAGGCAGAGAAATAGCCGAAAAGATATATGAGCGCCATACAACGCTTTCAAAATATCTTGTTGCCCTCGGTGTTGACCCCGTTGTTGCCGCGGAGGACGCGTGCAGAATAGAGCACGTTATAAGCGCAGAAAGCTTTGAGGCTATTAAAAATCACATAAAAGAGAAAACAGGCGAGTAATTCGCATACCCAAAGCAAAAAGGCTATAATCCATAATTCGGTCGCTTTTAGTTACCGTTTATGAATTATAGCCTTTTATTTATTATGTTTGAACTGCGCCGGTTTGGTATATTTTTACCACTTAAAATCAGTAAATGTTTCTGTGCTCACTATATCGGTTACAGAAATATCGCCTATCGCGAGAAGCTTTGCCTGAATATCCGCCGCGGCAGAAAATTCGGCAGAAACGAGCTTGCCCGTTTTGCTGTTAACCGTTGCTTTTACATAACCGTCGTGATAGGTCATGTCAATACTTTTGAGCACGGTTTTGCCGACCATCTCGGCTGCTTCGTTAGCGTCGATAACAGACATAACCTTGCCGTAACTGCTGCCCGTACCCTTTGACGGGTTTTTCTCTGTGCCGAGCTTTACGGTTATTTCGTAATTGTCGCCGTTCTGCTTTAAAGAGGCGTCTTTTATGTCGTTTACGGTCAGTTTACTTGACCATGCAAAACCTGCCGCGGGGAAATCGTCTGTGTTATCGCCGCCCTTTGCCATGGTTGTGGTTTTATCTTTGGTTACGAGGTTCACAAGCCAGGAGGGGATACCGCTGACATTGCCCTTTGCCTGCATAACGTGATGCTTTTTGTAGCCGGGCTTTGCTTTTTTTGCGTTGTTTAAAGATGTGTTGAGATAGTTTAAAATCTCTGCTTTTGTTGAGGGAATGCCGCTGCCGTTGTTTTTCTGCTCCTCCGGCTTTTTGCTTGCGGCGCTTGAGGCTTGATTGCCGCCGCTTTGAGATTCGGATGAATCCGCAGCGTCTGCGCCGGGCTGCTGTGAAGCTGCGGCATCTGCACTGCCTTGGCTTTCATCCGCAGGTGCCTGAGAGTCTGCTGCACTGATGTCGGCGCCCGAATTTACCGGGCTGTCGGCTTTTGCAGAACTTTTTATTTCACTGCATTTTAGCATAGAGTCGGTGATTTTATCTGTGCAGGTTGAAACGGTCACAAGAGTCATTGCAACGCACAGCACAGCACAGATGCAAGATATGATTGTTTTTGATACTTTCGGGTCAAGAGATTTTTTGCTTTTACTCATATAAATACCCCTTTTTGTGCCCATATGGCATTTTTTATATTATAACCGCACCGAGAAATTAAATCAAGGCAAAACAAACACTTGGGCAAAAGTGTCATAATAAAAAGAAAAACCCTGTGGCAAGCCGCAGGGTCCAAGAATATTACTTTATTTGCATTATACCGGCATAATTCCGGCAAAGAAGTTGTCTTTCCTTTCAGATGGCTGTACTTTGTACCGCCGATCAAAA
>OLWH01000574.1_pt1 | contig 16922 bp, 20 predicted proteins | sample 1673381 | NCBI WGS metagenome assembly OLWH01 (sample SAMEA103958110, study PRJEB25191) | human gut metagenome | reverse complement strand
AATATTATGAATATCAATATTTTAAAACTAAATTGGGGGGGGGTAAAATCCTATTTGCCTTATGATGAGAAGAAGAATGTTACCCAAGGTGAAGATAGTAGAGGTATTCGAGGAACTGTCTCCTCAGGATAATGGATATTGGGAAGTTCCTGATGGGGTCTATAAGGTTGAGTTCGCCATGGTCGCCGGAGGTCTTAATGGAGAATATTCCGATGTATATAATGCCGGGAGTGGCGGTAACGGAGGTGGTGTACTGACTGGGACTATACCCGTAAATCCAGGTGTTACATATAGGGTGGTTGTCGGAGATATAGGTGGTGATAGTATATTCGGTATATATCAGGCTATTGCAGGTAAAGGTGGAAGAGGCGGATATGGAGTTGAAGGGGATGGCAATGATCCTTCCCCGGGAAATCCAGGGCAAGATGGATCATATGTTTTTAATAACAAATATCCTGACCGATACCCTTATCCTATGGGCGCTGGTGGTGGATCGGGAGCTTATACAAGAGGATGGGATACAGGCTTTTTATCCGGAGGTAAAGGTGGCAATCACGGAGGAGGTGATGGGGCTGGAGTTGAGGATACTGAGGGTGTTACTATTAATGGCGAAAATGGAGGTAATGCCACTTATTATGGAGGTGGTGGAGGAGGAGCCTCTAAAGCTTCTAATAGTGGGGCTACGAGCGGTCGAGGAGGATCAGGTTATCGTGGTATTATTATTTTACATTATTTTAAAAATGGATAACATGAATAGAAATGATATTATAAAAGAACTAGGTTCGTATTTTGATATAGTGGAATTGGTATGTCCTCATACATATAATAAGTGGAAGGACAGATCGTGGCAGTTTCTTGATACAGCATTTCTCCATAATTTACTTATATTACGGAGGGATATAATCAAACAGCCTATGTATTGTAATAATTGGGACAAGCAGGGGCAGTTTTCCCAACGTGGTCTTAGATGCAACATCTGCCAGATCGTCAAGGATAAGAAGGATGTTTATCTATCCGCTCATGTATTGGGTAAGGCCGGTGATTTCGATGTCAAGTCGATGACGGCGGAACAAGCCAGAGGTTTGATTTTAGATCATCAGGATATGCTTCCATATCCTTTTAGGCTTGAGGGTAAGGTGAATTGGTTGCATTTTGATAGTCTTGACACGAGGAACGGTATACATGCCGTGGTGTTTTAGGGACTTAACGGTATAGTAGTTAACTTTGCGAGTAAGGTATAAGATGAAAGGCAAAGACATGATAGAGCGAGTGGGGGCTTTGTGGAATATTGCGCTTGCGTATGGTGCCTCTTGTTGGGCTTATTTCCAGCCAGTACACCATTTATTGACCGTATTACTTATAGTATTAATAGCGAATTTCTTGGCTAGGTTAGCGCAAAGCGTAAGAGGCTGGAAGCTCCGTAGAAGCCGTAGGAGGAGGTTTAGTTTCAAGAGATGGTTTAGGGAGGTCAGGTTCACTGATATTCTTAAGGAGTTCGCTTTGTCTTGTTTTATAGTAATGACATTATGTGTTATATATAAGACGTTATACCCGATCGAGGAGGAGGCTAGCATGATACTTACCGTTACCAAATATGGGGTGTATATAGCCCTTGTTGGATATGTGATGCTTTTCTTGAATACGATAGGGGATACTTTCGCTGACGCTTATTTGGTTAAGGTATTCAAGGCCGTGTTTAAGAGGATAAACGTGTTCAAGATGTTTAGCTTCTCCAAGAACATACCTGATGAGACGTTTGACGATATAAGGAGGATTGCCGATGATGAGGTTAAGGATAAGTCTTAGGGCGATTTTTTGTTTAGGTCTGTCGCTATTCCTGTCCTCTTGTGGAAGCAGGAGGCAGGTTAGCGACACATCTATAGATAATCGTTTGATAAGCAGGATAGAGACGATGATAGATGAGGTCATGGACCGGAAGATCGTAGAGATCAAGACATCTGATCTTAATGCTGATATTGTTATAACGGAGAGGAAGTTCGATACGGACAAGGATGTTGATCCTGCCACGGGGAAGCGACCGGTGTCCTCGCAGACAGATACCCATATCGTCATTGGCCGGCGGGACAGCACGGTGACGGCCGATTCCCTTGGCATTGATAAGACGATCACCGGTATTGAGGATATTGATAAGAAGACAGACATCGAACATAAGGATGTAGATGATAAGAAAGAATCAAGATGGCCAATAGCTATCACATCAATTAGTGTGTTGTTGATATTATTGGTTTTAATATATTTACTAAATAAGATGAAGGTTTTATGAGACGAAGAATGATTGAATATACTAAGGGGGGGGGGATTGACGATCATACTAGATTCTTAATGAGATTCAATGGTAATTTTAAGGTAGAGGGGAATCCTACTCCCTCTGGCAATCTCTTTATAGCCAATAATGGCAATCTTATCACCGATGGCTCAATACAATGTGTCCAATATAACAAAACGGATCCTTTTCTTTATACTATCATAAACACCAAAGAATCGTTATTGCCTGAGCTATTTTATGACGGTCATCCATTTACTATAGACTTTTGGTATAAGTCAACCAATCTTGTTACAAGTTGTTTGGTTGAGCATGAATATCCTAATGGTATTTTTTATTTTGGTGTAGTTTTAACAGGTACTGGTTTTTATTTTTTATTTCAAGCTCAACAAGCTGGTTGGCATGTTGATAGAGTTGAGGCAAACAAATGGTATCATATAGCTATAGTCAGAAGCAGTAATGAATATGACATATTAAGATGTTTTGTTAATGGTACACTTATTGTTAACACGAAAACCAATAATACGCTTCCCCTTAGGTCTTATAACCTAGGTATTAATACACGAGGTGATGGTATGGATAACGGAAATTTTATGATGGACGATTTCAGGATAAGTGATATAGCTAGATGGGAGTCAGATTTTGAACCTCCAAAAAGAAAGGGATTATGATCTACCATAATCCCCTACCTTCATCCTTACCCACGTACCAACCAAAAACCAAAATGAGGTCAGTCCCGGATTCGAACCGGGGTATATGGTTTTGCAGACCACCGACTAAACCACTCATCCAACCGACCGTGACGCGAATATAAAGATTTTATTTGACCAGACAACTTAATTGACCATCTTTTTAACTAACAACTTTCCTTAAAGCCAAATAGCTCTTATTTAACTTCTGGAACCGTAGAGATAATTGTATAGACAAGTATTGTTTTTAGGTGACTCTTGCTGGAAGCCAATAAACAAGGTGGCGGCGTCATGGCGTGGGGCTGGTGGCTGCCTTCCATGGCCGGCCAGGAGCGGAGCGACTCACGACCAACCCTGCCGATTCCCTTTGGCACTTCACGCTTTAGCGCAGAAAAGAAGTAAACATATAGGATCATTATGTTTAAAGATAGTAGTCATCTGCCAAATAAGATCGAATGTAAGGATATAGTAAATATCTCAATAATACAATCATAAAGAGTCTTGAGTGGGATTATTAAGATCTTTATCTGCCAACATACTACTCATTTTTAAATTAATGTTTTTTGGATGTCTACTTTAGATAATAAAAGGCGTTAGCTAACATCATTTCATTAATAGGGTTATTAATTAGAAATTGGTAAGAATTAAATAAAGGAATGCTTTATAATGAGATTTGCTTCAGAAAGAGGCGAAGCTTCTTATTACACATGTCACAAAATGGACAACTGTGTTTCAGCAAGTTATGTTATTAATGAAATAATAATGGTGATATATGGGAAAATTAATTCATCTTATTCTTTTAAAGGTCTTATATTTTGCTTATATTTGAAGTGGACAAAATATGAACAATATGAATTTCGACTTGAATTATATAAGGAAATGCTCTTCTATGATAAAGGAATTTCCGGTGTATACCGAGGCTGAGAAGAAGCAGGTAGATGAGGGGCGTACTTGCATTAAGCTATCTAAAGGTCAGCCTATATATCCGCGTAATTTCAAGAAACGTAGAGATACTTTCGCTGGCGCTGATTATACCACGGCTAATCCTAGGAACATCAGTCCTGATGATATTTATATACCTCCCTACTTTAGGCTTAAGATTATTATGGCTATTATCATCAACTTTGATAGAGCTATAGTGTTTAATAGGATATCTGATAAAGATTTTAAGCTAGGTATGACGTACCGGTTTATCTATGAGTATGTAGGATCGTTTAAGTGTTTTGAGAAGGCTTATAAGATGATATCGATGGTAGTTGATAGCGAGTTGTCGATCATGAGATCAATCGGTGATTATAATTATAAGTGGAATATTCGCAAGGTTTATCCATCATGCTTTGTAGGCAAGGCTAAGTTCAGGTATATTGGCGGCGAGGACAATGCACCTGTAAGTTCAAAGGGGAGGGCTAATAAAGCTAGAAGAGCCGCTGTTGACTACAAAGTTATGATTATGGTGAATATCATAAATACCAGATCTGCGAGTAAGATAAGGAAGATGATTGACTCTGATGGTAGTCTTAAAAACAATGGTAAAAGGTTTGACGGTAGGAATGATAAAGTTCTTTTCAGTATATTCAATAGTCATTTGATTCACGAGGGGTTTAAGGAAGTTAAAACCTCGTCCTTATATAAGTACTTGAAAGAGGCCTTAGATTTTTTAGGTGTAAGTCTATTAGAGTTAAGATCTATTGCTGATAGAGCTATTTCTGACATAGAGGATGGCAAGGAAGGATATGAGCCTGGCCTATGCTCTTATGATGACTGTTTTGATATTAATTCTTTTGTGGAGGATTCGTGATGAGTAGCTTTAGTATCATAAGAGGTGGAGATATGTCCATCGTATTTAACCACGATAATAATATGTTTAATATCCAAGAGCTATCGGATTCCATTGGATGTAAGAATATACTGTCATCTGTCGTAAAAGATCCTTTGAATGGGTCGATGTATGTTATTAAAGAGATATCCGATCAGAAGTGGGGAGATATAGTGGCTTTGGTAAGATTCGGTTGTATGGTGAATAAGTCTATTGTAAAGGATTTGATCATTAAGTCTATTAGGTTATGGGTGGAGATATGTGACTTCTCTTATGATGATACCGATCCATCTACATCCGATCCTATATACGATACGTTCCTTTTTAAGAGTTATATGTCTGTAGCCGGGGACAACCCTGACCTTAACAAGTTTATTGTATCCCTTAGAGGGAGGATGCTTAAATACGATCTAAGATCTCTTTATCTTTACCTAGCTATATTCATGGCTATCAACGGAGGCATTCTTCTTAGCGAGGACGATCTTCTTGCCGCTCTTATCTTATGATTGTATTTGTGATGTTGATCAAATTAGTATCTTTGTGAAAAAGATACGAGATGAATCAGATTAATATCATACCGAAGATAATTCATGATAAGTTCGCCGCTAGGATTATCATGGATGATTACGATATAGAGAAACCTATCGTTATTACTGTCGTGGCTAGACGTAACGATGGTGAGTATAATACCCAGATATTGACATACCCTACATCTGGTGTTGATTATGAGGGTAATGTAAGGATGGTGTTTTTTGATGTCGCTAGGTCTCATGTTTGCCAGATAACATCGGTATTTATCAACGGGCATGAGGTCAAGACATATTATACCGATGTCCCTGATCTTGATATGCAGGCTCGTTATGACGATAGTTTGTGTAGGTACGATAAGAAGGTTAATATGAATGATATTCGGTTGTCATTTCAGGTGCTAGAGACACGTGATCCCAAGGTGTTGCAGGTATTGGATGAGTCCGAGTGGGGGCTACTGGAGGACAGGAAGGCGATCATCGAGATCACTACGCCGGGCATGTCCGACCCCGTTACGTTGTTCCTTGGCAAGAATCAGGTCAATACCTTTACTAGCCTAACATTAGGCCTCAATTGCTTTAATTACGATGATTGTAATGTCAAGTACCTTGATCTACCTGATGGTATATATGATATCAAGATCATAGGTAGCCCTTCTACTTACAATTTCAGTCGCAAGTATCTTAAGACGGATCTTATACGCAGACGTCTTGATCGGCTATGGATCAAGACTGATATCTTGTGTGAGGATATGGATAAGGACCTTATAGGCAAGATACAGGAGATGGAGACACTTATGGCCGTAGCCGAGGCGAATGTCAGGTTGGATAACATAAGGGCCGCCCATGAGATTATTGATCGTGTCGGAGAGCTTCTTGAGATGGCTACCAATTGCGTGGATTGTTAAACATAAAAATATTTAGTCGTGGGTTGTAATACTTGTAAGGAAAAGGCGTTAAAGGCCGAGAGAGAAAGGATTGAGAGAAGTATGATGAATCATTCTTCTTCTACCGTTGTTAGCGATAGGGAATATGCTTCTAGAAGCACCGCCGGTTGTATGGTCATGCTCGATCCGTTGCAGACCATGGAGCGTGATGTGGTTAGTATATATAAACAAGTTCGTACCAAGGGTGGTGGAGTTGGCATATCTTATCTTAATATGCAGAAGAAGATCCGTGAGTGGATCAAGAACCTGCCATATGGATGCCCGCCTGATGAGGAGGTACAAGAAATGAGAAAGGAGATACTCGATGGGCGCGCAAAGTATATCAAGCCTTGATAGAATAGACCTATGTAGGGTCGTAGACGAATGGTTATCTTGCCAATGGGATAGATACATGAGGTATTATAGGTATAGGATCGGGGACAAACCCGATGTATCCTATTGGGGCAAGATAATTCGTTTACAAAGATCCTTGTGCGATAATGATTGCGGATTATGCCCGGATGAGGTAAGATCGTTAAAGGAACATATTAACAGGTTACTAGTATGAAAAAGTATAATTGTTCACATATAACTCCGTCCACTTGCGTACCTTACGAGGGTGATCTCCCGGAGTGGTCAAAGTATAAGGACTCTGATGAGTGTGTTATGATCTCTGATGTGATAGAGGAGATATATGAAGAGCTTACCCGTATTAGGGAGGCTATAGATGTCCGGGATCTTGGTGAGTCTTGCGTGAAGGTAAGTGGTGATAAGACCGTAGCGAAAATCCTTTACGCTATTGAGGATAAGATTTGCAATGGATGATAAGCCAATGGAGAAAAATCGACATTGGTGATAATCAGATGTATAGATATTGATTTATGATGTATTACTAGATGTTAAGCTACTGTAAATCAAGTATCCAATTTGTAAGGAGTCTTCTAAATAAGTAGGTTAGATAGATACTCTTGTAAGTTGTAAAATATCTTTATGTGTTAGATATAAAAAATAGCCAATTGATTTGTCATAGACGATTCGATTGGCTATTTTTGTATGTCCATCATATCTCACGATATAATGGACATAGGTTATTTATTATGAGTGCAAATATAATTATTTCCAATGATTCTATGAATAATAGTAGTAGGATTTTGGTGTCTAAATCCAACGAAAACGGATTATCTACAATATTTAGCTACAATGGTAATGATATAACTTTCAAAACAGAGAACGGTATCACTTATGTGAATGCTACCGAAATGGCGAAGCCGTTTAGGAAAAGACCAAATGATTATTTATCGTTATCTTCTGTAAATGAGTTAATTAATGCCATTACCAGAAAATATGGTAATGCTGATTTTCAGTCTGTTACGATTATCAGGGGTACGGTTAGTCCTGGCACATGGATGTGTGAGGATCTGGCTTTGGATTTCGCTCAGTGGCTTAGTGTTGATTTTAGGTTATGGTGTTTGGACAGAATTAAAGAGCTTCTCACTACAGGCAAATGCGTGATTCCTGATTTTAATGATCCTCCCGCCGCTGCTGAGGCTTGGGCTAAGGAGTATCGTGGCAGGGTAGCCGCCGAGAAGCTGGCGTTAGAGGAGAGGGCCAAAGCCGAGGAGATGGCTAAGGTTCTTGAGTCGAAGAAAGAGGATATAAAATTTTCAGAGTCGTTTATCATGTCTGGAGAATCAGATTTGCTGGTAAGGGATTTAGCCAAGAAGCTTGAGCAGAACGATATAATCATAAGTGATAGATGTCTCCGTGACTTCCTTGTTAAGATAAAGATAATAGTTAAAAGAGTTAAGGTTAATGGATATTGGGAGATTACAGCTAATGCCGTAAGGAAAGGATTTGCTCATTATCGTGATAAGAATATATGCACCGAATCTGGTAAGGTTATATATGCGAGGACTGTTTACATAACAGGCAAGGGATATAAATACATATTGTCATCTATAAACGGCAGCAAGAAAAGTGATTTCATATTATGTGGAGGTATGTTTAGGGACTATGGGGTGTTCGCCGGATCGGAATCGTTTAATCACTGGGATAATTAATTCCGTTTTTGCCCAAAACTTGATAATCAGGTAACTGCGTATTTGCATTTACGGTAATGTGTCTCATATCGGTAAAATATTTATCTTTGTGACAAAGTGAATTACGATGATATACGGCAATAAAGAAATAGTACGGACGTTCACCAAAAACAACCCGCCTGCCGGGTACGTGGGCGGCTCTGTTGACTACCGGGTCCCGGCCAATGTTTATTTTGGCGATACGCAGGAAGAGGCTGATAGTAAGGCTGAGGATGATGTCAATGCCAACGGTCAGGATTACGCCAACACATACGCCGATATAATTCCAGCCATATGGTACAACGATCGGGTATGCGATGAGTTTATTAAAAACGATTGCGTAAGCTGTAAGGGGTCCAAGGAGCAAATATGCGTAGAGGAAGGCAGGTTTGTGTCATACGTATCCAAGAAAGACGCCAATGATAAGGCTAGGGCGGAGCTGGGACGGATCGGGCAGGGGGAGGCCAACTCCGTCGGGGCTTGCTGTAGGGACTGGGCTTCGCAACCTTTTCGTGGCGTTTTCTACAAGAACGATTGTGAGGCTGGGACATCAGGTAAAGAAGGTATTGTGTATGAATTGCCAGCCGGAGCCGTCATATCCGATATATCCCAGATTGATGCTGATACGTTAGCTTATAGGAAGTTCATGAAAGAAGGACAGGAGAAGGCTAACTCCGAAGGTAGTTGCTCCCCTGTATTCTATAATACTACGATCGGTGATTGGTTTGAGAAGGTATGTCCGTTTGGATATAAATCAGGTAGGGTATATTATTCTATCAAAGCCAATAGGTTTAGATCATGGATATCAGTAGAGGATGCCAACGCCAAAGCCCGTGAGGTTTTGATGGTAGAGGGGCAGGAGTACGCCGATCTTAATCTTGAGTGCGAGAAATGGATTGAGAATATTGATCAAGAGGATCAATGTTATTGGTAAGAATGCGTTTGTGTTTTCCATAATAACCTCAAATAGTATTAAAATCGATAAAAATTATTAGTCGTTTTTAATATACCCTTTAACAGGGTCAGGTTATTAGCCTAAGCCTTGAAATAGAAGCTACGTTGGTCAGGAATATATAGTTACCAAGGGATGTTTACCCAAGTCCCTTGCTCTAAGGCAGGTAGTTAAAAGGAGTAGCGTATTTGGTGAAACAGTGCCGCCTACGCGAAACCCTTTCCAACATTGGCGATGGGTACTAACAGGAGCGATCCTGACTTATCCCTTAACCGGGATTACATTCCAGGGGAACCCTCGGGTTCCTGAGGAATGTTTTAAAGCTTGTATGTAGTTTAATAAGTTTAACAGATTTATTAATATGGATGATTGTGAGCATAGCGTAATTTTGGATTATTTTTCACGTAAATATTTTAATATGAGAGATAGCGTTGAGGTGGTAGATACGTTATCTGGAAAGACTATTCGTGTGGACAATGATCAGTATATTCGTATTCAGGATTTAATACTTAAATTGGATATGCTTTTCATTGAAGATCCTTACAAGTGTAGGATTTTAATGGATATACTTGATATAGATTATATTTATCTGTCTATATTTTCCATGAAAAATATTTACACTAAAAGAGATAAGCCTTATAAAACATATATAGCATTTGATGAAAATACGCTGTTATACAAAATAGGTAGATCTTCTAATCCATTTAAGAGGATAAAAGGTTCTTCTACATTTTCTCCTTTTGTTAAATTGATGTTTGTGTCTGATAGAGATGTAGAATCAGCTATTCATAATAAATATAGTAAATGTAGAAAATTGGGAGAGTGGTTTGATTTGCCTGAAAAGGACTTATGTGATATCGTGAATAATTATGACTTTGTTAAATATGAGGGAAGATGAGGGATAAAAAATATGTGTGTATAACTGATTTGATGAATAAGGCTAGAGATATTGAGAATAAGAGTATAAAATTATCTGATGTTGTTAAATATCCTTCGTCGTCTCTTGTGATAAAATCATTCCTCTCTTCTTTTGGAATAGATTTAAAAGATGAGCCTGTCACTTTGATGGTTTTAAAAAGAGAAGGTTTTGCCAAGAGGGTAGGCAAGGGTGATGGTCAGAAGTGGATGATGGAATTTAACCTATCCTTTGTGCTGCTATTTTTAGCTTTTGGAAGTTTAGCGTATGATCTGTTGTACGATAATATTTAATTGATATTACAATCTGTGGAAGCCGGGAATAATTCTCGGCTTCGTTGTTTAATAACGTATGTTACCTTGTTTCCAAATCAAATAAGTATCTTTGCTAAAAACATTAATATTATTAATATGTGTAATACAGGTGGTTGTTGTCATGATCATTCGAGGGAGCGTCCTAAAGAATGCTGTCATGGCGTTAAGATAGATAGGTTTCTTAACAAATGCCCTGAGGATCCTTGTGATCCTTGCGATAGGGATTGTCAGGACGAGCCTTGTGTTGGCTATGGATGTCCTATAGTTTTATATGATAAATGCGTCTTATACTCAGGTGATGAGTTGGTGGTGGACGGTATAGAGAAAGGCACTGATATCTCTGTCGTTGTAGACTCATTGAGGCGTATTATAGCGTCTAGGGATAAGCAGATAGATTTATACCATCGCGAGGTTCTGGATTTGAAGAAAATTATAAACGAGCTTGTCAACGCCGGTAATGGCGGTGGCGATAGCGGAACTGAAGAGGAGGTATGGTAACAATGAATGGTTGTAACAAGAAACAATACAGGCCTACTGTAGACGATACGAAAGTACCGTGCTCTACGTACATGAGTACCGATTGTATTTATCCCGGTGATAAGGTACGTGTGGAATCATTGGGATTATCCCCTAATTGCGATATGTCCGATACCCTTAACGCTATGATAAAGGCTATACGGGACAGGGATGCTGAGATACTTGAATTAAGGAGAATGATTAATAAATTGATTTGATATGAGGAATAACTGTAATCCATGTAAGCCGGAATATAGACCGGGGAATGAATGTAGTATCTACAGTTCCCAGATCATATATGATGGTCAGTCTTTTCCTGAGGCAGATATCAGGAACGGAGATGGCATGAATAGTGTAATCGAGTCTCTGGTAAGGAAGCTGGTTGCCGTATCTGGAGCAACGGCGTCCATCCAAAGGGATTCGTTTAAGGGAGTGCAGGCCGTAAGGTTAAGATACGAGCCTCTGAATGTTCTTAGCGTGACCTACTGCGGTACTATCGTACCTAACGACGGGTATGTCGTTTCTGGTAGATCCATTAAGTTCAAGAAAAGGTATTGCATGGGCGATGAGTTCGCTGATGTTAATATCGTATATACTACATTGAATAGTAATATTTTAAATACTTCATGCTATGGCTAAGAGAGTGTATGATACGGTCTTGGCTTCCGAGTGTGACGGTTGGGTATGTGGTGAGACACTTAAGAAAGGGTCTGTCCCAGCAGACAGGTTGGAGCTTGATTCTTTTTCAGAGGCCGTCAGGGAGCTTATAGAGCGTTTTTTCGAGGAGGGATGGTTGCCGGACATGATCTGCGATCTTGGTTGTGGTGGCGCCAGCGTGTTTGAGATTAAGCCTACTAACTTCGAGTATCCTCCTGAGGGCGGTGAGCAGATTCTGGAGATTATCGTAGGCAAGAGTGATAAATGGACTATAACTCAAGCGGAATGATATGAATAATTTAAAAGATATTCTTGCTAAGATCGAGCAAGGCTCCTCATGGGTGTCCTACGACAAGATTTCCGGTACCGGTCCCGACAAGGTGGCGATCAAGGTAGAGCCGGGATGGATGGGTAGGTTGCCTAGGGAGACTTACGTAGCGGTCGAGAAAGGCAAGGTAACGAAACTCGCTACCATAACCCAGAAGGGTATGGAGCGGGTGAGCGTGGATCCGGCCAATATCATGTTTGACATGGAGGGCGGGACGGCGGTCATCAACGCCAAGCTTAACTCCGCCTCGGTCAAGGCCTCCTGCCTTACTCTTGGTGGTTCGGTAAGTAAATGCTATATGGTGTCTATGAACGTCAACGGGCTATCCGTTAAGATACCTGACGAGGATAGCAGATACGTGGTGTACGCCGATCCTGAGGATCCGGGAGCCACTGACCTGTATGACGCTAGCTTCGTTATAGCCATGCCTAAGAACATGGATAACGAGGAGCATCATGAGATGTTTGTCTTGAATGGCAAGGTTGTTAATATCAATCAACAGCCTAATGATATACCTTATATTATACTTGATCATGACTTTGATAACGTGACTAGTGAGAACGGTCAGGTCGTTATCGATATCAAGTCCAATACCGAGTATGATATTGAACTGGTATGTTGCACTTGTGGCGATGGCAGCGAGGAGCCGGAACCGGAACCACCCTTTAACGTGGATCCGCAAAGGTTGACGCTTAATAAGGATGGTGATACCCAGATCGTGAGGGTAGAGGCCGGAGATAATGTTTCATGGAGAATAGAGGAGGATTGACATGGCAAGGGAAGTAGATAAGAATTGCGTTGAGGGTAATTGCTTTGCCATTAACGACAAGAGCCATGGGGTAGGCGATAATAAGCTTAACATCGTATACAAGGCTAATTACACCGGTCAGATCTGTACGGCTAAGTTCCGTATAACGTCAAAGGACGGTAGTGTTGTTAAGGAGTATATGATAGCCCAAGATGCCAAGCCCGTTTATTATAATATCAAGATGGTTCAGCCGTTTACCAAGGATGACTGTCTAGCCAACCAGCACGGTTCGGTTGTCTTGTATGTGGTTGAGGAACGGACGTACAAGTCGTTTATCTCACAGGAGGACGCTGACGCTAAGGCTATGGAGGATATAGCTCTTAACGGACAGAAGTACGCTAATGAGCATGGTGAGTGTATAACTGACATCTGGTATAACGAGGAACAAAGGAAAACCTTTATCCGTAACAATTGTGATAAGTTTAGTGACGGTCAGGAATATGTTTACATCGTTCCTGAGGGTAAGTACGTGTCTTCTATCTCTCAAGAGGACGCCGACAGGAAGGCTCTTGAGGATATTGAAAAGAATGGTCAACAACAAGCTAATCTGGAAGGTGAGTGTAAGCCTAAGGAGAATATCTATTATGGTAAGTTTAGCAAGACCTTTACCCGTAACAATTGCGACTCCACTCAATACGGAACGGAGGTTGTTGTTAACGAGACTATGGTAGAAGGCGACTTCAGGTCTATCGTCTCTCAGGAGGAGGCTAATAAGTTAGCCCAAGCCGCTGTAGAGGCTCAGGGTCAGGATATAGCTAATATCAAGGGTAATTGTGAGAAGATACCGGTATTTACCGGATCGTATTCTAAGGTATTCCAGAGAACTAATTGTCCTGAAGGTTCTACGCCTGTTGACTTTACCGTGGATGAGAAGATGTGTACCGGCTATCCGTTCACTTCTACAGTATCACAGGATGCCGCCAATAAGCTGGCGCAGGACGCTGTTGAGGCGCAAGGTCAGGCTATCACCAATGAGCGTGGCGATTGTCAGACTAACGTCTACTATAACGTTAGGATGGAGAAGACAGTCACGAGAAATAATTGTGATGAGTTCCATATCGGTCAACCTTATACTTATGTTGTAGCCGCCGGTAAGTACTTCTCTATTATCTCGCAGGAGGACGCCGACAATAAGGCCAAGGCCGATCTTGAGGCTAACGCCCAACAACAGGCTAACCTTGAAGGTGAGTGTAAGGAGAAGACCGTATATCATGGTAAATACAGTAAGGAATTTACCCGTAACAATTGTGACGAGACCCAGTATGGTACTAAGGTTGTTGTAGACGAGACTATGGTGACAGGAGACTTTAGATCTACCGTATCTCAGGAGGACGCTAATAACAAGGCTAAGGCCGCTGTTGAGGCTCAAGGCCAGGATGTGGCTAACGTGAAAGGTAAGTGTGAGAAGGTTCCTGTATATACCGGTACTTATACACGTACGTTTACCCGTAACAATTGTGGTACTGGTACTGGTGGAACTTATACGGTAAACGATAGGATGGTTGATGGTTATCCATTTACTTCCACCGTGTCTCAAGAGGATGCCAACAGCAAGGCTAAGGCTGCCGTTGACGCCCAAGGACAGGCTCTTGCCAATATCCACGCCCTTTGTACGTATACCGGCCGTGCTTCCTTGGAGTTCACGAGAAACAACTGTGGTGAGTGCAAGATCGGATCTAAGGTGACGATCACTCAAGATATGGTAGAAGGACACCCATTCCAGTCCAACGACTCACAGACCGCCGCTGACGCTATGGCTATGACCGCTGTACAAGCTCAAGGACAGGCTTTGGCTAATACCAAGGGTACCTGCTCTAACGCTACTATGTATACCGGTAAGGCTAGCTTCGAGTTCACGAAGAGCAATTGCGGAGCTAATCAGGTAGGAGATCCGTTCACCGTAACCCAAGACATGGTAGATGGTCATCCGTTCCAGTCTTGTGTATCTCAAGATGAGGCTAATTTAGTGGCTATGGCCGCTGTAATGAATCAAGGTCAGAAGATCGCCGATGAGCGTGGTACTTGCCATGAGGCTCCTAAATACACCGGTCATTATAGCGAGGCGTTCGAGAAGAATAACTGTCCGTCCGGTCTTATCCCGTCTTCAGTTACCGTTACTGAGGCTGATGTAACCGGAGGTCCATTCTACTCATACGAGAGCCAGTTCGCCGCTGACGAGCTTGCTAAGGCCGCTGTCAAGGCGCAAGGTCAGGCCATAGCCAACGATCGTGGTACTTGTGATGAGTTGAAGATATATGTCGGTAATTATAGTAAGGAGTTCACTCCTAAGTGTCCTACTTGCCAGTATGCTGATCCTATTACCGTAACCCCGGATCTTATGGGACAGTTCTTCACCTCTACCCGTTCACAAGAGGAGGCTGACGCTTTGGCTAAGGCCTACATCGATAGGATGGGTCAGGCGTTCGTTAACAAGAACTATGATGACACGTGTCATACTAAGGATGAGCAACCGGTTTGGGAGACTATCGAAACCGTATGTAAGGACTGTATCTCTAAATTACATCAACGTAATACCAATACCTGCTATACTGATCCTGATAATCAAGAGCGGTATATAGCTGGTGGTAATAAGACATGCTTCTGGTTTGGTACGGCATCTAAGGCCTTCACCCGTCAATGTGCGGATGGTGGGGTTGGAAGCTCTGTTACCGTGACTCAGAATGATGTTACGGATCCGGCTCCTAGCTCTGACGGCAAGTTCAAATCATGTGTATCTCAGGCTGACGCTAACGCCAAGGCATTGGCGGCTGTTACGGCTCAGGGACAGAGCGTGGCTAACTCGAAGGGTACTTGTACGTGGACAGGAAGCTATACCGGTCAGGTCCAGAAGAACAATTGCGCTGATGGCGGCGTAGGAGACATGGTATCCGTAAGCAGCAGCAAGCTTCCGGGACATCCGTACACCTCCAACATATCTTTGGCTGACGCCAATAAGAAAGCTGAGAATGCCGTTCGTGGGGCTGAGGGTCAGGCTTACGCCAATAAGAACGGAGGATGTACCTGGACTTACGTGGCAAGCCGTGACTTCTATAAGAACAATTGCGCCGAAGGCGGGGTAGGCCAGAGGATAACGGTGACCTCCACACAAGCCAACGGCGGCACGGCTATCACCAGCAAGGTTTCTTTGGCGGATGCCAGAAGCAAGGCAGAGCAGATCCTAGATCAGAAAGGACAAGATTACGCTAACCAGCATGGCACTTGTGTATGGACCGGTACTGGAAGCGCTACTTTCTACAAGGATAATTGCGGCTCTTGTAAACAAGGTGTGGCTATATCAGTTCCTTATAGCTCGTTAGGATTAGATCCTATAACATCAACGGTCTCTCAGGCTGATGCCAACAATAAGGTTCAGGAGGCTTTCAGAAGCAATTCGGCTACCAGAACCGCCGCTCAAGCTTACGCTAATAAGAACGGAGATTGCGAGGATACTCCTCCTAATTGGAGTGGTTGGAGCTATGATGGCGGAAACTATTGCTCAGGTGGTGATGTTTGGGCTAGATATAGAAGGACTGATAGCGCTGGATGTTACTCTGACGAGACTGAGAACAGGTTGCATGAGTCTTGCGATTGTGGATGTTCAGGTGGTTCTTGTGATAGCTGTTGTGATCCTAATTCTTGGAGTAGAATAGGAGAGGCTGAGTGTAGATCTGGCGAAAGTGTAGCTTTATACAGAAATGATTGTGGAAGAGAGGAATATCTAAGCTATGGATCTGCTTGCTGTAATACGATCGGTTTCCAAGGAGGATCTGCTACTAGTAGGAATTGTCCATCTGATAGACCTTGTGGAGTAACGATCTCCTATCCGGGTGTACCTTCTGGATCTATATGCGCTTCTAGCACGTCTTCTGCCAACGCTCAAGCTAGCGATAAGATAGATAAGTTGAGATCTCAAGCTCAGACATTAGCGGATGCAGGTTGTCGTGGAAGGGTATGTAATGATTATGTAGAGGCTACTGCTACCAAGCAAGGTTGTCCGTCTAATTGTACAGCTCCAAAGGCTTCCGCTTACTGGGTTTCTGGCGGAAACAATGGCGCTTGGTGTGAGTGTAACGGTGATAAGGCCGCACTTACCGCCGCGGCACAGGCTGAC
>OLWH01000572.1_pt1 | contig 16953 bp, 17 predicted proteins | sample 1673381 | NCBI WGS metagenome assembly OLWH01 (sample SAMEA103958110, study PRJEB25191) | human gut metagenome | reverse complement strand
GGCGGATGCCGTTGAGGCGTCTGCCGGCGGTTTTTCCGCGCTGGAAATCCCGGTTTGACAGCGCACGCTTGCGGGATTATGATAAGACATCCTCTTGACGGCAGGTGCTTTGTATGACTGATTTTGAAACCGTTCTCCTGCGGCGCATCCGCGCGCTCGCAGCCGTGCAGCCGCGCGTACTCGTTGCCATCGACGGCCGCTGCGCCGCCGGAAAGACTACGCTAGCCGCGTCCCTGCAGGCACAGCTCGGCTGCAATGTGTTCCATATGGATGACTTTTTTCTCCGCCCGGAGCAGCGCACGCCCGAGCGTCTGCACCAGCCGGGCGGCAATGTGGACTTTGAGCGCTTTCTGACCGAGGTCCTCCGCCCGCTGTACGACGGCGATCCGGTGACGTACCGCCCCTATGACTGCCACACGCAGCAGCTGCGTGCGCCGGTGTGTGCAGAGGCAAGGACGGTCAACCTCATTGAGGGCTCTTACTCCTGCCATCCGGCACTGTGGGATCTTTATGACCTGCACGTGTTTCTCTCGGTCAGTCCGGAGGAGCAGCGCCGCCGCATTGTCGTGCGTAACGGCGAAAAGATGCTGCCGATGTTTACAAATGTCTGGATCCCGATGGAGGAGGCGTACTTTGCGCAGTTTCGGGTCGCGGAGCGTGCCGACCTTTGCACGGAAAATTGAATCAGCCTGCGGATGACCGCGCGGGGCTTGTGTCCCGCGCGGTTTTGTGCTACATTAAAAGGACATACACAAAGTGAATTTTCACAGAAAGGCGGGAGCCCCATGGATGTTCTGCGTTTCAAACAGGCCAACTGCAAAAACTGCTATAAATGCGTCCGGTTCTGCCCGGTCAAGTCCATCCGCGTTTATAAGGGTCACGCACAGATCATTTCGAGCGACTGTATTCTCTGCGGCAACTGCGTGTCCGTCTGCCCGCAGCACGCCAAGGAGGACATCAGCGACGTTGCGCAGATCCAGGAGCTGATCGCATCCGGCCAGCAGGTCGTTGTGAGCGTCGACTCCTCCTACATCGCCTATTTTGACACCCCCGGTTTTCAGGGCATCGCCGAGCCGCTCAAAAAGCTCGGCTTTGCAGCGGCACATGAGACGGCGGAGGGTGCCTATCTGGTCAAGAAGGAGCTTGAAAAGCTGGCCGCCCAGCCGGGCGATGCGCCGATCATCACCTCCGGCTGTCCGACGATCGTGCTCTATGTGGAAAAGCACCTGCCGGAGGCGCTGCCGTATCTGGCGCCGGTGCTCTCGCCCATGCAGGCGCACGCCGTACTGCTGCGCAAGCGCTATCCCGGCGCGACGATTGTCTACATCAGCCCCTGCATCTCCAAGAAGGAGGAGACGACGCGCTTTGAGAGCGTCGGTGCCGACTATGACATTACATTCACGGAGCTGGAGGACTGGATGAACGAGGCCGGCGTTGCCGTCAATCCCAATGTGCCGGCCGATGAGCCGATGCTCTCGCGCGGCTACACGATCACGAACGGCGTTCTGCACTCCATGTCGCTCGATTCCGGGCGCGACTATCTGTTCCTCGACGGTCTGGATGACAGCATCCAGACGCTCAAGAGCGTCGTCAACGGCGAGCTGCGCAACTGCTTTATCGAGATGTCCGCCTGCCACGGCAACTGCGTCGGCGGTCTTGCTTTCCGGCAGAAGCATACGAACCTGCTCGAGTCGCGCCGCCGCGTGATCAAGAGCGCCGGCGGCAAGAAAAATTTCGACATTCAGGAACCCGTGGATATGCGCCGTGTGCTTATCGACAAGAAGCATCCGACCGATCTGCCGCCGGAGTCCGTCATCAACGGCATTCTGCGCAAAATGGGCAAATTCAGCCCGGCGGATGAGCTCAACTGCGGCCTGTGCGGCTACCGCACCTGCCGCGATAAGGCCATCGCCGTCTATGAGGGCCGCGCCGAGATCAGCATGTGCATGCCATACATGAAAGAGCGTGCCGAGACCTACTCCGAGAAGATCATCAACGTCTCGCCGGAGGGCATCGTCACCGTCGGCAAAAAGCTGAAGGTCAAGCAGATCAACAAGGCGGCCTGCAAGATTTTCGGCATCAAGGATCCGGCAGATATCATCGGTTACCCGGTCTCGCGCATCATGGATGAGTACGATTTTGTGAAGATGATCAGCCAGGAGGAGACGCAGGTCACGGATGAGGTGTTCCTCGCAGATTATAACGTCTACCTCGAGCGTATTTTCATCTGCGACCCGGAGCGGACGCTCTTCACCTGCATCATGCGCGATGTGACGAAAGCGCGCCAGCGCCGCAACAAGATCCAGAAAACGAAGATCCACGCGGCCGATCTGGCGGACGACATCATCGCCAATCAGCTGCGCATCGTCCACGAGATCGCGAGTCTGCTCGGCGAGACGGCGGCGGAAACCAAGGTGGCGGTCCACGACCTGAAGGAAGCCATCATGCTTGATGAGGACAGCGATGATGATGCGTAAACGAACGAATCGCTGCAGGAACACGGTCTGGGACATCAGCGTCATCAGCCGCAACAAAAACGGGGAGACGCTCTGCGGCGATCAGTGTGCGCTCGAATGGGACGACAATGACGCGACGGTCATCCTCTCCGACGGTCTCGGCAGCGGCGTCAAGGCCAACATCCTCTCCACGCTGACAACGACCATGCTTACGACCATGCTCAAGGGCAACGTGCCGATCGACGAGTGCGTTACGACCGTGGCGGAAACGCTGCCCATGTGCAGGGAGCGCAAGCTCGCCTATGCGACCTTTACGATCCTGCAGACGGCCGGCACCCGCGCGCGCCTGATCCAGTATGACAACCCGAACGCTGTGTTCGTGCACAACGGCGCGATCGGGAAATACAACTATTCCGTCAATTTCATTCAGGAAAAGGAGCTGCACGAAAGCTACCTGCATTTTGACGTAGGCGATATGCTTGTGCTCTTCAGCGACGGCGTGTCGGAGGCCGGGCGCGGCGTGACGACGGACGCCGGTTGGGCGCGGCAGGACATTGAGGATTTTATCCTGCGCAATTATTCACCCACCGTCTCCTCACAGCGTATGGCGGCCAGTATCCTCTCGACCGTTAAGACGCTGGACATGGATGCCATGCATGATGATACGACTGTTGTTGTCGCGCGCCTGCGTGAGCGTTGTCCGGTCAACGTCATGATCGGGCCACCCGAGCACAAGGATGACGATCTGAGCACGATGCGCCTGTTTTTCGGCAAGGATGGCAAGCATGTTGTCTGCGGCGGCACCACGGCCAACGCTGTCGCGGCATATCTGGGCGTAAAGGTGCACACGCTGCCAGGCAGCGGCACGGAGGAGGTTCCGCCGATGAGCGAGATCCACGGCGTGGATCTGACCACCGAGGGTGTCGTAACCGTCAATGTGACGATGGAGCGCATCAAGGACTACCTCGCGGATGGCATGTACACGCTCGAGCTCGCCCGCATGAAGGACGGCGCGTCCAGGCTTGCGCTCATGCTGCTCGAAGAGGCAACGGAGGTCAATGTCCTCTTTGGCAACGCGAGCAACCTCGCCCAGCAGGATACGGAGTTCAGCTTTGAGCGTAAGCTGCAATTGGTGCAGGAGCTGCGCGATATGCTGACCATGGCCGGAAAAACAGTCAAAATGAGCATCTGCTGACAGATGCTGATATTCACGGAGTGACCCAAACGAATGAAGATCCGAACTTTTTTTGCAGTATTGCTATGTAAGCTCGCACGCGGCCTGCTGCGGCTGCTGCGCCGCGGCGGCACGGCGTTTCCCGGCCGGGTGGCGCTGAAGGTGTATCCGCAGGTGCTCGGCGTGCTCTCGCAGGGCGTGCGCGTTATCCTCGTCACCGGCACGAACGGCAAAACGACCAGCTCCCGCATGATCGAGCAGGCGTTTGCCGATGCGGGGCTCAATTACTTCGCCAACCGCTCGGGTGCGAACCTCATCTCCGGCATCACGGCGGAATTTGCCATGCACAGCACCCTGATCGGAAAGCCAAAGTGCCAGTTTGCCGTCATCGAGTGCGACGAGGCGGCGTCCAAGACGGTGCTCAAGTATCTCAAACCGGAGGTCATCGTGGCCACGAACGTGTTCCGCGATCAGCTCGACCGCTACGGTGAGATCACGCACACGCTCAACAACATCCTCGAGGGCATCCGCCACACGCCGGAGAGCACGCTGTGCATCAATGCCGACTGTTCGCTCATCGCGTCCATCCCGGCGCAGGTGCCGAACCCGGTCGTGCGCTTTGGTGTGAACGTGCCGCTCGGCGACGACGGTACGGCGGAGCTGTCCGACGCGCCGCACTGCATCCATTGCAAGACCGAGTATGTCTATGACTACCGCACGTACGGCCATCTCGGCGCGTTCCGCTGCCCGAAGTGCGGCTACCACCGCGAGGATCCGCAGGTCGCCGTCACGGCGGTGCAGAACCTTGGTGTGGACACGAGCGACGTTACCATGTCCATCGGCGGGCAGGAGTACGCCGTACACATCAACCTGCCGGCAGCGTATAACGTCTACAATGCCGTCGGGTCGGCGGCGGCGCTGCATGCATTCGGCTTCACGCCGGAGGCGATCGTGCACGCGCTCGGCGCGTTCGGCTGCGGCTTTGGCCGCATGGAGAAGTTTGACCTGCGCGGCACGCCCGGGCGCATGATGCTCGTGAAAAACCCCGCCGGCTGCAACCAGACCATGCGCTACCTTGCCGGGCTGAACGAGGATGCGACGTTTGTCGTCTGTCTCAACGACCGGGACGCCGACGGCACGGACATCTCGTGGATCTGGGACGCGGACTTCGAGCGGCTCGCCGCCATGGGCGAGCATCTGCGGCAGGTGCTCGTGTCCGGCACGCGCGCCGATGAGCTGCGCCTGCGTCTGAAATATGCGGGCGTGGACGAGGCGAAGTTTCAGGTGTTTTATGACTATGACCCGCTGATCGACGCCATGTGCGCGTCGGAATACCCGGTGTTCATCATGCCAACATATACGTCCATGCTGGACCTGCGCGGCCGGCTGCAAAAGCAGCTCGGCGGAAAGGAGTTCTGGGAATGAGCGAGAAGACCCTGCGCATCTGCCACCTGTACCCGGACCTTCTGAACCTCTACGGCGACCGGGGCAACATTCTCTGCATGCGCCGCCGTCTGGAGTGGCGCGGCATCGGCGCCGAGGTGACGGAGGTCACGGTCGGCCAGCAGGCGGATTTCACGCAATTCGACCTGTTTTTCATCGGCGGCGGTCAGGACTTTGAGCAGGAGGTGCTTCTGTCCGACCTGAAAGCCGGAAAGGGCGACGAGATCAAGGCCGCCATTGCCGACGGCAAGACGTTTCTGACCATCTGCGGCGGCTACCAGATGCTCGGCAGCTACTACCGCACGTGGGACGGCAAGCAGTGTGACTTCATCGGCGATCGATTATTACACCGTCGGCTCCAAGGAGCGCATGATCGGCAATTTCCTCTTTGAATGTCTGCCGGAGTCCGGCAGCAGCACGGTCGTCGGCTTTGAAAACCACAGCGGCAAGACCTACCTCGGCAGCGGCGTGTCGCCGCTCGGCAAGGTGCTCGTCGGCGGCGGCAACAATGGGGAGGACGGCTTTGAGGGCGTGCGCTACCGCAACGTGTTCGGCACGTACAGCCATGGCCCGGTCCTGCCGAAAAACCCTGCGTTTTGCGACCATCTGCTCACGACGGCGTTGCAGCAGCGTTATCCTGAGCTGGAACTCGCACCGCTGGACGATGCGGCCGAGCTTGCCGCGCACAACACCATGCGCGACCGGCTGCTGAAAAAGTAATTGCACAGAAAATGGGCGCATCCGTCGGGATGCGCCCACCGTGCGTTTTCGGTTAAAAATCTTCGGGTATCGGAATGTCCGCGCGCGGCACCTTGTCCCAGGAAAAGTCCGCCGCCAGCTCTGCCGCCGTCACCGGCGCGTCCGTCGGCCGCAGGCCGGCGAGCTTGGCGAGCTTGCCGGTCAGCTGCTCGGGCGCGTATTTCTGCCGCAGGGCCTCCATGTTCAGGTCGCCTTCGCGCTTGGAGAGCTTGCGCCCATCCGGCGCGACGAGCAGCGGCGCATGCGCATATTCCGGCGCGCGGCCGCCGAGCGTTTCGATCAGCCAGATCTGCCGCGGCGTGGAGTCGAGCAGATCGCGTGCGCGCACGACGCGCGTGATGCCCATCTCCAGATCGTCCACACTCACGGCGAGTTGGTAGGCGAACACGCCGTCCGAGCGCCGGATGAGAAAATCATCGCGCCCGCGCCGCAGTTCCGTTTTCTGGGAGCCGTAGTGTCCGTCGATGAAGGAGATGTCCGCATCCGCCACTTCCAGCTTTTTTGCCGCGTGCCGGCCCATGCGCAGGCGCGCCTGCACTTCCTGCACCGACAGTGTCCGGCAGGGACAGCCGGCCTCGCGCGGCTCGCCGGGGTGCGGCGCGCTGGCGGCCAGCCGCTCGGCGCGGCTGCAGTAGCAGTCATATACCATTCCGCGTGCGGTCAATGCATCCAGCGCGGCGGTGTAGCGCGCCGTGCGCATGCCCTGGCGGCAGTCCTGCGAGCCGGGGCGCCAGCCCTCGTCCCAGTCGAGCCCGAGCCAGAGCAGGTCGTTGGCCATGAGGTTGGCGTAGTGCTCCCAGCTCCGCTCCGGGTCGAGGTCCTCAAGGCGGAACACCATCGTCCCGCCGCGCGCGCGCACATCCAGCCATGCCAGCAGAAACGTCAGCACATTGCCCAAATGCAGCCGCCCGCTCGGGCTGGGCGCAAAGCGGCCGCGGATCATGTTGTCCGGCATCGGTCATCCCTCCGGTTTCATTCTGAGTGCATTATAGCATAACCGTGCCGGTTCGCAACGCTTTTCAGGTCAAATGCCGTGGTTTGACAGGGTGCATTCGGCTGCGTATAATAAAAACACCGGTTGAATAGATGCGTGATTTTCGTCAATCACAGACGGGAGCCCTTCCTATGATTTATACTCTTCCCAGAATGCTGCTTGCCTTGAGCCTTGCCTTTTTGCTGGCATATTTCTTTTATCGTGACTTCTTATTGGGCCTGAAGCTGTATCGGCTGAATAACAGCGCATACAAGAAAATCAAGAAGGGGGAAACATTTAAGGAATGGTTTTTATACAGCAGGTATCGGGATGTCATACCAAAACCGCTGTTGGTGTTTTACTTTTCCTTTTTGGCGCTTCATGCTGCTGCATTTCTGATTTGCATTATTCTCCATTTTTGTGTGGACGCTTGGGTACTGTATATTGTTAGAGCAGTCGTCATATTTGACGGAGCATGGATAGTGTTAGTAAGTATACTGTTTTGGAGCAAAGAGCCGGGCTACGCATATGATAGATGGATCAAAAAACGATATAAAAAATCAGGAAAGAACAAGCCGAAAAAGCGTTAAAGTCTCAGCGGGCGGTGCAGCAGCACCGCCCGCGTGATCATATAGAGCGCTTTTAGGGTCAAATCCCTTGAAACCATGCGGGAAATCAGATATAATAAAGTGTTATTATCAGCGGAGGAATGTCTCATGGCAAAATCATCCATCGAAAAAACGAATGTCATGCGCCTGCTCGACCAGAAGAAGGTGCCCTATATGCCGCACACGTATCCGCACGGCGACGATGCGGTGGACGGCGTGACCGTTGCACAGATGACGGGCATGGACCCGGCGAAGGTGTTCAAGACGCTGGTCGCCCGCGGTGCGAGCAAGACGCCGTACGTGTTCGTCATCCCGGTCGCGTGCGAGCTCGACCTCAAGAAGGCGGCGAAGGCCGTGGGGGAGAAGTCCATTGCCATGCTGCATGTGTCCGAGCTCACGCCCCTGACGGGCTATGTGCGCGGCGGCTGCTCGCCGGTCGGCATGAAAAAGCAGTTTCGCACGGTCTTTGCTGCGCAGGCACTCGCGCAGGAGACCATCCTCGTCAGTGCCGGCAAGATCGGTTACCAGGTCGAGACCGCGCCGCAGGCGCTTATCGCGCTCGTGCGCGCGACCACGGCGGACCTGACCATTGAAGAATCCTAAGCAAATCGCGGAGGCACCCATGCGGGATCATATTGTTATCAAAGGCGCGCGGGAGAACAATCTCAAGAACATTGACGTGGAAATTCCGCGCGATGCGCTGGTCGTCATGACCGGCCTTTCCGGCTCCGGCAAGTCGAGCCTTGCGTTCGACACCATCTTTGCCGAGGGCCAGCGGCGCTATATGGAGAGCCTGTCGTCCTATGCGCGCCAGTTTCTCGGCCAGATGGATAAGCCGGATGTCGATTCCATTGAGGGCATGAGCCCGGCCATTTCCATCGACCAGAAGACCACCAGCAAGAATCCGCGCTCGACCGTCGGCACGGTCACGGAGATCTACGACTATCTGCGTCTGCTGTGGGCACGTGTCGGCGTGCCGCACTGAAGTGCGGCAAGGAGATCCGCCGCCAGACGGTGGACCAGATCGTCGATCAGATCGCGGCGCTGCCGCAGGCGACGCGCGTGCAGATTTTAGCGCCGGTCGTCCGCGCCAGAAAGGGCGAGCACCAGAAGGTGTTCGACGATGCCCGCCGCGGCGGCTATGTCCGCGTACGGGTCGACGGCAGCATCTATGACCTGACGGAGGTCATCCCGCTCGACAAAAACCGCAAGCACAATATCGAGATCGTGGTCGACCGCGTCGTCATCCGCCCGGACCAGAACCGCCGACTGACGGATGCCGTGGAGATCGCGTCCGCGCTCTCCGGCGGCCTCGTGCTGGCGGACATTCCGGAGGAAAAGCGCGAGATCCTCTTCTCGCAGAACTATGCCTGCGACGACTGCGGTATCTCGATCGAAGAGCTCACGCCGCGCATGTTCTCGTTCAACAGTCCCTACGGCGCCTGCCCGACCTGCGGCGGCCTCGGCACGCGGCTGCGTATCGACCCGGCGCTCATCATCCCGGATCCGTCGAAGTCGCTCCTCGAGGGCGGCGTTACGGCCAGCGGCTGGAACAGCGTCAAGGGTGACAGCATCAGCCGGATGTACTACGAGGCGCTGGCGGAAAAATATCACTTTGACCTCACCACGCCGATCGGCGACCTGCCGGAAAACGTGCGCCAGATCCTGCTCTACGGTACGGGCGACGAGGAGCTCACGCTGCATTATGATACGAACCGCGGCACCGGTGTGCTGCGCCGCCCGTTTGAAGGCATCGTCTGCAACCTCGAGCGCCGCTATCAGGAGACGCAGAGCGAGGCCATGCGCGCGTCGATTGAGTCCTGCATGGCGGAGACCGCCTGCCCGGACTGCCACGGTGCGCGGCTGCGGCCGGAGGTGCTGGCCGTCACGGTTGGCGGGCTGAACATCTCGGAATTCACCGCGCTGCCGATCACGGAGGAGCTGGCGTTTCTGGACAAGCTCTCCCTGAGCGAGAAGGACGCCAAAATTGCCGACAGCATCCTGCGCGAGGTGCGCTCGCGGCTGCATTTCCTGCAGAGCGTCGGCCTGCAGTACCTGACGCTTGCGCGCTCGGCGGCTACGCTGTCCGGCGGCGAGAGCCAGCGCATCCGGCTTGCCACGCAGATCGGCTCGTCGCTCATGGGCGTGCTGTATATCCTCGACGAGCCGTCCATCGGCCTGCACCAGCGCGATAACGAAAAGCTGCTGGCCACGCTGCGCGAGCTGCGTGACCTCGGCAACACGCTCATTGTCGTCGAGCACGATGAGGACACCATGCGCGCGGCGGACTATCTCATCGACATCGGCCCCGGTGCGGGTGTGCACGGTGGGGAAGTGGTCTGCGCCGGCACGCCGGAGGAGGTCGCGCGCTGTGAGCGCTCCATCACAGGGCAGTATCTGTCCGGGAAAAAGAAAATTCCCGTGCCTACACACCGCCGCGCCGGAAACGGCCATGCGCTTGTGATCCGCGGCGCGGCAGAGCATAATCTCAAGCACGTGGATGTGGAGATCCCGCTGGGCGTCATGACGTGTGTGACCGGCGTGTCCGGCAGCGGAAAATCTTCGCTCGTCAACGAGGTGCTGTATAAAACACTCGTCGGAAAGCTTAACCACGCCAAGGTGCGTCCCGGGAAATGCGACGGGATCGACGGTGTGGAGTATCTGGATAAGATCATCAACATCGACCAGAGCCCAATCGGCCGCACGCCGCGCTCCAACCCGGCGACGTATACCGGCCTGTTTGACGATATCCGCGCGCTCTTTGCCTCCACGCAGGACGCAAAGCTGCGCGGCTATGGCGCCGGGCGCTTCTCGTTCAATATCCGCGGCGGCCGCTGCGAGGCCTGCTCCGGCGACGGTCTGCTGAAGATCGAGATGAACTTCCTGCCGGATGTCTACGTGCCCTGCGAGGTCTGCAAGGGCAAGCGCTACAACCGCGAGACGCTCGAGGTGCACTACAAGGGCAGGAACATTGCCGAAGTGCTGGACATGACGGTCGAAGAGGCGCTCGCGTTTTTCCAGAACCAGCCGAAGATCCGCGACCGGCTGCAGACGCTCATGGATGTCGGCCTCGGCTATGTCAAGCTCGGCCAGCCGTCCACGACGCTCTCCGGCGGCGAGGCGCAGCGCATCAAGCTCGCGACCGAACTCTCCAAGCGCAGCACCGGCCGGACGATCTACGTCCTTGACGAGCCGACGACCGGCCTGCACGTGGCGGACGTCGCGCGCCTGATCGATATTCTTGACCGCCTGACCGATGCCGGCAACACGGTGCTGGTCATCGAGCATAATCTGCACGTCATCAAAGTTGCCGATCACATCATCGACCTCGGCCCGGAGGGCGGCGACGCGGGCGGAAACATCGTCTTTACCGGCACGCCGGAGGACTGCGCGCGCTGCACCGAGAGCTATACCGGCCAGTTTTTGAAAAAAGAACTCGAAAGTTAACGGCCAAGCCCCTTTTCTCATAGGCTGAAAGGAGAGGGGGCGGGGAACATGTTCATTCAGATCACCTTATGCGTCCTGCTGATCCTGGGCTTTGCCTGGCTGCTGTGGATGCTCAGCGGCGCGCTGCTCACGCCGGTGCGCTCCGGCAGGGACACGCGCATCACGCTCGTCGTGCAGGCGCGCGGGGACGCACCGGAGCTGGAAAACCTCCTGCGCGGCGCCCTGTGGCTGCGCGAGAGCGGTACGGTCGCGGCGGACATTCTGCTCGTGGACTGCGGCCTGACGGAGGATGCGGCCGCGCTGGCCGAGCGCCTTGCGCGCCGGCGCGGAGATCTGAAGCTGTGCAAAACGGAGGAGTTTTGCCAATGGATGCAAACACCAATCCAATAGAATTATGTGGCACCGTCGCGGCGGTCATCTATCAGAATGAGGAAAACGGTTACACCGTCCTCAAGCTGGACGTGGACGACGGCAGCCAGACGATGGTCGTCGGCTGTATTCCGTATGCCGTGCCGGGTGAGTCGATGATCGTCACCGGCAACTGGATGACGCACCCGGCGCACGGCCAGCAGTTCAAGGCCGAGTTTGCCGAGCGCACCATGCCGGAGACGGCGGACGCGATCTATGCCTACCTCGCCGGGCGCGCCGTGCGCGGCATCGGCCCGGCGACGGCGTCGCTGCTCGTGTCGCGCTTCGGCGCCGATACATTGAATGTGCTGGAGTACGAGCCGGAAAAGCTCACGGCCATCAAGGGCATCAGCCTTTCCAGGGCGAAGGCCATGTCGGCCAATTTCCGCCGTCAGGCGGGCATGCGCCGCCTGATCGAGTTTCTGGCCTCGGCCAACATCCGCCCGGTCATTGCCCTGCGCATGTACCAGTATTACGGCGACGAGGCCCTGCAGCTCGTGCAGGACAACCCTTACATACTCGTTTCGGATGCCATCGGCGCCACGTTTCAGGAGGCGGACGCGCTGGCACTCGGCCACGGGTTTGACGACCAGAGCGCGGAGCGTGTCGCTGCGGCGACGCTGTATGAGCTTGCCTATAACGCCGTGCGCGGCCACTGCTTCATCTCGTACCGCAACCTGCTGGCGGCAACATCGCAGCTCAGCGGTGTGTCGGACGAGCTGGTCGCTCAGAGCGTGGACACGCTCGTAGAGCGCGGCGAACTGGTGCGCGAGCGCGTCGCCGGGTGCGACGGGTGCTATCTCGCGCGTCTGCATGAGGCGGAAGCCTACACGGCCGAGCGGCTGCTCGCCATGGCGCAGAATGAATACCGCCGCATGCCGGACACGGACAAGATCGCGGCGCAGATCGAAGCGCAGCTTGGCCTGACGTTTGCCGAGCAGCAAAAGGAAACGCTCCGAATTGCGTGTCAGCACCAGGTCATCGCCATCACCGGTGGCCCCGGCACCGGCAAGACGACGTCCATCCGCGCGATCCTCGCGCTGTTTGATGTGCTCAAGCTCGACACCCAGCTCGCGGCCCCGACGGGCCGCGCCGCCAAGCGCATGAGCGAGCTGACCGGCCGGAGCGCGCAGACGATCCACCGCCTGCTCGAGGCCGGCATGAGCGACGATCATCAGGACATCGCCTTCCGGCGCGACGAGGACGACCCGCTCGCGTGCGACGCCGTCATCCTCGACGAGTGCTCCATGGTGGACATTTCGCTCATGTGCGCGCTGCTGCGTGCCATGCGGCCGGAGTGCCGGCTGATTCTTGTGGGTGACGCTGACCAGCTGCCGTCCGTCGGCCCGGGCAATGTGTTTTCGGATATCATCCGCAGCGGCGTCATCCCGACTGTGCGCCTGACGGAGATCTTCCGCCAGGCCGCCGGCAGCAGCATCGTCGCCTACGCGCACGCCATCAACCGCGGCGAGCATCCGAAGCTGACACAAAACAGCGGGGACTTTTTCTTCCTCCGGCGCACGGATCCGCAGAAAGCGGCCGATACGGTCGTGGAGCTGTGCAAAACGCGGCTGCCGAACAATATGAAGATCCCGCCGTCAGATATTCAGGTGCTCACGCCGACGCGCAAGTACGACACCGGCATGGCGGCGCTGAACGTGCGCCTGCAGGCGGCACTTAATCCACCGACCGACGGGAAGAAGGAACGCCGCTTCGGCGAGATCGTCTTCCGCGAGGGCGACCGCGTGATGCAGATCCGCAATGATTACGACATCGTGCTCAAAAATCCGGACGGCACGACGGCCGGGACCGGCGTCTATAACGGCGACGTTGGTCAGATCACGGCCATCGACCCGCAGACGGAGACGCTCTCGGTCTGTTATGACGGAAAGACGGCGACCTACGGCTTTGAGATGCTCAATGAGCTCGAGCATGCCTGGGTCATGACGGTGCATAAGTCGCAGGGCAGCGAATACCGCGCCGTCGTGCTCTGCATCGGCAAGGCCGGGCCCATGTTGCTCACGCGCAGCGTACTCTATACGGCTATCACGCGTGCCAAGTCCCTGCTCATCGTCGTCGGTGACGAGAGCGCAGCCTATCATATGATCGACAATCAGACGCAGACCCGGCGCTACAGCGGCCTGCGCGCCAGGCTCTGCGGGGAGTGCGGTGCGGTATGAAGGTGATTCCGTTCCTGCTCGATCTTCTCTATCCGCCGCGGTGCACGTTCTGTCACGATTTTCTCGAGACCAGCCGCGAGGGCATCTGCGCGCACTGCAAGACCGGCCTGCCGTTTGCACAAAACGGTGGGCGGCAGCACTTTCCGTTTATCCCGGCGTGCGTTTCGCCGCTCAATTACGAGGGCAATGTGCGTGAATCGCTGCTGCGCTATAAATTCGGCGGCGCGACCGGGTACGCCAAAGTTTACGGCCGGCTCGTTGCCGAAACGGTGCGCGCGGAGCTTCCCGGAGCATTTGATCTCATCACCTGGGTGCCGCTGAGCCGCAAGCGCCTGCGCGAGCGCGGCTACGATCAGGCGCGCCTGCTGGCGAAAGCGACGGCGAGGGCGCTCGGCATGCCGCTCACACCGACGCTCTATAAGCAGCGCAACACGCAGCCGCAGTCCGGTACCGGCGACGCGGCCAAGCGCCGCGCGAACATCACCGGGGCTTATCGCATGAAACAGGGTGCGGACGTGGCGGGAAAGCGCGTCCTGCTCATTGACGATATCGTCACGACCGGCTCCACGCTTTCAGAATGTGCGCGCGTGCTCGGCAAAGCGGGCGCGGAGCAGGTCGTATGCGCCACGGTCGCGCGCGCGGCCGACTAAAACAGCCGCGAGACGGCTACGATTGACTATAACATCCGCTGCGCGGATGATACAGGAGTTTTGCTTTATGATGATTTTTGAACGTGACATTGCCATCGACCTCGGCACGACCAACATCCGCGTGTTTGTGCGCGGCAAGGGCATCATGCTGCGCGAGCCGTCCATCGTGGCGGTCGACAAGTATACGGGCCGGATGCTCAAGGTCGGTCAGGATGCGCAGAAAATGCTTGGCCGCACCCCGGCGAACATCGTGGCCATCCATCCGATCAGCGCGGGCGTCATCTCGGACTATGACATGACGGCACTCATGCTCAAGGAGCTGCTATCACGCGTGACGTCGTTCAGCCTCTTCAAGCCGCGTGTGCTCGTCACGGTGCCGAGCAGTGTGACCGGCGTGGAGGAGCGCAACGTCATCGACGCCGTCATCGAGGCCGGCGCGCGCAAGGTGTACCTCGTGGAGTCCGCTGTGGCCACGGCGGCCGGCGCGGGGGCGGACATCTCCAAGCCGGACGGCCATCTGGTCATCGACATCGGCGGCGGCACGACGGAGGTCGCGGTCGTCTCGCTCGGCGGCGTGGTCGAGAGCGAATCCATCAAGACCGCCGGCGACGCCTTTGACGAGGCGATCGTGCGCTACGTGCGCCGCAAGCACAATATCCTCATCGGCAAGCGCACGGCCGAGGAGCTCAAGATCGGCATTGCGTGCCTCGTGCCGCGCGCGGAGGTGGGGATTCAGGAGGTCAAGGGCCGCTGCCTGACGACCGGCCTGCCGAAATCCGTGAAGATCAGCTCCGTCGAGCTCGTGGAGGCCATCGCCGAGCCAGCGCGCGACATTCTTGAGACCATCCACATGGTGCTCGAGCGCACGCCGCCGGAGCTCGTGGCGGATCTGGCGCAAAACGGCATCATCATGGCCGGCGGCGGCAGCCTGATCTACGGCTTTGACCAGCTCGTGGAGAAAGACACCGGCATCCGCACGACGGTCGTGGACGACGCGCTCTCGTGCGCGGCGTTCGGCAGCGGCAAGATGCTCATGAATCTCAACGACATGCCCGACGGCATGGTCAATCTCGCGCGCAAGCGCCAGATGAAGGCATAAACAGCAAAGGCCGGGCATCCCCGGCCTTTTTCTGCCATGTATTATCACACTTTGAACGAGGAGCTGCGCCGCCGCTTCGGCTGCAAGGTCTACAAGCTCGCGCTCGACGGCGGCTTTACCTGTCCGAACCGGGACGGGGCCATCGGCACGCGCGGCTGCATTTTCTGCGCCGGGGACGGCTCCGGCGCCTTTGCCGCTGACCGCGCGCTGGATATTCCGGAGCAGATCGAGGCGGCCAAGGCGCGCGTGGCCGGTAAAAATGGCGGCGGCAAATATATCGCTTATTTTCAGAACTTCACGAACACTTATGGCAGCCTCGCGCGCATGGAGCGCCTGTTCACACAGGCGCTTGCGCCGGAGGACGTGGTAGCGCTGTCGGTCGCCACGCGGCCGGACTGCCTGCCGGATGCGGTGATCGCGCTGCTGCAGCGGCTGAACACGGAAAAGCCCGTCTGGGTCGAGCTCGGCCTGCAGACCATCCATCCGCAGAGCGCGGCCTACATCCGCCGCGGCTACGACCTGCCGGTGTTTGACGATGCGGTCCGCCGCCTCCGCGCGGCCGGCCTGGAGGTCATTGTGCACCAGATCCTTGGTCTGCCGGGGGAGACGGATGCGCAGATAGTGCAGACCGCACGCTACATCGGTCAGAGCGGGGCGCAGGGCATCAAGCTGCACCTGCTGCATGTGCTGCGCGGCACGGATCTGGCGGCGGACTACGCTGCCGGGAAGTTCGAGGTGCTCACGCTGGAGCACTATATCGACCTGCTCGAGCAGTGCCTGCGCGTCCTCCCACCGAAGATGGTTATCCATCGCCTGACCGGCGACGGTGCCAAGCGCGACCTCATTGCACCGCTCTGGAGCGCGGACAAAAAGCGCGTGCTCAATGCGATCCACGCCGCTTTCGCGCGCGACGATCTGGTACAGGGCTCGGAACTGTAACGTTATTTCAGGTGCTGACTATGAGAAGAGAAGTGGATTTCATTCATGGAATATGCGAATTCTGCAGGCGCATGGATTCGGCATATCCAGGCGCTCCAAAAGATGATATTGAAGTTAAACTCGTGGAGCATATTTCGTGCCGGGAGTTTCTTGCCTTGCAGGGTTTTGCGCGAGATTTGTGTACTGGCATTTCGAGATTTTTGGCATATTCACGCGAAAACGAAACTGTTTCCATCGCCATGCGTATCAAAGACCACGGACTCTATTTGTGCAATGATTACGACCGGCAAAAGCCCTACAGAATGATTGCTGCGGCTGATAGAGAAAAAGCTTTCTCAAACGTGCGCTGGCTTTTCAGAAGGAAGCTGGGCGCATCACATTCGACCGGTATCACAGGCTTGTTCCGGACACTCTCGCAGCTTTTACATTATCATGTGCTGACGGACGCCGACGGGAATGAACTGCTTTGTTTATGCGATGACCACAGAAAGACCATACCGCTTTCCGTAGAGGACAAAACGGCATATGAGGCTGTAAACAACCACGAGCATTTGTTGGACGATATTTCAGACGAAGCGTTTTCTGAACTTGTTGCAGATGCACCTGTTCTTTGCCGGCTCATCTATTGCAATATCAAGATGAAGTATCCACATAGAAAGCTTGCAGTCTATGTTGCAGTAAGCCGCCATGATTCCCTTACGGTTCGTTTCCATCAGGTGTGGATGGGGGAACTTCCGTACTATAATCCAGAAGATTTTTCATCCGGGGATGAACGCGTTTTTTCTCTCATCGACTAAGCGCTTTTAAAATACTGCGG
>OLWH01000531.1_pt1 | contig 17903 bp, 15 predicted proteins | sample 1673381 | NCBI WGS metagenome assembly OLWH01 (sample SAMEA103958110, study PRJEB25191) | human gut metagenome | reverse complement strand
GGCCTGCAAGATAAGCCGAAACTGAAAAAAGAACTTATCTTACGTGAGATATGATAAATTGCGTAAGTGACGCGAAAATGAGAAAGTCAAGAATTGTCAAAGAATATTTTATAACATAATTAAAATAAATATGCCACTTTCCCCGAAAATGTCGATTTAACCGACAAAAATCTTTAAAATCATGCTTTTATGTGAAAACTGCCTGCTTTTACTGCCGATTTTTGTAATTCCAAGCCGATTTTTGCGGTTTGTGAAAATAATTCATATTTTGCGTATTTCCGCCCCCCCCTAATCGGAATTTTCAAGCGATGAATAAAAATAAACGAAGTCAGGGCAAATTGCCGGAATACATATACATCATCGCCCCCTCGAAAATAATCTTGGTCAGCTGCGCCTGATACTCCTTGTCGGAAAGCTTTCTTTCGTCCTCCGCGTTGGACAAAAAGCCGCACTCGACAATGACGCTCGGACTGTCGGTGCATTTGAGTATAAAATAATCGCCGCTTAGCGCGGAATGGGAATTGCCGGTAAATTTGTTAAGCGCGTTTTGCAGAGAAACGGCAAGCGCCTCTCCCGCGCACCCCTTTTCCAGAAAAAACACCTGAGGACCGCTGCGCGACGGAGAGGAATACTTGTTCATATGGATTGAAATAACCATATCGGGCTTGCTCTGTTCTATGATTTCCCTTCTCTTTTCCATATCGCGGCGCTTGAAACCGCTTGTCGCCGTGCCGTACAGACCGTCCTTGGTTTTTCTCGTCATGACTACGGTTATGCCGCAGTTTTCAAACTGCTCCTTCAAAAGCCGCGAAACGGAAAGATTGAGGTCGCTTTCCTTGACTCCCGTATTGACGCCGGTAACTCCCCCGTCCACTCCGCCGTGACCCGCGTCGATGCACACGGTAAACTGTTGATACACGTCCAGCGCGTCGCCGTCCTTTCTCAGACAAAGCAGCAGCGCGTTGAGCGACAGCAAAAGACCGACAAGCAAAAAAGCAATCCAGAAATAAGTTTTCTCTTTTCGCATTTAAAACCTCTGACGGCGGAAAAATGACCGAAAACGGCAAAAAACAGCCGATTTTTAGTAGGTTATACACTTTTCCACAGAGTTATCCACAATTTCACTTTGTCCTGTGTGGACAAGTTGTTTCATAATCGTCGTGAAACCGCGGCTGCTCCGCAGAAGAAAAATCGGAATTATTTTTTCATTATTTTTTGTCGAACAATCCGCCTGTTAAAGAATATGAAACGCTAAAAAGTTTTATACTTTTTAGCCCCTTTGCGCACGAAAAAAAACTCCGCCCAAAGGCGGAGCAAAAAAGCCGCATACTTTTTCCGTCCCGCTGCAATGCCGCGGATACGGTACAAGAAAAATATTTATTTGGTTTAAAAAATCATTTGTCGGACTTTGCGTACAGGCGCACTATACCCAGCAAAATTTCCACCGTTTTTTCCATGGACTGCACGGGAATATATTCCTTAAGCCCGTGAAAATTGTGTCCGCCCGTACAGAGGTTGGGGCAGGGCAATCCTCTGAAAGAAAGCTGCGCTCCGTCGGTGCCGCCGCGTATGGGGACGACGACGGGCTTTACTCCCGCGTTTTCCATAGACTTTTTCGCGTTTTCTATCAGGTGTATATGCGGCAAAATTTTCTCGCGCATATTGCGGTAGCTGTCCTTCAAGACAAGCTCCGCCGTTCCGTCGCCGTAAGCATCGTTTATTTCGCGGCAGGCTTTTTCGACAAACTGCTTTTTAGCCGAAAATTTTTCGGCGTCGTGGTCGCGTATTATGCAGACGAGCTTAGCGCTTTCCACAGTCGCGTTCAACTCGTCGAAGTGGAAAAAGCCCTCGTAGCCCTCCGTTTTTGCGGGAGTCTGTTCGACGGGAAATTTGGATACAAGCTCGTTGGCAATTAGCAGAGCGTTTTTCATCTTGCCCTTGGCGTCGCCGGGATGTATGCTCACGCCCTTTATCCTGATTTCCGCCTGCGCGGCGTTGAAATTCTCGTATTCCAGCTCGCCGAGCGCGCCGCCGTCAACGGTATAGGCGTATTTGCAGCCGAAGCCCTCTATGTCAAGCAGAGCCGCGCCGTGACCTATTTCCTCGTCCGGAGTGAACGCCACCCCTATTTCGCCGTGTTCTATGCTTTTGTCGCAAAGCAGGATTTCGCACAGCTCCATAATCTCCGCTATGCCCGCCTTGTCGTCCGCGCCGAGCAGAGTATCCCCCGACGAGGTGATTATATCCTGCCCGATATAGTTTGAAAGGTGGCAAAACTCCTCCGGGCGTATACTCACTCCGTTTCCTATTTCAAGCGTACCGCCGTCGTAATTTTCAAAGACGCGGGGCTTGACTCCCGTCCCCGACACGGCGGGCGCGGTGTCAAGATGCGCAATAAAGCCTATTTTGGGTATATCCCTCTTTACGTTTGACGGAATCCGCGCGTAAACATAAGCGTTGTCGGAAATTTTTACATCCTCCGCGCCCATGCCGCGCAGCTCGTCGCAAAGCATTTCCGCAAATACGCGCTGCTTGGCGGTGCTTGGCGTCTCGGGGAAATCGGGTTCGGACGCAGTGTCCGTCGCGGCGTAACGAAGAAATCTCTCTTTTACCTTCATATAAAACTCCTGTCGATTGAAAAGATTATAGCACAAACCGAGCGCAAATTAAAGTTTTTTTCGCAAGACTTATTATTTTTTTGCATAATATGGTATAATAGTCGTATGTCAGACAAAAAATCGGAAAACCGCGTCGAAACGAGCGCCCGAAAGCCCGTCAAACTCAAAGGTTGGCTAATCGCGCTGTGCGTGTGCGTAATTGCACTCGTCGTTTTATGCGTGCTCAAAACAAACACCTCCGTTTGCGAATTTTTGGCGCGCACCTTTTCCCGAGCATGGGTATGGTTTTTCTCCCACATTTTCGGGTGGCTGCCCATAAGCATGTACGAGCTGTTGATTTTGGCGGCGGTTGCGGGAGCGGTCTTTTCAATCGTTCGCATAATAATAAATCTCAAACGCAAAGAGGGCTTACGCGCCCTGCGCGTGGCGGTAATTGTAGCCGTTGCCTGCACGGGCTTCGCCTCCGTCTACACCGCCACTGCTTCCGTATGCTACAACCGCAATTATATTCCGCTCGGGCAGGAAAACTTTACGGTAAGCGACGAGACGCTTTTCGACGCCTGCGAATACTACGTGACAAAGCTCAACGAGGTGAGCGCGCGGCTTAAAAGAGACTCGGACGGAATTGTGGAAAACCCCTACACAACCAAAGAGTTGGGCGACATACTGCAAAACGATTTCCGCTGTCTAGACGAATTCGACGGATTTTTCAGCCCCTACACCCCGCAGGCAAAGGGAATGGCGTCAAGCTTTTTCATGAGCGCGCTTTCCCTGACGGGCATAACCTTCGTGCCCTTCGGCGAGCCGAACGTAAACACTCGGAATCCCGCCTGCGACCTGCCGCATACCATGGCGCACGAAATGGCGCATTCCAAAGGCGTAATGCGGGAGTACGAAGCCAACATAGTTGCAAATTACGTATGCCTCAACAGCTCCGACGACTTTGTTCTGTACAGCGGACTTACCCACACCGTCTACGACTTGCTGAGCCTGTACGTCACGCAGACGGGGGACAGCGAGGGGCAGGACGCTTTTTACGATATGATCGACGACGCTATAAGCACGGAAAGATATGCCGTATTTTTGTTTTGGACAAAGCAATCGAGCTTTTTTTCGGGCATTTCAGAATGGTTCAACAATCTGTACTTAAAGCTCAACGGGCAGTCCGACGGCACGGGCAGCTACAAGGAGCCGCCCGTAGTAACGGAGCCGTCTCCTCCTTCGGACACGCCGGGCGACGAGCCTGCTCCTCCCGAGCCTTCAACACCTACCGTAGTTTCCTACACACAGACGCAGAGAATCATGCTGGAACTGTTTTTGGCGCAAAAATAAAACGGGCTTCCGCCCGTTTTTTCATTGACTTTTTTCACTTGCGTCCCGCTCCGTCTCAATCGCCCCTTCCGCATTTTGCGTTTCCGATTGCGTAGGCTCTCCCGTTTCCGCAACGGGAGGACGGCGTCTGTTGGCGCGCGCGTTCTGTATTTTTCTTTTTAGAGGCGTAAAAACAATTACGCACAGCCCTATTAGAAGAATGGAATAATAGCTCAAAACGCGCCACAGCATGGTCACCCAGAAAGTGGATTGCAGTCCCGCGAACACGGCGTAAAATCCCACCTCCGCCGCGCCCGTGTTGCCCGGAGTGGGTATAAACGTAACCGAGCAATAGGTAAAAATGGTCAGGCAAAGCATTTCCAGCCAATTGACGGACATACCGCTTGCTCTTACCACGAAATAAGCTATCATGCAGTTGCTGCAAGTCATAAGCCAGCCGAGCAAAACTCCGATAAGAAGAATATACCACTTTTTAAGCAGCTGCTTGAAGGAATCTCTGTATTCGTCAAGGCTTGCGGCGGTTTTTTCCAGCGTTGCGTCCACGTCTTTGACAAGCCTCATTTTGTGTCCGAGCTTAACGAAAAAGCGCAGAATTTTGAGAGTGGTTTCCCTAAATACCGAAAAAAGTACAACTATGGCGGGCACAATCAAATAGCAAAAGGCTCCGAAGCCCGCCAGATAGAGGACGGGCGTCGCCAGCGGAAGGGAATGCGGTATGCAGGCGTAAACGACGAACATACTGATTGCAAAGCAAACGTATCCCACCTGATAGACTATCATGCCCGACAGGGGTATGGAGGTCGCGGGACCTATCGGTATTTTTTTCTGTGTGGACAGATAAACTATCTGAAAAGGCTGACCGCCCGAGCCGAGCGGCGTGATAAAGTCGTAATATTTGCCGAGAATCGCCGTTTTCAAAGCTGTCATAGGCATCCAGCGCCCGGCAAAGCTTCTTATGAAAATCAAATATTTCAAGGACTCGAAAAGTATATAGCACAAAACACAGCACAGCGCGCAAACAAGAAATCTGTAATTCGCCGCCCAGGTCACGAAAATTTCCTTGTCTAATATCTGCTCTTCCTTGCCGTGAATCTCATGCAGAATTATCCCCGCGAGCACGAGGATATTGAATGCGATAAGCGCAAGCGTAAACCACAGCTTTTTTCTGCTTTTCGCCGGCTTTGCGGTTTCCGTCAAATTTAATTCCTTCCCGATAAAAATATTTTTTTATTATATCACCGCCGCCACGATTTGTCTATTGCATTTCCTGATTTAACTCCTCCGTTTCGGGCTGTTTTTCAACATCGTCTACAAACGGAAGCTTGTGTTTTGTTGTTTTGTCGAGGATTTTGTCGAAAACGACAAGCAGCGCGGGAAGCACCACGAGCACCATAATCACGGAAACAATCGTGCCTCTCGCAAGCAGCAGCCCGACGGAATTGATTGCCTCCACCGTGGAAATAAGCCCCACGCAAAAGCCCGCCACCGTCATAATGCTGCCCGAGGTGAAAACCGTGGGCATGGCGGCTTTCAACGCCGCGCCGAGCGCTTCCCTTCTGCCGAGACTCTGACGGTATTTTACGTAAGTGCTGCTCAGTAGGATTCCGTAGTCGATTGTCGCGCCCATAAGGATACAGCTTACTATTATATACGACATGAAGAAAACGGGCGAACCGAAAATAGCCGAAAAGGACATGCTTATCCAAATGGCTCCCTGAATGATATACACGAGCAGAAGCGGCATACTCACGGAAAGAAAGGTCAGTCCTATGATGAGCACGACGCAGCCGACGGTAATAAGCGTCGTTTTGGTCAGGTCGCTGTCAAAAGCCTTTTCCACGTCGTAAAGCACCGCGCTTTCTCCCGCCATATAGGTGGCGCGCCCGTCGAACAGCCCCGAATCGAGCATTTCCTCCAAATCCGCCAGAAACGCGAAGGTTTTTTCGTCCGCCTGCTCTATGTCTAGAATAAACACGGCGCGGCAATAGTTCTCGCTCTCGAACATTTTCATCGCCCCGTCTATCATAGCCGTGACGTCAATCGCCGCAAGCTCCTCGCGCTGCCCGTAAATTTCGTCCGCCAGCTCAAACAGCGGTTGGGGGTCAATTTTGAGTACGGTTTCGCAAAGCAGTCTGACAGTCTGTCTCCACTCCTCGTCCTGCAAATCCGTGACCAGAGCAATCAACGGCACGTTGTTGTCGTAAACAGTGTCGTAATCCATCATGGTGTAGTACATTTCAACAAACGACGACTTCATGTCCGTCATGGACGCGAGCTTCTGCGGCGTAATTTTAATATTCAGTATTCCCTCCGACATATATTGCGCGGCAAACTGACGTATTTCCAACGGAGTAACCGCCTGCCCGCTTTTTTCCATAAACAAATACAGCTTTTCCACCATATCCGAGTCGAGGCGAAGCATACCCGAAAGCTCCTGTTCGGTGTATTCCTTAACAGGCGAATAAATTGCCGTCACGTCCCTGTCGGCGCCGTCCTCGTTTTTGAAATCCTCGTAATTTTCCAAGAAACTGACGATTTCGCGGTGTCCTGCGATATTTTCATCCTCCTCTCCCTTTTCAAAAAGCACCATAAACATATTGTTGTTGCCGAAAATCTCAGTCACCTGCTCCGCCTGCCCGTCGGAAGCGAGATTTACTTTGAAGCTGTAAGTATTGAAGCCTATGCTGAGCACCGCGCAGCCCGCTATCACGACGACCGATGCAAGGGAAATGACCTTTCGCAGCGAAAAGGAAAAACCCGACAAGCGTTTGGTCGGGAGCATAAGCCGCTTGTGGCGCGTTTTGGCAATCGGCTTTTTGAACAGCAGAATCAGCGCGGGCATAAGCAGAAAAACCGTTATCATACTGATTAAAACGCCCTTTGACAGCACCATGCCGATGTCGAAACCTATTGTAAAGGTCATAAACAACAGCGCGGCAAGCCCCGCTACGGTAGTGAGACAGCTTGAAAACACGGAAGCGAAGCTCTCGCTCAAAGCCCGCGTCAAGGCTTCCTCCGCATCAAGTCCTTCGTCCGTCTTTGCGTTGTAATTGTGCAGAAGAATAATGCTGTAATCCATAGCCAGCGCCAGCTGCAAGACGACCGCGACGGACTGCGTAATGTACGAAACGGAGCCGAATATAAAATTTGTGCCCATGTTAAGCAGCGCCGCAACGCCCACCACAATCAAAAACAGCAGCGGGTCCGTCCAAGAGCTGCTTGTCGCAAGCAGAATGACAAGCACCACCGCGACGCTTACTCCGAGTATAATCGGAAGCTCCCTGTTGATGGCGTCCGTCAGCTCTCTGTTCTGCACTATGCCGCCGCTCACGGCAAAATCCTCGCCGTCAAGCAGCTCGGGAACTTTTTCCGCAACGTAATCGGCGTTTTCCGAAAACTCGTCGCCGTTGACGGCAATTTGAAGCAGCGCGTATTCTCCGCTCTCGTCAAAACTTATCGTCACCAGCGACACGCGCGGACTTTCCGCCCCGTCGTTTAAGCGCGTTTCCAGCGTCGCCGCAATGGCTTGGGCGCTGTTTACGCTTTCTCCCTTCAACATGACGTTCATCATGCAGTTGTAGCCGAAGCCCTCGCTTTCGAGTATTCCCAAAGACACGTTGGTGTCCGAGTCGTCCGGCAGGTATTTTTTCAAATCGTAATTCACTTTTGTTTTGCCGATGAAAAAAACGCTTGCGACGGCAAGCGCCGCAAACAACCCCAAAAATATATATCTGTATTTTACAATAAATCGAGCAAGCTTCATTTTTAACTCCCGAAAAATCCGTCAATTCTATTGTTGGCGGCTTTAAGAAAATTATATCAGAGAAAAATTCAAAAGTAAACGAATTTTGCTTTTAAATTTGTCCGCGTTGTCTTTAAGTCGGTTGACTGAAATTCTTAAATGTGTTATTCTTTGCGTCGGAGTTTACTTATGAAAATAAAATTCGTCAAAGCCAACAGAGCCTTAAACGTCTCCACCTCCGCCATGTTTCTGGCGCTCGGAGTGCTGTTTCCGCTTTTGTTCCACGCCGTAGGGCTTGGTTCCCAGTTTTCGCCCATGCACCTGCCCGTTTTGCTCGCCGGCATGATATGCGGACCTTTGAGCGGGCTGATCGTGGGTTTTTTGGCGCCCTTTATTTCAAGCCTTGTCAGCGGCATGCCGCCCGTCTTCCCCATGGCGGTGGCAATGGCTTTCGAGCTTGCCGTATACGGATTTGTTGCGGGTCTGCTCATGTGCGTCTTTTCGGAAAGCCGAAACAAAACCCTCAAAAATCTGAATATCGTGCTGTCGCTGCTTGTCGCCATGATAGCGGGACGCTGCGTATACGGAGCGGTCATGTGGATTCTGACCGCAATTCAAGGCGGCCCCTATACCTTCGCAGTGTTTATCGGCGCGGTGCTTCTCGACTCGTGGCCGGGCTGGCTCTTGCAGCTTCTTGCGGTGCCCGCGGTCATGTACGTTTTGAAAAGCGCGCACATACTTGAAAAATACGATATGCGTCCCGTTTACGTGCAGCAGACGGAAACGGACGGAGAACAGCAAAAATAACGCAAATAAATTATTGAGATATTGTCATGGAAAAAATTTGGAAACAAATGTATAAAGCGGCAATAGCCGTACAAAAAGAAAGACAAATATCCGACTATGTTTCGGCAGGCGGAGTGGCTGCGGCAGTGCTTTCAAAAAACGGGAAAATTTATACGGGTGTTTGTATCGACACTTGCTGTACGCTCGGCATTTGCGCAGAACGTAACGCAATTTTTAATATGATAACAAACGGCGAAACCGAAATAATCAAAATTATTGCAATAACGGGTAACGGTAAATGCGGCGCGCCCTGCGGAGCGTGTCGTGAACTTATGATACAACTTATGCCGAAGAATTATAAAGACATAGAAATAATGTCGGACTTTGAAAGCGGCAGAATTGTAAAATTAGGCGAAATAACGCCCGAATGGTGGATTTAGCTGAATTTAAACAGAAATTTATCGGTCAATCAAAAGAGCGAAGAATTTTAAAATTCTTCGCTCTTTATATACTGTTTGTCTTTTCAGTCCCCTACGTAGGGAATAAGCGCCATCTGTCTGGCGCGCTTTATTGCGACAGCCAACACTCTCTGATGCTTGCTGCACGTACCCGTCATGCGCTTGGGTATTATCTTGCCTTTTTCCGTAATGTATTTTTTGAGCTTGGCAATATCCTTGTAATCTATTTCCTCCACCTTGTCGGCGCAGAACGCGCAAACCTTTTTGCGGGAGGGACGACGCGCGGGACGTTTTACTTTCTCTTCACTCATTTTCGTTCTCCTTTTTCTTAAAACGGAAGCTCGGTGTCGTCCTCGACACTGGGCAAATCCTCAATGGCCTCTTTGCGGCCGAACTCGTCGTAACCGGAGCCGCCGTTGCTCTGCGCGGGTCTGCCGAGAAATTCCACTCTGTCGGCTACGATTTCTGTAATATACCTTTTTTCGCCGTCCTTTTCATAGGTACGGTTCTGAATGTTGCCTTCAACAGCGCACTGGCTGCCCTTTTGAAGATAACGCGCGCAGTTTTCCGCCTGCTGTCTCCACACGACGATGTTGAAAAAGTCCGTCTGTCTGGCTCCGTCCGCCGATTTGTAAGGTCTGTCCACAGCCAAAGAAAAAGTGCAGACGGACACTCCCTGTCCGGACGTGCGAAGCTCGGGGTCTCGCGTAAGTCTTCCTATAAGAAAGCATTTGTTCATAACTACTCTCCTATTACTTCTTGACGATAAGATGACGCATGATGGCGTCCGTGATATGCATGACTCTGGATATTTCGGCGGGAACTTCGGGCTTTGCCGTAAAGTTCATGAGCACGTAAAAACCTTCGTTCTTGAAATTGATGGGATACGCAAGCTTTTTGGTTCCCCACTTGTCGATGGTTTCTACGCTTCCGCCGTCATTGACAACTATATCGGAAAATTTTGCGATAAGCGCGTCTTTGGCTTCCGCTTCCAGCTCGTTGTCGATGATGTACAGAAGTTCGTACTTGTTCATCACTCTTTTACCTCCTTTTGGACTATTGGCCCGCAAAGCGGGCAAGGATGCGCATTTTTCGATGCTTTGGTATTATAACAAAAACACCTGCTTAAAGCAAGTGTTTTTTACCGTTTCGGCAAATCAATTTTTCACCGTTATATCCGTTTTGAACTGCACTACGTCGTAAACGCTTCTGTCTCCGAGAAATTCCAGCCACTTTTTGCCGTATTTTTTGTAAAACAAATTGTTGATTTGCAGATAGTCGCCGTCAATTTCCGAAGCCTCTTCAAGCGCCGCCAAACACAGAGTCGTCATCTGCTCCTTAACCTGAACAAGCGCCTCCTCTCCGAACTCGCGGTAAGTGTAGGGCTGAAACCCTTGCAGCTCGCCCAACGTGTCCGTCCTCATGCGTTTTACGCGCGAGCTGATTTTGATTGTCGCCGTCGCCCTTCCGTTTTCAAACTCCGGCTCAATGCCGCACGATTTCTGCGTCAGTCCCACAGTGGTCTTTTCCGGCAGATAAAAGGACTCGCTTTCTGCGTCCACGATAAAGACGTCGAAAATTTTTGGCTTGGTCATAAGACACATTCCCCGCGTCGCCTCCTCCGACAAAACACCCGCAAAGCGGTTGGCTTTGAAAACGCCGAGCGTGGAAGCGTCCAGCTTGACGGCGGGCTTTTCGCTCTGCTCGTCCTGCTTTTCCGAGTCGCCTGCGGTTTCAATGGTTTTTATGCAATTGAGATAAAAACATTGACTCGGGGTTCCCTGCTTTTCCATTATGTTGTGAAGCTCGGTAAACGGCACGGTGGTCGTATCGCTGTTGTTCAAAACTATCGACAGCAAGGTAAAGGTAACGTAACTGTCCATTGTCGTCTGAACGTCAAACAGCTCCGACGCCTTTCCCTCGCACATCAAAGTCACGGTGCCGTCCTTGAAGGCGTCGCTGGCGTAAAAATAGCCGAGCAGTTGACGCAAATCCGAATTTTTCGCCGCCTCCTCGCCTATGACGAGTATGCTGCACTCCCCGAGAGACGGCGTTTTTCCGTAATGCTGATAGATATCGTCGACCGCAAGAGACACGGTTTCGCCCTTTCCTCTTACAAGCCGCGAGCCGCCCGTGCCGCCCTCCTGAGAGCTGCCCGCCCCGGGCACAATCACCTCGGCGGTCACTTCGTATTCTCCCGTTTCCGTCAAAAGGTCTATGCCAAGCCCCAGCATGATTACCCTGTCGGACAGACCCTTGAACGCAAAGGAATACGCAATGACAAACATAATAAGCCCCGCAAGCAGAATTATGCCAAGCTTTGCTACTTTTCTCATCAGACCGCCTCCCCTTTGACGCGCCCCGCGCCGCTCGTTTTCTTTTCGCGCCCGCCCTTGGCGCACGCCGCCTTGGTCAAAAAGGGCAGACATATCGGAAGCACGTACTGAACGACTATCAGAATATACTTAACGAAGCCCTTTGACACCTGATTGAAAATGAACGTCTCCATTTCAAAGAAAAGAGGCAGGGCGATTACCGGCACCACCATAGACAGAAATACCCACCAATTGAATTTTTCCTTTTTGTAGCCCACCGTCCAGACAATCGCGCTGTATGCGCAAAAGCTTAAAACGATTATTTTGATAAAAATGGAGCACATCCATATGGAAATACTTAGCCAGTCCAGCCGTCCGTAGCTGTTGTTTGAAATGTTGAACTGCGAAACCTTTGTTATCGCAATGCCGTTGATACCCGAAGCGTTGCCGAACAGCGCCACGTACAGAACGACAAGAGCCATAGTCACGAGTATGCCGATAAGCAGCATAACGCACAGCAGCACATTGTCCTTTTTTTTCGGCGCTTCGACCTTTTCGAGAAAGAACAGCAAAAACACGCTGTCGGCAAACCAGAAGCTGCCGTCCAGACTGCCTTCGAGCACGGGCTTAAACCCCTCGTCGAGAAACGGTCTGAGATTGGAAAAATCCGCCGAGCGCAGAGAAAGAAAAATTATCGAAAGCAGCGCCAGCATGACGAAAACAAAGAGCATTTCGGTCAGGCGCGCCACGTTTCGCACTCCCTGAACGAGAGAAACCGCAACCAGCAGCGCAATGGGAATGATGTACGCCAGCCAGTTTGTGTTGATGACGAAGGTAGATGAAAACAAATCGACGCAGCCCAAAAGCAGCACCGTCACCCGCAGAAGGAAGAACACGGTAAAAACGGCAAAAATTATTTTGGAGCCTACGGGAGAAAGCGTCTGCGTCAAAATTTCGTTGAGGCTCAGACCGCGCCTGTTTAGATTGATTGCCCACAGCGTGAAAAGAAAGCATACGAAATCGAGAACGAAAAGCAGCAAAAACGAAAGCCAGCTGTCCCGCCCCGATATGCTGTACATATAGGACGGCAGTGACAGATATTTGCCGCCCGGTATGACAATCAACAAAATCAGCGCCAACTGAGAAATTTTTACTTTTTCCGCTTTTATCATTTTTCCGCGCCCCCTCTCTTTAATCTCGTTTTGTTGGTGTTTCTTATGCTGTGCGGACGTTTGTCGAGACTGTAAATATCGCGCTTGAACAGCGCGTCCTTTTTGTCCTGCTCGATGCTCGGCGCAAAAGGCGCAAGATACGGCGAGCCGAAGTCGGAAAGCCCTATCATATAGCTCAACAGCATAAGCCCCGCTATTATCAGTCCGTAAAGCCCCATCAAACCTCCCACCAGCGTGAGAACAAGTCTCAACAGCGAAAACAAAAGCGTGTTGTCGGGCATGGTATAAAGTCCGATTCCCGAAAGCGCGCCTATCATAACCGCGGGCGCGCCCAAAAGCCCCGCCTTTATCGCCGCGTCGCCGAGTACGATTGCCCCGACAACCGACAGGGAAAGCCCTGCGAAGCGGGGCATACGCGAATTCGCCTCGCGGAGAATATCGAAAAGCAGAAGCACGATTATCATTTCCTCCAACGGTCTGAACGGTATGGCGCCGGTGGCGTTGATAATGGTTATCAGAAATTTCGCGGGCAGTATCTGATAATTGAAGTTTTGCAGCGAAACGTAAATCGCGGGTATCAGGATGGACATTATTACGCTGAAAAAACGCAGCCACCTTGCAAGCGTGGCGGTGCGCGGCGAGTCGTAATAGTCTTCGGGAGACTGCATATCCTCGATAAAAAGATACGGAAGCGTCAAAACTATGGGCGAACCGTCCACGACTATGGCTACGCGACCTTCCAGCAATTTTGCAACCACGATGTCGGGCTTTTCACAGCTGCCCACCATTTTGAACAGCCCCGATTTGTCGTTGTCCAAAAACTTGGCGACATAACTGCTGTCAATGATTCCGTCCATGTCTATCTGCGAAATTTTTTCGTAAATTTCGTTTACAATCTTCATGTCGGCAATGCTGTCGATATAGCAAACCGCCACGCTTGTCGCGGTATATTTTCCCACTTCAACCGTTTTCACCTTGAAATCGGGCGTTTTCAGACGCTTTTTCAAAAGCGTCAGATTTGACTTGTAGCTTTCTACAAAGCCCTCGCGGGGGCCCTTGGTAACGCCGCTCGTGGGCGGCTCGGCAATGCTCCTTCCCTCGCTCGTGCGCGTGTCGAAGGACGCGCAGCGGCTCTTGTCCGGCATGAGAAACACCAGACTGTGCCCGTTGAGCAGCTTGCTCTGCATTGTCTCGAAATCGCCCACAAGCTCGGCGCCTATGCTGCTGACCGCTCTGTCGGCAACCTCCTGCGCGCTTTCCAGCTTTTTTTCGGCGGAGGTCAAGGGCTCGAGCACAAATCTGCCCACGTTGGCGGCGTCGCTCATGCAGTCGAGAAACAGCACGACAAACTCGTTTTCGCCCGATTTTACCGTGCGCTGCAAAAAGTCGTCCTGCCCCTCAAAGGCGGCGACAAGCCTGTCGAAATTGTTTGCCCCTCCCGACGAGCCTCCGAAAATATTTTTTAAAAAATCCATTATATTCGACATATCGTTAGTTTGCGTTTTTCAACTAAAAATATTTACATTTTTTGTCAATCTTTTATCCGTCACGGCGATTTAAAAACGGCGCGTAAAGCGCGCCGTTTTTCTGTTTTGTAAATAAACTGCTCTATTCCGCATTCAAAAAGTAATTTACCAATCAGAAAAGCGAAACCGCGCTTAAAAACAAGCTTAAAACGAAAAAATTATACAACAAAAAAATTGCGTACTCTGCGACAAACATGGTATAATAATTGCGTCAAACAGTCAAAAACCGTCTGTTTCGACGGGTTGCGGCAAAAGCTCGATAACTGCAACCAAAAAGGAGGATATTTTATGAAAAAATTTTTTTCTGTTTTGCTTACCGTATTGACGGCAGCAGTTCTTGCTTTTTCCTTAACCGCTTGCGAAAAGCCTTCCGAAGGATTGGATTATGAATTAAATGAACATCGAAATGCTTATTTTGTTACGGGTTGGGGAACTTGCGCGGACACAAATATTGTCATTCCGTCCGAATATCAAGGACTGCCTGTAATTGGTATCGGAGATTCCGCCTTCAAGGATTGCTATGCGCTTACAAACGTAACAATAGGCAACAACGTGACAAGCATCGGAGAGGGAGCGTTCTCTGGTTGCACTTTTCTTACAAGCATAACTATCCCCGACAGTGTAACAAGTATCGGACAGGAGGCATTCATGGATTGTAGTTCTTTGATGAGCATAACTATCCCCTACGGCGTGACAAATATCGAAGACTATTCATTCAGTAATTGCACTTCACTTACAAATATAAGTATCCCCTACAGCTACGTGACTAAGATAGGCAACTCTGCGTTCTCTGGTTGTACTTCCCTTAAAAGCATAAAAATTCCCGACAACGTAATAAGCATCGGACACAGCTCGTTCAGCGGTTGTAGTTCCCTCACAAACATAAATATCCCCGAAGGCGTGACAAGTATCGGCAATAACGCGTTCTTGTATTGTAGTTCTCTTAATTATAACGAGTATGACAACGCATATTATCTCGGGAACGAAGGCAACCCTTATTTGGCATTAATAAAAGCGAAAAACACTTCTGTTAAAAGTTGCTCTATCAACGGAAACACAAAGATTATCATAAGTTCCGCGTTCTACAATTGCACTTCCCTGACAAGCATAAATATCCCCGATAGCGCGACGAGTATAGGAAGCGGGGCTTTTTCCGATTGCAACGCAATAGAAACTGCTACTATACCTTCAACAGCTATAAGTTATATTCCCCAAAAAAAACTTAAAACCGTAGTGATTACCGGCGGAACAAGTATCGGAGATTCCGCGTTCTACGGTTGCAGTTTGCTTACAAGCGTAACAATCGGCAACAGCGTGACGAGTATAGGAGAATCCGCCTTCAATCGTTGCAGTTCCTTGACTAGTGTAACAATCCCCGACAGCGTAACAAGCATAGGAGAGGGGGCATTTTCAAATTGCACTTCCTTGACAAGTATAACTATACCCGACGGCTTAATAAGTATCAGAGATTATGCGTTCCATTGGTGCACTTCCCTGACAAGCGTAACAATCGGCAACAGCGTGACGAGTATCGGAAATTCTGCGTTCTTAAACTGCTCTTCCCTTACAAGCATAACTCTGCCAGACGGCGTGACGAATATCGGACGCGGAGCGTTCCGGAATTGCGCTTCTCTGACTAGTGTAACAATCCCTGACAGCGTGACAAGTATAGGAGATTTTGCGTTCAATGATTGTACTTCTCTTACAAGCATTGAAATACCCAAAAGCGTGACAAGTATAGGAGCGCAGACATTCAGTGATTGTACTTCTCTTACAAGCATAACAATCCCCCAAAGCGTGACAAACATAGGAAATTTTGCGTTCAGTGATTGCACTTCACTGAAAAGCATAGTGATACCAAAAAGCGTGGTGAGTATCGGAGAGGAGGCGTTCTATAATTGCAGTTCCTTGACAAGCATAAAAATTCCTGACAGTGTGGCGAGTATCGGAGCGCGGGCGTTCATGTACTGCGCTTCCCTGACAAGAGTAACAATCGGCAACAATGTTTCGAGTATTGGAGACTCCGCATTTTATATTTGTGCTTCACTTACAAGCGTAACAATCGGCAATAGCGTGGCGAGTATCGGAGATTCTGCATTCTCAAATTGCACTTCACTTTCAAACATAACATTACCCGACAGCGTGACAAACATCGGATACGCAGCGTTCGCAAGTTGCATTTCCCTTACAAGCATAACCTACAACGGAACAATGGAGCAATGGGACGCTGTTGCAAAACATGACTCTTGGGATGCAAACACAGGCGACTACACAATACACTGCACCGACGGCGACATAACAAAAACCAAATTGCCGACGGACGCTTAAAATTTTTTTCGGCCGCGCCGTCAATCTTGTTCAAATCCGTTGACTTTTTTTCCTCTTGCTTTTATTATTATCTCGGCAATCAGAGGCGTATTTTTTGCAGCGGCAAAGCGCGCTCTTTTTTGTCCTTTCACGGGAGAATATATTATGGATTACAAAAAATATTTCAGTAAAATCGCTTACGAAATGAAGCCCTCCGGCATCAGAAAATACTTCGACATCGCGGCGACGATGCCCGACTGCATTTCTCTCGGAGTGGGCGAACCGAATTTCGTCACGCCCGAGGTCGGCTGCAAAGCCGCAATCAAATCCATAGAGGACGGGATAACGCGCTACACCTCCAATTCGGGACTTATCCAATTGAGAAAGCTGATTTCCCGCTACATGGAAACTCGCTACGGCTTGTCCTACAATCCCGACAACGAAATAATCACCACCGTAGGCGTCAGCGAGGGCATAGACATAGCTTTTATGGCATTGTTGAACCCCGGCGACGAGGTGCTGCTCCCCGAACCGTGCTTCGTGTCATACGCGCCCGCCGTCCTGCTTGCGGGAGGCGTTCCTGTGGTCGTCAAATGCGTCAAGGAAAACGGCTTTATCATCACGCCCGAAATGCTCGAAGAAAAAATCACGACCAAAACAAAGGCTATACTCATGTGCTACCCCAACAACCCCACCGGAGCAATCATGACAAAGGAACAGCTCCAAGCGGTGGCTCCCGTTTTTGAAAAGCACGATTTGATTGTCCTTTCCGACGAGGTTTACAGCGAACTGACCTACGGCGGACTCAACCACGTGTCCATAGCAAGCCTGCCCCGTATGCGCGAGCGCACAATCGTTTTCAACGGATTTTCCAAGGGATTTGCCATGACGGGTTGGAGGTTGGGCTACGTCTGCGCTCCCAAGGAAATAATAGAACAGGTGCTAAAAATCCATCAGTACATGATTATGTGCGCGCCTACCGCAGCGCAATACGCCGCCGCAGCTCTACTCGAAGACGGCCTTTCCAACGATTTTGCGGAGGTTGCAAAAATGCGCGAGGAGTACGACCGCAAACGCAAATTCCTCTACCGCTCTCTCGGAGAAATGGGGTTGGAGTGCTTCGAGCCGAAAGGCGCGTTTTATATGTTCCCGAGCGTGGAGAGCACGGGTGTGGACGGAGAAACCTTTGTCGAGAGGCTTATACACGAATACAAGGTCTGCTGCCCCGCAGGCATAGCCTTCGGAGAAGCGGGCTACTACCACATCAGGATAAGCTATGCCTACGCTATGGAACAGATAGAAAAAGGCGTCGAGCGTATGGCGAAGTTTGTAAAACAGCTGCGCTCGGAAATGAAATAATAAAAAACGCGCTTAAAGGCGCGTTTTTTTGTTGTCTTTAAATTTGCCGTTTTTTTGCGTAGCGGCTTTCAGTCCTCTCTGCCGAGCAAAAAGTCGGGCGTGCAGCGGAAAACGTCCGACAACGCAAGCAGATTGTAAACGTCGGGCAAGGAGCCTCTTTTCGTCCAATTGTAAAAGGAAGAAGCCGCGCCAAGTCTACCCGTGCGTTTGAGCATATATATTTTTATTTCGTGCCGTTCTTTGAGAAACAAAAGCCGCTTTGAGAAATCGGGCAGATTTGCGCGCGGG
>OLWH01000517.1_pt1 | contig 18213 bp, 11 predicted proteins | sample 1673381 | NCBI WGS metagenome assembly OLWH01 (sample SAMEA103958110, study PRJEB25191) | human gut metagenome | reverse complement strand
AACGTTCCCGACCGAGCGGAAAAACTCAGGGGAAACCCGAAAAGCTGACTTCGGTCAACGGCCGGCCGATCGCCGACAACGAGGATTCGCAGACTGCCGGACTGCGTGGCCCCATCGTGTTGCAGGACCCCTGGATGCTCGAAAAGCTCGCGCATTTCGACCGCGAGGTGATTCCCGAACGGCGTATGCACGCCAAAGGCTCCGGCGCCTACGGCACCTTTACCGTGACGCACGACATCACGCGCTACACCCGGGCCTCGATTTTCAGCCGGATTGGCAAGCAGACCGAGTGTTTCGTCCGTTTTTCGACCGTCGCGGGGGAACGCGGTGCCGCCGATGCCGAACGCGACATACGCGGCTTCGCGATGAAATTCTACACCGATGCGGGCAACTGGGATCTGGTGGGCAACAACACGCCGGTCTTTTTCCTGCGCGATCCGGTGCGGTTTCCCGATCTGAACCATGCCATCAAGCGCGATCCGCGCACGGGGATGCGCAGTGTCGACAACAACTGGGACTTCTGGACGCTGCTGCCCGAGGCGCTGCATCAGGTGACGATCACGATGAGCACGCGCGGCATTCCCGCTTCATTCCGCCACATGCACGGATTCGGTAGCCACACGTACAGTTTCTACGACGCCGAGAACCGGCGCACGTGGGTCAAGTTCCATCTGCGCACGATGCAGGGCATTCGCAATCTGACCGACGCCGAGGCGGAAGCCGTCATCGCCAAAGACCGCGAATCGCATCAGCGCGATCTGTTCGAAGCCATCGAGCGGGGCGATTTTCCGCGCTGGCTTTTCCAGATACAGACCATGACCGAAGAGGAGGCGCGCAACTACCGCATCAATCCCTTCGATCTGACCAAAGTCTGGCCGCACGGCGACTTTCCGTTGCAGGACGTGGGTATCTTGGAACTGAACCGCAATCCGGAAAACTTCTACGCCGAGGTGGAACAGGCTGCCTTCAATCCCCTCAATATCGTCGACGGCATCGGCTTTTCGCCCGACAAGATGCTTCAAGGACGGCTGTTTTCCTACGGCGACGCACAGCGCTATCGCCTGGGCGTGAATCTCGATCAGATTCCGGTCAACCGGCCGCGCGTGGCCGTACATTCGTATCACCGCGACGGTGCGATGCGCGTGGACGGCAATTTCGGCGCGACGGTGAGCTATACGCCCAACAGCTACGGCGTATGGTCCGATTCACCCGAATTGAAGGAACCGCCTCTGCCGCTGCACGGACCGGTCGACAACTACGACGAACGCGCCTATGACGACGACTATTACTCGCAACCGGGTGCATTGTTCCGCCTGATGACGCCCGAAGAGAAGCAGGCGTTGTTCGAAAACACGGCGCGCGCCATGGGTGACTGCAAACTCTTCATCAAGCAACGCCACGTGCGCAACTGCTACCGCGCCGACCCGGCTTACGGCAGGGGGCTGGCCGATGCGCTCGGCATCGCTCTGGACGAAGCGCTCGACGAGAAGAACGACCCCGCGCTCCACCCTGCCGCTGCGATGGTTTAATTAAAAAAGTTGACGATATGGAAAACAAGCCGAAGAATTATCTGAACGACGAACATCTGAGTATCGGTACCCGGGAGTATCTCCGCGTGCTCAATGCCGGCGGTCGTCCTGTGGAATCGCTGCCGGTGGCCGAAGCGCGCAAAGTACTCGCCGACGTGCAGGCAGCCGTAGAAGTCGACTTGTCGGGCATCGACGAGCGGGAGCGCGAAATCGTGGCCGACGGTCACGCACTGACACTGCATCTGGTGCGGCCGCACGGCAGCCGAGGGAGGCTACCCTACTTCGTCTTCATCCACGGAGGCGGATGGGTGCTCGGCGACTACTCCACGCACCGGAGACTGGTACGCGATCTGGTCGTCGAATCGGAAGTCGCAGCGGTTTTCGTCGACTACACGCCGTCGCCCGAAGCGAAATTTACGCCGCCGTGAAATGGGTGGCCGAGAACGATGCGGAACTCGACCTCGACCGTCGCCGGATGGCTTTGGTCGGCAACAGCGCGGGCGGAAACATGGCGCTCGCGGCGGCGTTGCTCGCCAAGAAACGACATGCGCCCGCCGTTCGGGCGCTGGTGTTGCTGTGGCCCGTGACGAGCGCCTCCTCCGATTGGAAATCCTATGCCCTCTACGGCGGGGAGCGCTTTCTTACGGCGCCGTTGATGAAATGGATGTTCGGCAAGTACGTTTCAGATCCGGCTCAGCGCGGCAACGACCTCATGTCGCCCGTGCGTGCTTCTGCCGAACGGCTGCGGGGATTGCCTGCGACGCTGATCGTCGTTGCCGAGAACGACATCCTGCGCGACGAGGGCGAGGCGATGGGGCGTCGTCTGGACGAGGCGGGCGTCGAAGTGACGACCGTGCGCTTCAACGGCGTGGTACACGATTGGGGAATGCTCAACGGGTTCGCCGCATTGCATCCGACGCGCACGCTGATACGGCTGGTTGGCTCCGTATTGCGGGACTACCTGGAAAAATAGGGTTGGGGCTGCATTGGGAATTGTGCCGGGCTGTACTCAAACAGGCGGGCGGTGCTCAACAGGCTGACGGTGTTCAAAGAAGGGCGGGCCGATTTCAGGGGCGGATCAGTGCCGGACGCTCCCCCGCGACAGGATATCCTCGAAATAGGCGATGGTCTTTACCAGTCCGTCGCGCAGCTGGATCGTGGGTTCCCAGTCGTTGAGCATCTTGCGGGCCAGCGAGATGTCGGGCTTGCGCTGCTGCGGGTCGTCCGACGGCAGGGGCATGTGCATGATCTTCGACTTCGAACCCGTGAGTTCCAGGACGATGGCTGCCAGTTCGTTGATGGTGAATTCATTGGGGTTGCCTATGTTGACCGGGCCCGTGAAATCGTCGGGCGTATCGTCCATCAGGCGGATCATCCCTTCGACCAGGTCGTCGATATACTGGAACGAGCGGGTTTGTTCACCGTCGCCGTAGATCGTGATCGGTTCGTTGCGCAATGCCTGGACGATGAAATTCGAGACTACGCGGCCGTCGTTGATGTCCATCTTCGGGCCATAGGTGTTGAAAATCCGGACGATTTTCACCGGGATGCCATGTTCGCGGTAGTAGCTCATGAAGAGCGACTCGGCACAGCGTTTGCCCTCGTCGTAGCACGAGCGCAGCCCCAGCGGATTCACGTGTCCCCAGTAATCCTCGGTCTGCGGATGTACCAGCGGGTCGCCGTATACTTCCGAAGTCGAAGCCTGCAACACCTTGGCGCGGTTGTAGCGCGCCATGCCGAGCATGTTCATCGCGCCGATAACCGAAGTTTGCGTCGTCTTGATCGGGTCGTGCTGGTAGTAGATGGGCGAAGCAGGACAGGCAAGGTTGTAGATCTCTTCGACCTCCGCCATGTAGGGGTAGATTATGTCGTGCCTTATGACTTCGAAATTGGGGTGTTTCAGCAGGTGCCGGATATTGCTTTTGTGCCCGGTAAAATAGTTGTCGATGCAGATCACGTCGTTTCCTTCGTCAAGCAGTCTTTCACATAGGTGCGAACCGATGAATCCGGCACCGCCAGAGATTAAAATCCTCTTCATTCCAAATCGCGTCTTTTTTGATCGTCAAATATACTGATTTTATTTGTAAAAGCATATCTTTGTACGCGTTAATCGCTTTAATAGTGCACAAAATGGGTCGCAAAGCCGTTTCTTTCCTTTTTTATGGCATTTCGGTGGTGCTCACCGGGCTGCTTCTGGTCGCCGCCGTCCTGTGCCGGTATGCTTCGTCCGTCTCCCCCGGGGAGGGCGGATTCTGGGCGACGCTCGCATTGCTGATGCCGGTCGTGCTGCTGGCCAACGTAGTTGCGCTGGTCTGGTGGGCGGTTCGCCGCAAATGGATCGTCCTGCTGATGCCGCTGGTCGCGCTGGTACTCAACCTGGGGTATATTTCAGCCATGGTTCAGCTTCCCGATTTTAAGGAGAGGGGTAATCCGCACGACATCCGCATCGCCACGCTCAACGTAAACGGATTCCGCAGACTGGAATCCACGCCCGCTACGGCCAGGGCCATCGCCGGCATGGTGAACCGCGAGCAGGTCGACGTGCTTTGCCTGCAGGAGTTTATGGACAGCAGGGAATTTCCGGCCGACAGCATCGGGAAGGTCTTCGCTCGGCGGATGCCCTATTTCCTGCATGAGGGCGGTGCGGCCCTGGCCAGCCGTTATCCCGTTCTCGATCATAAATACGTCCGGTTTGCCGATACGAACAACGACTACCTGCGTGCCGACCTGCTCGTCGGCGATGATACGGTGCGTCTCTTCTCCGTCCACCTCCAGACTTCGGGCATCGCCCAGCTCAGGCGCCGGTTCCGGAAAGATTACAACCGCGACGCACCCGTCGAGCGAATACTGGGCGAGCTGGAACACAACAGTAGTATCCGTGCCGGGCAGGTAGGTGAAATCCGGGTCGAAATAGATGCTTCGCCCTACCCGGTGATCCTTGCGGGCGACTTCAACGATACGCCTTCGTCCTATACCTACCATACGATGAAGGGGAACATGACCGACGGTTTCCGCGACAGCGGGAGCGGTTACGGCGGTACTTTCCGCTATCTGGGAGGGGTACTGCGCATCGACTACATCTTTTACGACGACGCTTTCGAGGGCATCCGTTATTACATGCCTCCGGAAGATGTCAGCGACCACAAGGCCGTGGTCGCTGAACTGCGGTTCAGGTAGCGGACGCAATCGTCACGCTGCCGTCATGTCTTTTTCCCGGGATCAGCGGGTCTCCTGTGCCTCGGCCACGCCGCACTTTTTCATCTCGTTGCGGCCATAGAATACCGGATAGTACATCAGCTCGGCACGCGCCGGGTTGAGGTGGTAGGAGCCCGTATAGCGGGGCAGGAGCCTGACAGTGAAGGTATACGTCCCCTTGCGGAGCTTTTTGCAGAAGACGGCGACCTTCTCCTTGTAATATTCCCGGTGTGTCTCTTTCCAGAAATCGCCTTTTTCTTTCGAGTCGTAGGAACAGCCTGCGGGGATCGGGATCTCGACCATGACGTATTCGGCGTCGGAATCGGCCGTTACGGTTGCCACCAGTTCGACGCGCTCCCCGGCATGGAGAGTTGTCACGGGCTTGCCGTCCTTGCGGAACAGGGTAGAGACCGTGAAGCCTTCTGCCGCAGGTTCCGGTTTGTCGTTCCAGGCTTGTTGGTAGGCTGTGAAGAATACGGGCATGGAACCCTCTTTGCGGACGGTTATCTCCTTTCCGGGGGCGTATGTCCGGGTCAGCGGGAATTTGCCGAACCGTTGTCCGTCGATCGTCAGGCTCGCTTCGCGGAACGCGCCGCCGTCCTTTTCCAGCATGTCGGGCATGATGGTTTCCACGATCCGCGACGATTCGTAGGTGTTGCGCCACGAACCGCTTTTACGCTGTTCGAAGAAGTAGTTGCGGATCTTTTCCAACTCGGCCTTGCGGTTGCCCGCGGCGCGCAGGATGCGGTATGCCGTGAGCGTGTTCTCGACGTCGCTCATGTCCGGCTGCGCGAACCTGCGGGGAGTCGGTTCCCGCGGTGTTTTGTCGCGCCAGTACAACGATCCCATCATGGTTCGGGAGGCCAGTGCCAGCAGCGAATCCGCGGCGGGCATCCCATCCGGGGCGAGCTGTTGCAGCATTTCCGCCGTCCGGAGCCGGTTGCCGAGCGTCGCATCGGGGATCGACGCGATGAAGGCGCAGTAGCGCGGGTAGTCGATCCTGGCGTCCAGCTTGCGCAGAAGCCCCACCAGCGAGAGCAGTTCGTTTTTCCGCATCCCTGTCGTGTCGGATGCCGCTGCCGGCATACGGCGGTTCAGGCCGGCAAGCAGCGCGTCCGTCAGTGCCTGCCGGTCGAGGCCGGTCTTATACCCCTCTGTTTCGGCGTCGAGCAATGCCTCCACGACCTGCTGCGAGATCCACAGTTCGGTCTGTTCCCGGTTCCACCACCCCCATAACTTGCCGTCGTTTTGGTTGGCCGTCAGTTTGCGCAGCAGGTTCGTGACCTTGTCGTCGTCCTTGAATTTTCGTCCGAACAGGCTGTATATCCGTTTTTTCGAGAGCAGAGCCTTGACCTTCGAAGCTATTTGCTCGTTGCAGAGGTGGGGGTAGAGGTCGATGTTCCCGATCTCGTCGAGGAATGCCTGTATGGCCGATGCCTCGGCGTGGATCGTCACGGTACCCAGCGCCGGGTCGGGCGTGAACCGCAGGGCTGTGGTGTCGTTGAGGACGGCGAACTCCCCGTGGGTTTCCAGGATTCCGGCCTTGTAGATCGGGATCGCACGCCGCTCCCCGTCGAAATAGCCGCCGGGCGTCGTCAGCGAGTAGACTATCCGGATGCTGTCGGCATCCCCTGCGACGGCGGGTATTGCGTCCGTATGCGAGGTGGCGATGCGGATTTGCTCCTCGGCTGTCCGTCCGTCGGTTTCGACCATGCGGCGTACGGACAAGGTGTCGCCGGTGTGGTTGGTCAGCCGTCCGGCAGCATTGAGGCTGTCGCCCGCGATGGCGAAGCGTGGAACGGAGAGCTGGGCGTTGAGCGGCTTGTACGATTTTATGCGCAGTTGCTTCCTGTCCGCCTGCCTGCGGCCGCCGACGACGATGAAATTGGCGTCCCAGCTGGTGATGTCGTCCGGATAAGTCACTTCGAAGGTCAGACGCCCCGCTTTGTCGGTCGTCAGGCGGGGTTTCCAGAATGCGTCGTCGTGGAAATCGGTGCGCAGCGTGTTCGGCATGCCGGCCTCGAGCGGGAATCCGTCGCCGCCCGCCCCGTTCCGGTCGGTGGTTTCGATGAAGATGATCCCGTTTGCGGCCCTCGCCCCGTAGATTGCTGTGTTCGCGTCCCTGACGAGGTTCATCGACAGGATGCTTCCCTGATCGAAGTCCGACAGCGCCCCGTCGTAGGGTACGCCGTTCACGACGATCATCGGGGCCTGGCCGGCGATTGTGCCCGTTCCCCGCACCTGTATCCCGGCGGACATGCCTGCGAGCGTACTTGTGAGCGTTTCCGTTTCCTCGTCGAATTCTGCGAATGCCACTTCCGTTGTGACCGTCGCGGAATTGGCCCTGCTTCCCACCACGGCCTTCTTTCCGGACTTTCCGTAAGCTACGACCACGACCTCTTCCAGTGCGTTGTAATCTTCTTCCAGGGCGATGTTATAGTTGTAGCCGGAGATCAGTTTGGTGGCGAAATTCCGGTAGCCGATATAACTGACGACGAGCGTTCCCCGTCCCGTGTCCGAAAGGGTGAATTTTCCGTCCGTATCCGTGACGGTTCCGACGTTAGTCCCGTCGATCTGCACCGATGCCCCGGCAATGGGCTCCCCATACGGGTCGCGCACGGTGCCCGTGACGACTTTGCCCGTCAGGTTGGCTTCGCTGATGCGTCCCGGGTTCCGCAACGGGTTGTCCCGCTCCGCGACCGCGGGCTTATAGTCGGCCAGCGGTGCCGCGGGGCGCGATACGCGCAACATCCTTTCCAGTTTCCCGAACAGCGCGCGGCTGCGGTCGTCGGCCGGCTCCTTTATGAGCGAATCCATCCGCAGGTAGTTGATGCCGCCTTTCCGCAGCTTTACGGTGGCCGAACAGCGGGTCGTATCCCTGAAGATGAGGTCTACGCGGAGGTTCCCCTCCGGCAGCCTGTCGATTTCGGTCGTCGTGCCGTAGTAGAGCCTGCTGGCGGGGTACTTGCCCGTCGATTGCAGGAACACCATGATCGGCTGTGCCCTTGTACCGTCCGCCAGCTTGCCTGTGGACAGTTGCAGGCGGCAGCTGTCCATGAGCGATATCTGCGGGACGGCAGAGATCAGCCCCGATTCGTTTTCGACCATGTCGGCGAGCTGCCGCCTGAATATGCCGCGGATCGATTCGGCCGTAAGCGCGTCCTGCCCGAAGCAGACCTTCTGCGTGAACGGTTCGAGCTGCCTCTGGATCGGGTTCTGCTCCCAGCTCTGCTGTTTCAGGTAGTTGTTCCGAATGTCGTAACGGTAGCCGCCCTCGATCTCGAAACTGTTGACCGCAAGTGTATCCGAATAGAGCGTACCGACCTGTATGCCCCCGGTGGTGAATCCCCGGTAGGGGAACGGCCCGGCCAGGATCGCTGCTTCGTCCTGCGGCCTGTACCGGCGGTAGCGGCGGGTCTGCTTCTGCGTGCCGTTGAGGTAGTAGCAGACCCCGCCGGCGTTGATAATGCCCGGCAGTTCGGTTTCAACGGAGTAGGAGGATTGCCTGTCCGGCTGTCCCGTGAGCAGGGTCGCTTTCCCGAAGGTGTTGTCGACCGTAATCATGTGCCGTGTCAGCAGCGCCGTCTCGCGCTGCGTGAGCATGCCTTTCTCTTTCCGGTCGTATTCCCGGACGGAGATCCGCACGGGACGGTTGTCCCCGGGGGCCTCCCCGGGTCGCACTGCGGATTGTCCGCCGTCTACCGAAACGATGGTCTTCAGCCCCTCGCCCGCATAGACGTTCTCGACGGTCACCTCCCTGTCGTGGGTGCGCAGCCGCAGCGTGTGCAGCCCCGGCCATATCGGGAAGCTATACGGCGTCAGTTGCTGCGCCTGTTTGAAATAGTGGGGCTGTTCGTCGATCCACAGGACATGGATGCCCTGCACCTCCCCGTCGACGACCACATAGGGGGATAGCTGGGTGAGTCTTCCGGGGGCCTCCTCGGCATAGGCGTAGAACGGTTCCGGGTAGAGGAATTTGTAGTATTCGATCGAATCCAGTCCCATGCGCTGCCGCCACAGCGGCCAGTCCATCCCGGTGCGGATGTTGAAGAGGAACTCCTCGTCGGCCTCGTAGTTCTTCGGGGTGATGGCCTTTCCCGACGCCGACTTCCCGTATATCGCCACTGCCGGCGGCAGGGCTTCGAATTTCGAGGTGAACGCATAGGCCGTCACGTCGGCATTTTTCACCGGGCGTCCCTTGCGGTCTTTGACCGCCACTTCGACCTTTGCGCTCTGTCCGGGATAGACGGTCGCCGCCGTCGTTACCTCCATCGAGATGTTTTTCTCCGTGAAGGGCAGTTCGCCGCGTATCGTCCGGGCATTCTCGCCCTGCAGGTAGGCTATCTGCATCGAATAGCCCTTGCGGCCGTTGTCCTTGCGCGCGAAGTCGAGTTCGGTGGCATACCCTTTGGCAATCGTCTTGTCCCCCATGCAGATCGTGTACCAGAACGGGAATTTCGCGGGGTTGTCCACCACCAGCCGGACGGTGCCGTCCCGGCGGAAGAAGCGGTGCCCGATCAGTTCGCCCGGCAGTTTTCCGACCTCGATGTCCTCCGATGCCGTGGCGCTCTGCACCTCGTATTCGCTGACGATCCACGACAGCGGCACACTGCAGGGCAATGTGACCGAATCCTGCCATACGATCCCGTATTCCGGGTTGTAGGCGGTTACCAGGGCACGGCTTTCGACGCTTTTGCCGTCGTACAGCTCACGCAGGGCGAGCATCCCCTGGCCGGCCGAATAGTCGATCCGCCTCCGCCTTGCGTCCCGGTACAGGCTTATGCGCTCATCCCTGCGTTCGTTGCCCGCATCGAAGAACGAGCAGGCGACGTTGTAATACATCGACACGCCGTCGACGAATATCGAGTCGGGCAGGATGATTTCCTTCGTGGACTTGCCCTCCATGTCGAACGTATGCTCCCAGAGCCGGTCGGGGACGAATGCCGTGCGGGCGAGGAATTTGCAGCCCATGTACCTGGCGGGTTTGACCAAGACCTTTACCCGTCCGTCGTATACCGGCATGTTGTTCTCATCCACGGCGCTCAGTGAAATCCTCACCGTGTCGCCCCGTGCGTATTTCTGTTTGTCGGCCCTGGCCGTGAAGGTGAGCTTGCCCAGTTCGTACTCCTCATAACGGAAACGGCCCGTGATGTCATTGGCATGCTTGTCGCCCGTCCGGAAACGGAGTGTGTAATCCTTGTCGAGGCGGAGACGGAGGCTGTCCGACAGCCTGAACTCCCATTCGTACATGCCGGGACGGTAGGGCTCCAGCGATACGAGGGTCGTGTCTATCGACGGGGAGTAATACGAAACGAGTGCCACGTCGACCTTTCCGTCGAGGGGCTTGCCTTTGCGGTTGATGTGCGCCTTGAATTTCACCGTTTCCCCGGGTTTGTATCTGGGTTTGCTGAATACCACGAACCCGTCGTACTTGTCCCGCGCGGGCAGCTTCCCCGGTGCGAAAACCCGCTTGAAGGCTGTTTTGACCTTTCCCCAGGCCGTTTTGAGGAACCCGGGACGGTAGGTGTAATCCGGTTCGTTCCCGATGGTGATGTAATGCAGTACGCCGTCGTTGTTTACCTCGACCGTGGCCTCTTCGCCGCGGATGCGCGGGAGGTTGTAGGTGCGTGTGCCGGGGTTGTATTTCATCCGTTTCGAGCCCCGCCTTACCACGGCATCGTCGATGATGTTGCCCAGCGTGTCGCAGAGTATCAGCATCACCTGCTCGTCCTTGACGAGCCTGTAATAGAAATTGTCCACGACATGATCGCCGTATACGAGTTTGTTCCCGTCCGTCCAGACCCGCAGGTAATTTCCCCGGGGGAGCTGCGGGATCTTTCCCGACGCAGTATATTTGCCGACGAACGTGTGCAGCATCCCTTCGTCGGGCGCCTTGCCTTTCACATGCAGTTCGCGGAGCTCTCGGGCATCGGGTTTATAGATGAATATTTCCGGGGAGGTGCGGCGGCTTTCGGGCAGCGGGGTCTGCGCCAGGCAGGCGGCCGTGCAGAGAAGCCCCACGAGGATTGTACTGCAATACTTCATGGCGAGGTCGGGTTTTTATCCTGCAATATAACAAAAAGATCGCTCATGGCGACCTTTTCGGGGAGGTATCCGTGTGTCCGCCCGGATTCTACGGTATATATACCGTTTTTTCCGCCTTTTCGCGGCGGAAAAAAGCGGCCAGCCCGTCGAGGAACCATTTATCGCTCAGGGACGCGCAATACCCCCCCCCCGTGTCTTCTACGGTCTCGGACTTAGGCTGCACCTTGGCGATGGTGAACGTAAACGTGGAGCCTTCGCCCAGCGTCGATTCGATGGTCAGCTCCCCGCCGTTGCGGCGTGTGAGGTCTTGTACGAGTTGCAGGCCCAGGCCCGATCCCTCTTCGTTTTTGGTGCCGTAGGTGGTGTAGTGTATTTCGGGGTTGAGCAGTTTGGGCAGGTCTTCCTCGCTGATGCCCGTGCCGAAGTCGCGCACGCTTATCACGGCATGGGTGGGGGTTTCCCGCACGGAGATGACGATCCGTCCGCCCTCGTTGCTGTACTTGATGGCGTTCGACATCAGGTTGCGCATGATCGTTTTCACCATGTCCACGTCGCACGGGACGGTGATCGGGCCGGGGATGTCGTATTCGACGGCGATGTTCTTGACCTGTGCCACGAGGTCGGACATCTTGCTGGCGAAAACCACGACCTCCGAAATGTCGACCTCCTGGAACACCGTGTTCATGCGTCCGATCTGGCTCTTCGTCCATTTGAGCAGGTTGTCCAGCAGCATGAAGGTGCTCTCGGTGATGTTGTTGCCCATCGTGATCATCTCCATGTTGTCTTCGCCGATCTGCTCCTGCGTAAGGTTTATCGAAAGCATGTTGAAAACCATCTTCAACGTGCCGATTGGCGACCGCAGGTCGTGGGCGATCACCGAGTACATCTTGTCGCGGGCGTCGACCGTGGCCTGCAACTCGTCGCGTTGCCGCATGATCGTGCGCTGCGCCGCCGCCAGATAGATGTGGTGCGATACGCGGGTGATCAGCTCCTCGTGGTTGAACGGCTTGGAGACGTAGTCGCTGGCTCCCAGTTTGAACCCCTTGACGATGTCCTCGGGGTTGTGCAGCGCCGTGAGGAAAATCACCGGGATATCCTGCAATGCGAGGTCTGCCTTCAGGTGCCTGATCACCTCGTAGCCGTCCATGTCGGGCATCATGATGTCCAGCAGGATCAGGTCGGGGGACTCCTTTGCGGCCTTTTCGAGCGCCTCGTTACCTCCCGATGCCGTGACGATCTTGTATTTGGCACGGCTCAGCACGGCTTTCAGCAGCATGATGTTGGTGGCGATGTCGTCGACGGCCAGGATCGTATAGTCCTCGGGGTTTATGGAGATGTTTTTCATGAGGGGAGGTTTAGACATGCAAATATAGTATAATATTTCAGGTTCCGTTCAAAATTCGGTCAGGCCCTGCGGGCTTTCTCCCAGGCACCCTTTCCGCGGTGGGTCGCCAGGTACGACGCCCCGCGGAAAACATTGAGGTTCATGAAGAGAAAATAGTAGGGGATGAAGAGCAGCCTGTTGCGGTGCCCGCTGCGCTCCAGCGCCCATCCCGTGAGGGCGGCCAGGTAGAATGCGCATTGCAGGGCGAGGATCGCGGCATAGAGCGCCGGATGGCCCGACCACAGCAGCGCGACGTTGAGCGGCAGCAGTGCGACAAGCACTACGGGGGTCAGCGTCCAGCGCAGCGCGCGGTGCGATACGTACTGGAACCACAGCACCCCGTAACGGAACGGATTGAGCAGCTTGCGCAGCCGCCATACCGATTGCAGCCCGCCCGCCGCGATGCGCTTCTTGCGTTTGCCTTCTTCGCCCATGTCGGCCGAAGGGCTCTCCAGCGCATAGGCTTCCTTGCAGTAGGCGATCCTGTATCCCTGTGCCGCGATCAGCATCGAGCAGACGAAATCGTCGAGCAGCGTATCCTCCCTCAGCGTCTGCCACAGTTCGCGCCGCACAGCGAACAACTCCCCCGCTGCCCCCACCGCCGAGTAGAGGCGGTGATCCAGCTCCTTGAGCTTCGACTCGTATTTCCAGTAGACGCCTTCCGTTGCGGCGGCGCCCGTATTCCCTGTCCCGGCGACGCGTTTTTCGCCGGCCACGCACCCCACTGCGGGGTCTTCGAAGCAGCGGACGACCTGCGCCACGGCTTCGGGGTTGAGCATCGTATTGGCATCGGTGAATACGACCAGCGGCGTGCGGACTATTCCCAGCGCCCGGTTCAGCGCCGCGGTCTTACCGCCCCGGCGCGGGTCGTGCAGCACCGTCACCTCGGGGTAGGCGGCGAGCAGTTCGACGGTGCGGTCGGTCGAGCCGTCGGTGATCCACGTCACGCGGAGCTTTCCGGCCGGATAATCCAATGCCCGGCAGTTGGCCATCTTTTCCGCCACGACCTCCTGTTCGTTGTAGGCGGCGATGAGCAGCGTCACCTCGGGCGGGTCGGCAGGAAAGGCGTACCGCCGTGCCGGGTGCACGGCTTCGCGGATCTTCACCAGCAGCCACAGCAGGATGCCGTATCCGAGGTAGGTGTAGAAGACGAGGAATACCCCCGCCCAGAAGAGTATCGCTACGGTCGTCATGCTTCGAAAAGTTCGGTTAATACCTGTTTCATCTGGTTGTCCCACGAGAGGCGTCCCTCGACCGTGCCGCGGATCTGGGCGGGCGTGAGATGCAGCCCGTCGTGGAAACGCACGAGCGCCGCGATGTCGAGGGGCGTGTCGTCGGCCGGGGCTTTCATCACGTAGTCCATGCCGTCGAAGTCGCTGTCCCGTTCCGAGTATACGAACGGGATGCCGCGTGCGGCGTATTCGCGGTTTTTGAGCGTCTTGATACCGGTGATGCCGTTGCGGTGGCGCCCGAGGCTGGCAATGCCCATGTCGCACCACTCGAATTCGGCGTCGAGCGCCGCGCCCGAACGGGGGCCGATGACCTCGGCATACTCTGCCAGGGAGTATGCGTCGATCCTGCGGCGGTATTCTGCGATGAGCGTTTCCACGCCGTCGCCTGCGATACGCAGGCGGACGATGCACTGGTGCGGGGCGGCGTAATACTCCCTGAGCCCTTCGATCACGCGGTCGAGGCCGTGCCAGAAATGGATGTTCGCCACGGCCAGCAGCCGTAAGTTGTGGTGATCCCCGTGTACCTGGGTTTTGAGCGGGATACTCCGGAAGTCGATGCCGTTGGATATACGGATCGTCGGGCGGCCGAATATCTCCGTATCGTCGGAGAAGGTGACGATGCGGTCGATGTAGCGGGCCATGCGGCAGCGGAACATGCGGTCGATGCGCAGTTTGAGCTTCCGCACCGCGGGCGACTGCGCGAATTCGGCGTCGTAAGGGTAGGTCGGGATTTCAAGCGCGATCCGCACGCCGAGTTTTTTGACCTTGCGCAGCCAGTGGATCAGCACCGGGCTGGCGTTGTGGTCGTGGCGGATGTAGAGGAACTCCACCCCTTCGTGGCGGATGTAGCGCGTGATGTCGCTCAGCGAGACCCTTTTTTCGAGCTTGGCCCGCAATCCCTTGCCGAAGGTGCGGATCGCCTGTCCGCCGACCATTCGGCGCTGCGTGCCGTCGGGCGCTATCTCGATGTGGCACAACTCGATGTCGGCACCGTTGCGCCGCAGTGCGTCGCATTGGGCAAAGATCTTCTTGCTGATGCCGCTGTGGGCCGAAAACCCGTGGAAGACGACAAATAATCCTTTCATGTTGTTATCGTTTTTTGCGGGCCAGGAGCCGTCCTGCAAGTCCTTTCAGGTCGTATTCGCCGCTCAGGTGCACATAAAGGAGCCATACGCCGAGTGCCGCCGTCCCCTTGAGGGCGAGCGACGCCACGAGCGGCATCGGCGGGAGAAGCCATCCGACTGCTGCCAGGGGCAGGCCGACGAGTGCCGTGAGCAGCAGCGGCGAAAGGAAATTCCGCCAGAACCGGCGCCATCCCGTGCGCAGCGTGAGGCAGAACAACGCGTGGTAACACTGCACGAAGTTGACGGCGAACGAGGCGCAGATGCACCAGGCCACGGCTTCGGTCGTGCCGAATGCGAAGATGCCGGTGCAGATCGCCGCGACGTTGAGCGCCGCCGAGAATACGCCGCAGAGGAAGAGCATCCGCGTGGCGTTGGCGGCCTGGAAGATCGAGCCCGAGGTGGACATCACGATCTGGATGCCGACCGAGAGCGCCAGTATCCGGAACACCGGGACGGACGGCTCCCACTGGTCGCCGAAGATGATGAGCACCAGCTCCTGCGCCGTGAAGAAGAGCACGGCCGAGAGCGGCAGCCCTATGAACGCCAGCAGCCGGACGACTTTCAGGTAGGAGGCGCCCAACTGCTTCAGGTCGTGCTGCATCTCCGAAAAAATGGGGTGCATGACGGGCGAAATGACATAGGCGATGTTTTGCAGCGGGAGCATCATCAGCCGGTACGACTTGTCGTAATAACCCAGTTGCGAGAGGCTCATGTAACGTCCCATGAGCAGCTTGTCGAGGTTGCGGCTGAAATAGTTTATCAACTGGAACGAGAACTGGTAGGCCGAGAACGAGAATACTTTGCCCAGCGCCTTGCGTCCCGGGCGCAGGCGCAGCGGCAGCGGGTTCTGGCGGTAGTTTATCGCCAGGAGCATCAGGCTCGAAAACACCGGGTTGATCGTCAGTGCGTAGATGCCTGCCCCGGCATAGGCCGCGGCGATGGCGGCCGTGCCCCCTGCGATTTGCACCGTGAGCGACCGCATGGCGGCGAACCGGAAGCGTTTCTCCTTCAGGATAAGTGCATTGGGGACGATGTTGGCCGCGGCGAAAAAGAGGTTCAGCGCGAGGATGCGCAGGACGTTGCGCAGCACCTGCGAATCGCCGTAGAGAGAGGCGATCGTGCCGGCTGCTGCGAAAAACAGCAGCGCCATGACTGCCCCCGACCATACCGAGAGCGAGAATATCCCGCCCAGGTCGTGCCTGTCGAGGTTTTTGTGCTGGATGACGGCCGGGCCGATGCCCAGATCGCTGAAGATGGCAAAGAAGGCGATCACTACCGTGGCGATGTTCACCACGCCGAACTGCTCGGGGGTGAACAGGCGCGAAAGGATACCCGTCACCACGAGCGTTACGACGATGCCCGCGTACTTTGCGATCGAGGTGTAGAATACGCCCGAAGCCAATTCCCGCCTGACACTCATTTCCCGTTTTCTTTTTTTAGCGGTTTCTTGAACAGCAGCGTCGCCAGGGCACGGCCGTCGATGCTGCCCGGGTAGTGCCGCAGGGCATCCCAGGCCAGTTTCCAGCGTGCCCCGGCCGGAAGTGCCCAGGCGTTGCGCATCACGGGGCGCAGTATCTGCCTCGTGAGCGTGCGTATGAGTTGCCGCTGGCCGGCGTCGCGCGGCGCGGCAAAGCGGTTGAGTTCCCGCAGGACGGTAGTGTAGCCTTCGAGGTTACGGCGCGAAAACCCGCGTCCCATGATCGAATCCCCGTGTATGCGCCGCTTGAAGAACGAGCGTTCGATTCCACCTGCACGCGACGCCCCGAGGTAAAGTTGCGGGGTGAAGAGTTCGTCTTCATGGAGTATCCCCGGGTAGAAGCGCAGTCCCAGCCCGCGCAGGTAGGCGGTGCGGATAAAACTCAGGCAGGCCGAAGCCCGGTAGCAGTGCAGTGCGAGCATCCTGCGCAGCAGGGCGGTGCCGTCGCAGACCTCCGTTCCGAAATATTTTGCACGCCGGTAGTCGAACCATGCGGCGTCGGAGGCCGTCGTCCCGAAGCTTTCGGCGTCGAAGAACACGAAATCGAGCCGGTCTGACTGGCAGCGTTCGTAGCAGCGTTCGAGGGCGTCGGGTTCCAGCAGGTCGTCGCTGTCCATGAAGTAGATGAATTCGCCCCGGGCACGGGCGATCCCTGCGTTGCGGGTCTGCGAAAGCCCTTTGTTGGGCTGGGTGTAGAGCCGGATGCGGTCGTCTCCGGTGGCTATGCGTTCGAGTACGGAGAGGCTGCCGTCCGTCGAACCGTCGTTGACGACGATCAGTTCGATGTCGCGCAGGGTCTGTCCCATGATCGAACGCAGGGTCTGTTCGACGTAGGCCTCCGTATTGTATACGGGGATGATGACGCTGACTTTCGGGTTATTCATCGACACGTATCCATTTTGCGCGTGCGGCGTCATAACGCTTGATTACGCGCGCCGGGTTGCCTACGGCGACGCTGTACGAGGGGATGTTCTTGGTAACGACGCTCCCGGCGCCGATCTGGCAGCGTTCGCCGATCGTGACGCCCGCCACGACCACCGAATTGGCGCCGATATGCGATTCACGTCCGATCGTCACCTCTTTGCGCACGAGTTCCTGTGCATTCGAGTCTCGTGTCCCGTCGGCATAACCGTGGTTGAACCCCGAGATGAAGACATGCTGGCCCAGTCCGGCCCGGTCGCCCAGGCGCACGGGGCCGATGATCACCGATCCGATGCCGATGCGCGCCTGGTCGCCGATCACTACGTCTCCCGCACCGTTATTGACGACCGCATAATCCTCGATCAGGGCGTCGCGTCCCACTTCGAAGCGCCGCCAGGGAAAAACGTCGAGCCGCGCATGGCGGCGGATAAGCGCCCCGCGGCCTTTTTTGTGAACAAAAGGGTTCACGAACCAGCGCACCCAAAGACGGGGCCGGGGGTGCCTGTGCGGCGAAATCAGCCCGATGACGAATTGTTTGAGCCGGGGGTTATTTCTGATCTTTTCAATCATAAGTCAATTACAGTGTTATATAACGAACTTTTGCAATGCGGCTGTCCGGGGTTTTGAATCCGGAGCACGAAATTTCGGCAGTACGGTATTCAGTTTGTCTTCCCGAGCGATTCGTAAAGTGCCAGCAAGTGCCGGGCGGTCTTTTCCCACGAGAATTGTTTTACCCGATCGAGGCCGTAGGCGACTTGCCTTGCGCGGAACGCTGCGTCGGTTTCGAGCCGCAGCAGGGCGTCGGCGATTGCCTTCGGGTCGGTCGGGTCGACGAGGATGGCGCCTTCGCCCGCCACTTCGGGGATCGCCGAGGTCGCGGATGTCACCACGGGCGTGCCGCAGGCCATCGCTTCGAGCTGGGGGATGCCGAAACTCTCGCGCAGCGAGGTGTAGAGGAACGCCGAAGCCCTGTTGTAGATGGCCGGCAGGTCGCTGTTGGGGATATATCCCGCCAGGCGGAGCATCCCGCGCAGCCGGGGTTCGCCGATCTCCCGCAGGATCGCCTCCGCGGGTTGTTCCCCGAGGTCGGCGACCAGCAGCGGCAACGGGCGCTGTGACAGTTCGCGGTAACGGGCATAGCCCCGCAGCGTGCGCGGGGTGTTTTTTTTCGGGTCGGTATTGCCCAGGAAGAACAGGAAACGATCTTCGGGCAGGTATTTGCGGGTGACGGCACCCGGATCGGCCACCGGGCGAAAATGCGGGCTCACGCCGTTATGGATCGTTGTCAGTACTCCTTCGGGCAGTT
>OLWH01000513.1_pt1 | contig 18312 bp, 13 predicted proteins | sample 1673381 | NCBI WGS metagenome assembly OLWH01 (sample SAMEA103958110, study PRJEB25191) | human gut metagenome | reverse complement strand
GAGCAAAAAATAGTCCGTTCCATCGCTATCCAGCGCATAAGGCGCATCTGTGCAGCACTCGGCCAGTGGGATACTGCCGGTCAGTTTCCCGGTTTCGTCGTAGAGATAAATCGCATAACCGCCATCGCTGGATGCCTGCACGGATTGTTCATCATCCGTCCCGGCAAAGAACAACGGATTGGCTCCTGCCATCAGAGCAAGCGTATCGTCGGTCTCGCACACGCTGTAGATATATTCTGCGTCCGGCAGCTCCAAGGCTTCGCTGTTTCCGTTCGCGTCCGTGACGCCCAGCTTCGCCGGTGCGTTGGAGAAGGAATAGACCTTGCCGTTCCAGATACATTGCCCATCCGGATACGAAATACCGATGGGATTCAAGTACGGCGTCTGGCGGTAGCACTGTCCATCCGGAAGCTCGGAAATGTCCACCTGCGAGGAAGTATCCGCTTGAGGTTCCGATGTTTGCTGCGCGTCCGGGGCGCTGCTTCGTGCGCTGCAGGCGGTCAGGGAAAGCAGGAATATCAGGAAGAAAGCGAATATTGTCTTTTTCATAGAATTCACCTCTGCATCGTGTTTGACAACATATAAAGCGCGCGTTTCTAGCCCGCCTGCTCGAGAAGCAGGAGCTTTGTGCGCGCCTGCATGGTCTTCGCGGCGGTTTTCTCATCAACGTCGCCTGCGAAATACGGCGCGGCTTCTTCGCAAAGAATATCTACCAACGCATCATCCTGATTTCTAAGGGTCGGTTTTTCCTCCAGCAGCGCATAGAATTTTTCTGCGTCCTCGGGCGAGATGACATTTCGGACATCCATTTCATCCTCCTGCCCAGTCGCCCGCTGCGCGTCAATTTCCGCTTGGAGCCGGACCATATCTGCCGGAAGTCCCCGCAGCTCATAGCCCCGGCAGAACGTCAGAAATTCTGCCGCGCCGGTTTCATTCCGGCACGACCCGGAAACGCCGAGCGAGAGCGTCACGCTCATCATGGTACCGCAGGTGTCTTCATTCGGAATACCCGCATAGGTGTAGCTGTCCGGGTAGTCCAGATATTCCTTCGCCATCAGGCTCATACCGCACACCTGGTCGACATAGCTGAGCTGCTGATAGTGCAAGATTGCCTTTTCGTCCGTGTTCCGCGGCGAGCCGTCACCGCCCCACGTCTTGCACCAGAGCAGAAAATCATAAAATTCCTGCGTCTCGAAGCTGCACGTGCCGGTCTCGCGGTCGTCGTATTTGCTGAGGTAAAACGGGATGCTGAGCCAGAACAGGTTATCCGGCGTGTTCCACGACTCAAACGGAACGAAGTCTTCTCCCGCCTTCTGCCGCGCCGCCTCTAAGTCCTGCGTCGTCACGCCCGGCTCAGCAATGAGATTTGACGGCGCGAGAAACGTCTCAAGCGTCACCGTCAGCGGAAATTCATAAAGCATTCCATTCTGCGTGAGCGCGTCATAAAGTCCTGGCAGCAGCTCGTCCGGCGAGACCTCGAAGTCCGGCAGCGACAGCAGGTCCATGCAGACCTTTCGCGGCGCGATGGGGCGCTCATCGTAGCCGCTATTTACAAAGCAGAATAAGTCCGGCGCATCGCCCGCCATGATCTGCGTGCGCAGAAAATCCAGCGTGTTTTCTGCCTGTTCCTCGCTGTAAACGGTCGCCTCTATGCGAAGCTCGGTGCCGCTCTGATTAAAATCCTGTACCATCTGCATCGCCTGCGTTTCCATGCCGGTGCCGGCAAGAATCGCAAGCGTCAGCACCTTCCGCTCGGGAGCCGGACCGGGAACGTAGCAAAGCTTCGTGATTGCGCCGGAGCCGTCCTCGCAGAGCCAGCCGTCCGCGCTTTGCAGGAAAATGCCGGTGATTGCCGCCGTATCCAGCGCGTTCCAGCGCAGGATTTCCGTCTCACTGCCCGTTTCCGGGTCAAAGGCAAAAAGACCCGCCGCCCGGCTCAGAACGAGCCGTCCTTCCGCGTCCGCACCCATGCCGCAAAGCCCCTGCTTTTCCAGCAGAACCGCCGTTTCTTCCAGCGTCGCGGGGTCCAGCTGCCGCAGCTCGTCATATGAGTGCTCCACGTTGTCAAACGCCGTCGGCGCGAGAACATATAGCGTTCCGTTCACTTCTGCCATAGAATCAAAGTACCGTCCGTCGCGGGTATCATCGACATCCTGCACCGTCAGCGCGCCGTTTTCGTCCAAGCGAACGAGCCGCTCCCGGCTCAGAAGGTAAAATTCGCCGTCCGTTTTGAGCAGCTGGAAATACAGCTGATCTTCATTTTCGCACGATGTCAGAAACGTTTCCTGCACGGCAAAGTCTGTGCCATACCGCGCAATCGCGAGGGAATTATTCATCGTCGTATAGAGAAACCAGAACCCACCGTCTGCGTCTTCGCAGAGGGCGTTTCCGTACAGGAAATCATCCGGCACGGGAAGCTCGTTCCAGCTGCCGTTTTCCAGCGCAAACAGCTGTTTGTGCGTACCGGCGATCACTGTCCCGTGGGCTTCTGCCTGCGCCCAGATCGTGCTTTCACCATCCGGAAGCGGCGTCTGCACGCGCTCCCAGTGAAATTCTTCCTCCGTCTGCGCAGTTGGCGATTCCGTTTTTGTTTCCTGCAACTTGTCAGATACTGCATGCGCATCCGGCGAAGCCTCCGGAAGCGAAGTGCCCAGCTGCTGCTTCTTATTGCACGCTGCAAGCGTCAGTATCATAAGACTCGCCAAAACCAGCGCCAATATCTTTCTTCCTGCGTTTCTCATTTGTTTTCCCTCCATCCGGCATACCGGGCAAATCACAGTCGCCCCATGCGGTATCCCGCAGGTCGAGGCTGTCCTGCCCGTGGTAAAAGCTGCTGATCAGCTGACTGAGTACCTTCGCCTTTTGTGCCGTAATCATCTCGTATTCCGGGCTGTTTTTCCAGTCCTTCCGTGTTTGCAGTGTTTGAAGAACTTCCAGAAGCTCTTTGAAATTTCCAAGATCCGGAGCAGCGTTCTCTTCTTCCGGTTCTGCGCCGGAGTCTTCCGGCATTGTTTCTTCCGGTTCTTCCGCCGGTTCGGCTGTCGTTTCTTCTGCGGCGGGCGGTTCGGGCTCGGGCAGCGTAATTTCCGCTTGTGTCTTCTTTTTCTGGCAGCCGGTCAGCAGCAAAAGCGCCAGCAGTGCAGCAAGCAGTTTTTTCATGGTTCGCTCCTTTTCATCCAAAAGCAACGCTTTACACTGCCAGTATAGCATACTCGCATGGAAGAAATTTCTTAAATATCCTTAATTTGTGTCGAACCGGCACCCCGGACCTGCGTCGCTGATAGGATCGTACGTTATCTCCGCGGTCTGCCTGCGGCTTGCATCTGTATGGATGATAGCGTCCGGAGAAACCGGCTGCAACAAATCCGGCACGAATGCCGGTTTTCCCGGCACGAAAGCAGGATGCCGGTCCGCTGAAATTGTGCTATAATCGATATAGAAAGCCAGCCTCCGTGTGGAGGCTGAAAACGAAGAGGAATTCATATGCTTAGAATGTTACTTGCCGACGATGATCCGGTTTTTTTATCGAAGCTGGAGCGCCTGCTCACGCAATACGCCGCGCAGCAGCAGCGAAAGGTTTGGATTGACGCATATCCGCGGGACGATCTGAGCGGCTTTGTTCTGCAGTCCTATGATATTGCCTTTCTGGACATTGATTTCGGAGACCGGCGCGGCGCCGGAATTGATCTGGCGCGGCGGCTGCGGCAGAAAAGAAATGACGCAATCCTCATTTTTGTTACCAACTATGTGGAATATGCACCGGAGGGGTATGAACTGCGCGCGTTCCGGTATCTTCTGAAAACCGATATCGATATGAAGCTGGAAGCCTACTTTTCGCAGGCGGCAGAGCAGTTTGCCGCCAAACGCGAAATCCTCCCCATTCAGACCGGCGGCGAGATGCGCAACCTGACAGTCGACGAGATTTTGTATCTCGAATCGGACAAGCACACGGTTCGTATTTATATGCTTTCCAGCAGCGCCGGTCCGTACAGCTGCTACGCCAGTTTGCAGAGTTTTGAAGAAAAGCTCCAGCCGCTGGGTTTCCTGCGGGTCCAGAAAAGCTTTCTTGTCAACATGCGCCATATCAGAAAGCTTCAGTGCGGCGAGGCTGCGCTGGAAAGCGGGGAAACGCTTCCGGTCAGCGAAAAGAACTACCGGCAGATCAAGCGGGCATACCTCCTGTGGAAAGGAGCGCAGACATGGAGTACATAATTAGCGCGCTGTGGTTTGCACTGGAATGTGTAGCGTTTTTCTTGTTCGCATCTGCCTTTTTACCGTATCGGTACAATCGCAGGCGAACGATTCTAACGGCGTTTGGGATCTGCGTTTTGTTGCTGCTGAGTCAGAGTCTCCCATTGCCGGCGCTTGCGCTTCGGCTGTGCGCGCTTGTCTTTGGTCTTTGTCTGATCGTTTTTCTGTTTCAGGGGCGGCTGGCGCAGCGTCTGTTCATCGGTTTGCTGGATTATATCCTGATTGCGGCGATGGATGCAATCGTCCTTTTCGGCGCGTCCACGGTTTTGCGCATCAGTCTGGACGAACTGGTTTGGAAAAAGGGAATGTATACTGTGCTAGTGACGGCTGGAAAAATTCTGTCCGTTTTTCTGGCGTGGCTTGTCACGCGGCTGCATCTGTTTCACAGGATTCATCCATTACGCCCTAAATGGATGCTGCTTGTCAGCCTTTTCCCATTGACGAGCCTTTTTATGCTGATGGCGTTATTCCTGATTTGTAGAGACCAACGGGATCTTACGCAACCGGTGGCATTTTTCTGTATCTTTCTCGGCATTGCTAATGTGGCAATTGTCTATGTTATTTCGCTGATTGAGCGTGATACGGAAGTAAAACAGCAAATCAATATACTTTCTCAGCAAATGGAGATTCAGACCGCCAGCATTCTCGCTCTGGACAAGGCATACCGGCAGCAGCGGCGGACGACGCACGATTTTCAGAATCATCTGTGTACCATCTCGGATCTTCTTTCACAGAAAGCCTATGAGGCCGCAGCGAAATACGTTCAAGAACTGAGTCAAACGCAAACAAGCCGAATTTTGATTGTGAATACGCATCAGCCGATTATCGACGCCATCCTGAATCAGAAATATCAGACGGCAGTTGAATCGCAGATCGAAATGCAGTTTTGTATCAACGATCTTTCCGGTATCCAGTTATCCGCAAGCGAACTGGTCGTTCTGCTGTCGAACTTGCTGGACAACGCGATTGAAGCGTGCCGGCGTGTAGATGCGGAACGCCTGATCCAATGCACAATACTGGAAAACGACGGGTTCTTTCTCTCCATCCGGAACACCAGCCTTCCAGTCCTCATTACAGAACACGGCATTGCCACAACAAAAGCATCCGCAAGCGAACACGGCTATGGACTTCCCAGCGTATGCCGTATCCTGGACGGTCTTCACGCAGAGTATGCATACAATTACGAAGACGGCTGGTTTCAGTTCACAGCGGAAATCCCCAGCAAATAAGGAATATACCAACAACATGCTGGTTCAGAGAAGTGTAAAGGGTCCTTCTCCGAGCCAGCGTTTTTGTTGTCCGTATGAAAATACCTCTTTCGTGCCGCGAAAACCTGCTTTTGTGCTGGAATCGTTGAAACGAGCGACAAAGCCAATATAATCAAACGCGTAAGGTGATGTTGCTAATGAACATGATTGCGCGAATTACAGAATACTGCGTCCGGAAGGACATCATATCGTCGAGCGATGCGGAGTGGTTCTCATATGGGCTTGTGCAGCGCAGTGAAAAGCTGATCGCAATCTGCTTTTTATTTCCTCTGGGATGCCTGCTTTCCTCATTTTCTACGTCGCTTGTATTTTATTTGAGCTTTTTTCTGCTTAGGACCCATACAAACGGCTATCATGCAAAAACCTCCGCAGGCTGTCTGCTGTTTTCCATTTGCAGCGAATGTGTGCTGTTTTTGCTGATTTTGCCGTATTTGAAAGGCAGTGCAAGCCTTTGGATTTTGGCCCTATCGACCATCATAATTTTTTGGCTTGCCCCTTACGATCATCCGAACCTTCACATGACGAAGGAAGAACTGGCAGCATCAAAACATATGGCAATGCTAACCGTGCTAATATTGGATATGGCGCTAATTCTGAGTTTGAGCATGCAGTTCTATGCCTTCGCCAATGGACTTGCACTCGGACTAGGCTTTACTGCCTTTTTACTAATAATGGAATACGGAAAGCAGATATATGAAAAGGAGATATGTAAACAATGGAAAACAAAAAAATGAAGCTTCTTGCGAAATCACTTGCGAAGGACATGATCCGCCGTGATATGAAGAAATGGCCGCCCGATTGCCTTGGCCTTACCTATCAGCCGATGCGTCCCATGCGGCACAACGAATTGGACAGCAAAACAGAAGCGGATAGGCATCCAAAAGATTCCAATACGTGATTTTCCCCACCTTGTGGCGTGTAAAGTACAATTGCCAATCTTCCAAAAGAACCCGGCTGCGTAAATTATGCAGCCGGGTTCTTTTCATCTTCAGGCAACGGCTTCAAAATGACTTCCCATTGTATTTTGAAGCCTTTTCTTTTTATCTAACCGTATAATCAACGCAGATCATAGGATGGAAGGTATAATCGGAACAGTTTGCTCTCTGCTTTATTTTTGTTCGTCAAAGTTTGTCTAAGAAGGTCAAAGTTTGTCAAAAATCCTGAAAAGTATGTAAAAATGTATTATGCTTATATCAGCTCGAACGGGAAAGGAATGTATAACATGAAAGATATTCAGAACGCTATATACTCCATCGTCGAGGCACGTGGAAAAGAATGTTACTGCATTTTATGTCATGCGATTGACGTTGCAATCGATCATCAACCAAATATGCCGAAGATGCACTTCATCTGCAATGAAGTCCGCAAGCGGACAGGAAAGCGCACCAACGAAGCAGTTTCGCGGGCGTTAAACCGCGCAGCCAAAGACATTTGGCAAAACGGTCGCAGGCGAGAGCTGCGTGCATACTGGATTGAGGAACCACCCACTGCAAAGGAGCTGATTTCATTGATCTCAGCAAAGCTATGGGCAGACCGGCAGGGGTAACCGTGTTGAACATTATTTGAGTCCTAATCTGTCGAATTACGTCCCACGGTGAGACGTAATTCGTTCGCAATCTGAAACCTATGTGGTTATGCGGCATGGCGTTTGTGTAAGACGGGCAGGTCTGTCCAGTCTGCGGGACAGCCGTCCGCAGCAATGTACCCGATTGCCATTCTGGAAAAGCGCATTGTTATGAATACGCTTTTGCGGGCTGACAATCCCGCTGACAACTGAATAGGGTCAACAGATACGTTTTGTATGTGCGAGCCTATGGGTGCGCGGGGATGCGCGGAATGGGAGGTGATACCGATTCTGGCGCGGAGCGAGAAACACCTGCATGGAGAGCGATTCATGGCTGGATCGTGCGACGACCGCATACAAAGAACAATGATACTTGCGTTAGCCATACGTCACAGAATGGAACGCCCCGCCATCAGCATGGAGGGAGGTAACAGCCTATGGAGCAGCCTTGCCCGCTGCCGTCTGCCTGACCTATGAGAAAAACAACATTTATTCTGGAGGTTCTTCTATGGACAAACAGACCGCAGAACCTAAGCCAAAAAAGCAGGAAGAAATCTTATCTTTTTGCGGTGTCGCAATCTCTGTAAAGTATGCGGAGCAAGATGATCCGCACATTGCAGAAACGCTGAAACGTTCGGTTTTCTCCTATGGATTTTATAATAACAGCTACAAAACTTGATAAAATATCTGAAATATGCTATAATTACACTATAAAATGTACCTTGAAAATCAAATAGCGAACAAGGACATACACACGTTTTCTCAGAATGGAGTGTATGTTATGGAACAAAAGAAACGAGTAAATTGCTTATATCGCGTATCAACAATCGGTCAGGTTGAAAAAGATGATATTCCCATGCAGCGGCAATTCTGCCGGGAGTTCATCGCGTCACACCCTGACTGGGTTTTACAAAATGAGTTTTACGAAAAAGGCGTATCCGGTTTCAAAAAATCTGCAAAAGAGCGCGACGCCATGCAGGAATTGCAGCAGGAAGCCGTTGCCGGGAGTTTCGATATTTTGCTTGTCTATATGTTTGACCGTCTCGGCCGCAGAGATGACGAAACGCCCTTTGTCGTAGAGTGGTTTGTCCGTAATGGCGTTGAAGTTTGGAGCGCCGTAGAAGGGCAGCAGCGGTTCGACAATCACGTTGACAAGCTGCTTAACTATATCCGTTACTGGCAGGCATCCGGCGAGAGCATCAAAACCTCTGTGCGTGTAAAAACGCGCATGGAGCAGCTTACACAGGACGGCTGCTTCACCGGCGGCATCGTTCCGTTTGGATATAAGCTGCAAAAGCAGGGACGGATCAACAAGAAGAATCAAGAGGTCAACGATTTTGTAATCGACGAGGACGCCGTAGAAATCGTGCGTTTCATCTTTTACAAATATGTCAACGAAGGCTACGGCGCGCAGAGGATTTCCCACTACCTTTTGGAAAACGGGATTCGCCGCGCAGACGGTTCCATGATTCCGAATACAACGATCGTCCGCATGATAAAGAACAAGCTATACATGGGTGTAATTTCAAACGGAAACGCTGAATCGGAAATCATTCCAGAGCTTCAGATCGTGGACGAAGCGACCTTTCGACGAGCGCAGGAGTTAATGGAAAAACGGACAACACACCATGCGGATACGCCGCTGAATCTGCGCGGCAGTTCTCTGTTGGTAGGGAATATCTTCTGCGGGCATTGTAAAAACCGGCTGACGCTGACGACCTCCGGCAAGAAGTATATCCGCAAAGATGGAACGGTGCGCAATCAGGTCAAAAGCCGTTATCAATGCCATTTTAAGGCCCGGCATCCTGACCTCTGCGACGGTCAATCCGGCTACGGCGTTATCAAGCTGGATGAAATTGTGGACGCTCTGGTGCGCTATCAGCTCTCCAGAATCCGCGTTTCTGCCAAGGATAGTCTGATCGCCGAGCAGCACGAAAAAGCCGCAGCGCTTGCCAGAAGCCGCTACAAAATGTCTGCCATGCGGCTGGAGGAAAAGCAAAAGGAGCTTTCTGACTATGAAGCCGAAACAATCAACGTCATTCGCGGTAAAAGCCGCTTGAATGTTGACCTGCTAAACAGCCTTGTTGCAAAATGCAAAGAAGAGATCGCAGAGCTTTCACAGGAGGTTGAAGCACAAAAAGCCGATATGGAGCATCAACTGGAAAGCGCCGCGCAGGAACAGGCCGAATTTGAGAAACTGGAAAGCTGGGCTGATCTTTACGACAACTGCACCTTTGAAGCGAAGAAGATGATCGTATCGCAGCTTATCAAGGCCGTCTATGTGTACCGGGATTACCGTTTGGAGGTTGAATTTCGTGTTTCCTTTGATGATTTCAGACGGCTTTGTGTGGGATGCGAACCGAATGGTGGCAGAATTGCGACTGTTGAGAGCGTCTGATTTTGAAAGATACAAAAAAGTTCGGAATCTTCTGCAAAAACCAGAAAATTCCGAACATTTTGGTGGACCTGAAGAGACTCGAACTCTCGACCTCTCGGATGCGAACCGAACGCTCTCCCAGCTGAGCTACAGGCCCTTATTGACTTTTTTGGCGGCATAGATGCGAACCATCTGCCGGACGCTTGCGCTACATCCCCAAATTTGGGGGCATAGAATTGAACCGTTCGCTCTCCCAGCTGAGCTACAGGCCCATTTATGAAGCTGTGCTGTTTCCCGTGCGGTGCTATGACCCGGAAAACATAGATATTATAGCGGCGTTTGGTACGTTTGTCAAGGCTTTCTTTCAAATCCCCGCGCAGATTGGATCTGCGCGGGGATCTCTGGTTTTACACGCCCAGCTTGTTGCGGCGGATGATCTCAGCCTCGTCGGGAGTGGTGGTGGAGGTGTAGCCCTCCAGCGGGATCAGGCGGGCGTTGACCGCGTCGATGATCCACTCGGCATACGGGAAGAAATACTTGTCGAACTCGTGCGGCGGGGTGATCCAGTTGCGCGCGCCGATGACGACGGGAGGCGCATCCAGATAATCGAAGCACATATTCGTCAGATTCTCCGCGATCTCGTTGAGGAACGTGCCTCTTGCGCAGGCGTCGGAGGCCAGGACGACACGGCCGGTCTTCTTGACGGACGCGATGAGGTCGGTATAATCCAGCGGGACAAGCGACGGCATATTGATGACGTCGGCCTCGATGCCGTATTTCTCGGAGAGCGTCTTGGCTGCGTCGAACGCGCGGTAGAGCGTTGCGCCGATGGTGAGGATGGTGAGATCCTTGCCATCGCGAACCTTATTGACCGCGCCGGGGGCCCACTCGTACTCTTCGGCGGGAACGCCGCCCTCGTGGAACTCTTCGCCCTTGCCGTAGATACGCTGGGACTCGAAGATGACGCAGGGATCGGTGCCGTTCAGAGCCGCCTGCATGATGCCCTTGGCCTCATACGGGGTAGCCGGGAAGAAGACCTTCAGACCGGGGATGTGGGAGACGATGGCGACCCAGTCCTGAGAATGCTGCGCGCCGTACTTTGCGCCGACGGACATACGCAGGATCATCGGCATCTTGAGAATACCGGCGGACATGGCCTGCCACTTGGACATCTGGTTGAAGACCTCGTCGCCTGCGCGGCCCAGGAAGTCGCAGTACATCAGCTCGACGACCGCGCGGCCGCCGCACATACAATAGCCGACGGCGGTGCCGACGATAGCAGCCTCGGAGATTGGGGAGTTGAACAGGCGGGAGTGCGGGATCACGTCCATCAGGCCGCGGTAGACGGCGTATGCGCCGCCCCAGTCGCGCACGTCTTCGCCATAGGCGACGAGCGTGGGATCCTCGTAATACTTGTTGATCAGCGGCTCAAAGATAGCGTCGCGGATGTTGTAGACCTTCATGTCGGAGAACTTATTGCCGTCCTGATCGAACGCATAGTGCTCCTTCTTGGCAAGGTCTGCATAGCGCTTGCAGCTCTCCTTCGGGCCGGTGACGTTCAGCTTCTGACCGGGCGCGCCCATGGAGCGGACATGCTCGTTGGAGAACATGAGGTTCGCCAGATAGTCCGGGTTCTTGTCGAAGTCGACATACGGAGAAATCTCCTTGTCGTCGGCTGCACGGCAGATCATGGTCATGCGGTCGGCGGTGTCCTGCAGGAGCTTGGCGAAGAACTCGTCGGACTCGACGCCTGCTTCCACGAGGGCCTCGCGGAACTTGACGATCGGGTCATGGCTGCGCCAGTCCTCGATCTCCTCCTTGGTGCGGTACGCGTTCTGGTCGGAGGTGGAGTGGCCGACGAGACGATAGGTCACGACGTCGAGCAGGACGGGGCCTTCGTTATTCTTGATCAGCTCCATCTTGCGCTTGTACGCGTCGATGACAGCCAGCGGGTTCCAGCCGTCGACACGCTCGGCGTGCATCTGGCTCGGGGTGATGCCTGCGCCGAGACGGGCGGGCATATTGTAGGCCATGGTTTCGCCCATGGTCTGGCCGCCCATGCCGTAGAAGTTATCAAAGACGTTGAAGATGATGGGCAGACCGCCCTTGCGGCCTTCTTCCCAGAGGGTCTTGAACTGGTCCATGGCGGAGAAGTTCATGGCCTCGTAAACCGGGCCGCAGCCGAGGGACGCATCGCCGATGTTGCAGACGACGACGCCCTTCTTGTCGTTGTTCTTCTGGTACAGCGCAGCGCCCGTTGCGATCGGAGCGGAGCCGCCGACGATGGCGTTGTTCGGGTAGATGCCGAACGGCAGGAAGAACGCGTGCATGGAGCCGCCCATGCCGTGATGGAAGCCGTTTTCACGGGCAAAGATCTCGGCGACGGTGCCATAGAGCAGGAAGCGGATGGCCAGCTCCTTGACGTCGCTGGTGTCGGCAAACTTCTTGACAGCTGCGAGGGTCTTGCCGCCGAGGAAGCTTTCCATGGTCTGCATCAACTCTTCGTCGGAGAGCTTGTTGATGCAGCTGAGGCCCTTGGACAGGATCTCGGAGTGGCTTCTGTGAGAACCGAAGGTGATGTCGTCCTTGTTCAGCAGATATGCTTCGCCGACGCAGGAGGCCTCCTGGCCGTAGCTCAGGTGCGCGGGGCCGGGGTAGGTCGTCTCGACGCCGTTATAGTTGGCCTGCGTCTTGATGAGCGTGAGCATATGCTCGAACTCACGGCAGATGGCCATGTCGCGGTAGATGCGGATGAGATCTTCCTTGGTGTAATTGCCCTCGTCCAGTTCCTGCTTGATGGTCTTGTTGTACTGGCAGACGGGAATATCTTCAAAGTGGATATAGCCGGGTTCGCGGACTTTTACGGGATCGATATACAAAGATTTCGGCATAATTTCGTCCTTCCTTTCTCTTACTTGGCAAGCAGCGTCATGAAGTTCTCAAGGCTCTTGCACAGCTCGCTCATGTAGCGCGCGGCAGGTGCGCCGTCGATGACTCTGTGATCGAAGGTCAAAGACAGGCCCATGGCCGGGTACGTCTCGATGACGCCGTCCTTCGCGGACTTGATCTTCGTCTGGATATTGCAGACGCCGAGAATGCCGGTCTGAGGCGGATTGATCACGGGCGTGAACGCCTCGCAGCCGAACGAGCCGATGTTGGAGATGGTGAAGGTCGCGCCGGACATATAATCGGGGCTGAGCTTGCCTTCGCGGGCCTCGGCGGCAAGCCGCTTGGCTTCCATGGACAGCTCGAGCAGCGTCATCTGGTCGGCGTTAAAGATCGTGGGGACGATCAGACCGCGCGGGGTGTCGCAGGCGAAGCCGAGGTTGACAGTATTGAAGTGACGGACGACGTTCTCTTCGAGGACGTTTGCATTCAGATCCGGGCAGGACTTGATGGTCTTTGCAACGGCGAACATGACCATGTCGTTGAGGCTGACCTTGCCCATGGGCGCGTCAAGCGGCTTGAGCATGGCGCGGTAGGCCTGGATCTGGGTCGCGTCGAAGGAATACTGCTGGGTGAGCTGCGCCATGGTGGACAGGCTCTTCGTCATGGACTTGGCCGTGGCCTTGCGCACGGGGCTCCACTTGACATCCTCAAAGTCGGCGGCAGCGGGCGCTGCTGCGGCAGGTGCTGCATACGCGGCGGCTGCGCCGGAGGCGATCAGCTTGTCGATATCGCGCTCGATGATGCGGCCGTTGGGGCCGGTGCCGGTGGCAAGGGCCGGGTTGACATTGTTCGCGACGGCCTTGGCCATAGCGCGCGGAGAAATGGCCTTCAGCTCGGCTGCGGCGGCAGGCGCTGCGGCAGGTGCGGGCGCGGCTTCTTCTGCGGCGGGAGCGGCTGCGGGAGCCGGAGCCTCTGCGCCGGGCTTCAGGAACTCATACGCGTCGCCGGGGTTGCCGACTGCGCAGACGTTGGCAAGGCACGGAACCTCGTCGCCGTCTTCATAGAATTTCTCAAGCAGGGTGCCGGAGGCGGTGGATTCGCATTCGAACTCCGCCTTGTCCGTCTCATAGGTGAAGAGGATATCGCCGACGTTTACATGGTCGCCGACATTCTTCTTCCACTCGCCAATGATGCAAGATTCGACTGTAATGCCTTCCTTGGGCATCAATACGCCTTCTGCCATAAGTGTTTCACTCCTATTTTAATCTCAATAAAAATTATTTGTTGGCCAGCAGATACTTCTCTGCTTCCGGGCTCCACAGGCCGTTGTGGCGCTTGGTGATCTCGTCGAGCTTGGCAAACAGCGGATCTGTTTCGCCCAGCTTGCCGAAGTCGGCGATGGCCGTCAGGGGCAGCTCGATCTGCGTGTAGATGAGCTTCTTGCCGCCGGGGATCTTCGGCAGGTTCAGAACGGTGTCGACGACGGCGTTCAGGCCGCCGATGTGGGTGATCATGGCAGCGGGGTTGATCTTGCCGGAGGTCATCATCTCGATGGCTTCCTTCATGTCGCTGGTGTTGCCGCCGGAGGTGCCGACCACATGGGTGTAGAGATAATGAACGTTGTACCAGTTGAATTCTGCCTTGAACTGGCTGTTGGTCGGGCCTGCGAAGAAGTTCAGGCAGCCGTCGAAGCCGAGGATATCGCCGGCCTGCTCGACAACGGGACGAACCGGTGCGAAGCAGATGACATCGTCATAGCCGGTGCCGCCGGACAGCTCACGCAGGTAGTTGGTGTCGCAGCCGGGCTTGGCGGTGTTGACATAGTGCAGCTCAACGCCCATTTCCTTTGCGTGCTCAACGGTATAGATGCTCTGGGCGCGTTCGAGTCTGGCGTCGTCAATGTCGGTGATGACGAGCAGGCTCGGGCGGCGGTCGCAGTGCAGCGCGTAGTCGATCGCGCCGAGGCCCATGGGGCCGACGGAGGCGAGCATGGCCATCTTGCCGCCCTCGACGATGCCCATCTGATGCTCATAGGAGCCGGGCTTGGTATGGTACATGGCGTGGAACGTGCCGATGATGCAGCTCATGGGTTCTGCCAGAGAGCCGTAGAAATACGTGTCGGAGTTGTACGGCAGCAGGTTGTCGGTCAGCAGCGTCTCGATGGGGATGTTGGAATACTGGCTGTCGCCGCCGCAGTACTGGTAGGAGTAGCCGGGAGCCAGCTGGGAGCCCTTGTAGAAATGCGCGGGCTGGATGGCGAAGCCCTGGCCGGGCTTATACTTGTTCTTCCAGTTTTCACCGACCTCGGTGATCACGCCGCAGAATTCATGGCCGACGATTGTGGGATGCTCCGCAACGTCGTTCGGGACGCGCTTGTGATCCTCACCCTCGACTGCGGCCTTGTAGGTCGACATACAGATCGAGTCGGAAATGACCTTGACCTGAACGTCATCCGGGCCGACCTGCGGCAGCTCGATCTCCTCCAGGCGGAGGTCCATTTTGCCATGGATACGGACAGCTTTCGTTTTCATACGTTCCATTCCTTTCTTGCATTTACCTTGCATAAATCATCCAACCAAAAATGGGATTGTGTTGGTTTGTATTGATTTCACCTTATTGTAGCGCAAGAATCCCAAAGTGTCAACGACAAATCCCGCATTCCGGTGCGGGATTGCGTTGTTTTTTGTGGGAGCACTTTGCATCCCCCTCCCCTGCCGGACACGGCGGGCAGAAAATGGCTCCCCTGAAAGGGGAGCCGGGGTGCTGGCGCGCCAGTGCTGATATTGTTACCCCTGCACCCTGCGCAGCGTGAGGGTATAGCTGTACTGCGTCCGCACAGAATCGGTTATGGTGTCGGTATAGGTATAATCGACTGCGATGCCGTCCACGACGGTGTGGTATTCGGAAAATACGCAGTTGGACAGCTCGGACGCAGCCTCCTGCAGGGGCTTATCGAGCAGGATATGGCCCTTCTCTGCTCCGGCGAATGCAAACAGGGCGTACTGCATCACGGAGCCGGACGGGATGCTTATCCAGCTATCCGCTTCGCCGCCCTCCGCATGGTAGACAATGCCCGTCATGACGCCGTTTTCTGTCTGGTATTCCAGCTGCGGCAGGCGGTGGTTGAACATGACGGTCGTTGTCCCACCGTTCGATTGAAAGCTCGATTCTTCCTTCCAACGGCCGTTTTCGTCCAGTTCGATGCCCGCATCTCCGAGCTGGCGCTGGATCCTGTTGTAATTCTCCGCAAACTGCGCAACAGTCAGCTCCCCGCGGTAAACCGGGCCGACCGGCAGCAGTACGCGCAGCACGCCGCCCGCGATCAGCAGCGCAGCAAGCACAGCTGCCGCCGCAAAGCGCCATCCGGCGTGATCGCGGATGGTCTGCTCGGAGCCGTCCTCCCACGGAAGCGCCTTCCCCTGCTGCTCGTCGGTATAGCTGACATACAGGCGGTACAGGCGGAAAACCGGCAGATTCAGCCGGATCCCGTACCAGAACAGGTACGCCGTGCGCTCCCGGCCCTCCGCATAGGTCAGCTTTCTGCCGTCCGGGCTTGTCACGCGCAGGCCGAAGAGCCATTTGCCGGGCGTCGTGCCAAACCGGGACAGCAGCAGCGGCTCCAGCAGGAACATCGTGCCGAGCGTCAGAAGCTCCAGAAACAGCATGCCGCCCCGGCTGTTTTTCAGCATGTTGAAGCCAAGAGCCGGCAGGAGCAGCATCCACAGCGTCCGGTAGATTTGGCCGTCGAGCAGGCGCGCGAAGAAGCGCTGCCACGGAATACGGCCTTGCGTCGAGCGTCCGAAACTGCGCATGCGCCTGCCGGAGCCGTCCGGCGATCTCCCCCGCCCGGTCAAGCGCCGCCTTTTCCTTCTGTATGGCCGCAATACGCGCGGAAAGCGCCGCATCCAGCTCTGTTTCGCCGCGCACGATCGCCTCGATCTCCTCGACCGAATAGGACGAGCCGCAATAGTCGCATTCGAGCTTCCCGGACGCGCCGACAAAGTGCAGCGGGCCGGTACACGCGGGACATTTGTAATTCGTGATCTGGTCTGCCATGCAGATACTTCGCCTCCTTTGATGGCTCTGCCCGCGCCAAAGGCGCGGGCAGAAAACTCAATTAAAGAACGATATCGCCCTCGTCAAACGGGTCGCCGCATTCGGGGCAGAACTTGGGCGGGTGGGTCGGATCCTCCGGCTCCCAGCCGCACTTGTCGCACTTGTACTTGGGTGTTCCGGCGGGCTTGGGCTTGCCGCACTCGGAGCAGAACTTGCCCTTGTTCACCGCGCCGCAGGAGCAGGTCCAGCCTGCCGCGGCAGCGGGTCTGGGCTTGCCGCATTCGGGGCAGAATTTGCCGGTGATGCCGCGCTGGCCGCAGGCGCACGTCCAGCCTGCGGCAGCGGGCGCTGCCGGTGCGGGAGCGCTCTGCGCGGCCTGCTGCTGTGCGCCCATCTGATAGAGATTCTGCGCATTCATGCCGCCCATCTGTCCGGCCATATTCATGCCCATAAAGGCCATCGCCGGGCCGGCGTTCGGGTTGTTGGCAGCTGCCTGCATGGCGCTGGCCTGCGCGCCGACCAGATGTGCCGCCGCTCTCGTCGGGTCCATAAAGGCCGCGTTGCGCTGCAGCTCCTTGAGCATGGCCTCGTCTTCCTCGCTCGCCTTGACGGACGAAACGCCGAAGGAGACGATCTCAAGACCGCGCAGATTGCGCCACTTACCGGACAGAACCTCGTTGAGCGCGTCGGCCATCTCCATCGTGTGGCCGGGGAGCGCGGAATAGCGGATGCCCTGCTCGGAGATCTTGGCAAAGGCGGGCTGCAGCGCGGTCAGCAGCTCGGTCTTGAGCTGGCTGTCGAGACGGTCGCGGGTATAGTCCCCGCCGACGTTGCCGCAGACGTTCGTATAGAACAGGATCGGGTCGCAGATGCGGTAGCTGTACTCGCCGAAGCAGCGGATGGCGATATCGATGTCGATACCGGCGCGCTGGTCGACCACGCGGAACGGAACGGGAGAGGGCGTGCCGTATTTGTTGCCGATGAGCTCCTTGGTGTTGAAGTAGTACACGCGCTGATCCTTGGGTGGCTCGCCGCCGAAGGTGAAGCGCTTGCCGATATTCTTGAAGGTGTCGAGAATATTCTTGCCCAGCTTGCCGTAGAACAAAGACGGCTCGGTCGAGGAATCATATTTGAATTCGCCCGGCTCCGCGCAGAACTCCGTGACCTTACCCTGATCGACGATGATCATGCACTGGCCGTCGGCGACGGCGATCACAGAGCCGTTGGAAATGATGTTGTCTGAGCCTCTGGTGTTGCTGCTGCGGCCGGAGGTGCGTTTCTGACCCTTGACGGCCATGACGTTTTCCGGAAGAGAATCACAATAGAAATACTCAAGCCACTGATCGGCCATCACGCCGCCGGCAGCGCCGAGTGCCGCTTTGATAAGTCCCATTTGATTACGCTCCTTTTCTTGTCTTGAATGAAGTTGCTATGTGGAAATCTGCCATTGTATTCAGGATACCATAGTTTGACGTGTTCGGCAATCGGTTTGTTCCAATTTCATGAATAATCACAAATTTTCGCAGGAAACCGCGCATGGGCAGAAATGAAAATGTGACCATAGGCAGATCCGGGCGAATTTGATATTATTATATCGAATAAGAGCGTTTGGCGAATTTATACGCACCCGCGCACATGATCGTAGGGGCCGATGCCCACATCGGCCCGGCAGAATGCGCCATTTTTACGGAAGTCTCCGGCGAATTCGTAACTTCCCAAACGGGCCGACAGAGTCGTCGGCCCCTACGGTGAGCTTTCGATGCATCCGTACCCCGTAGGGGCGGACGACTCTGTCCGCCCGCAGGATGTATCACTTTTTTCGGAAATCTGCGGCGAATTCGTAACTTCCCAGCGGGCCGATGTGTACCGGCAAGCGGCAGACCCACATCCGTAACGCTCCTTCGTCG
>OLWH01000500.1_pt1 | contig 18534 bp, 17 predicted proteins | sample 1673381 | NCBI WGS metagenome assembly OLWH01 (sample SAMEA103958110, study PRJEB25191) | human gut metagenome | reverse complement strand
TTTCCATTGCGTCGCTGAAGCGCTCGGGGATAAACTTGCCGAGCAGAAGTCCGGCGATGCTGCCCGCGACGATCGCGGCGGAATTGACGATGGTACCGGTCAAAATCATTGGCTGCCGCCTTCTTTCTCTTTTTTGCATCCGGCGAGCGTCAGGATGACGTCGCCCGCCATCATCAGTCCCGCGCAGCCGGGGACCCAGACGAGGCTTGCCGGTACGCTGCGGCGGCCCGGCGGGGGCGCTTCCAGTGTCTCGGGTTTGGCGGGAAGCTCGGGGGAGTAGATCACGCGCAGGTGCTTGACGCCGCGGTCGCGCAGTTCCTTGCGCATCACGCGCGCAAGCGAGCAGTTGCGCGTTTTGGAGATGTCCGTGATACACAGCTGCGAGGCGTCGAGCTTGTTCCCCGTGCCCATGGCGGAGAGGATGGGAATGCATCGAGCCTGCGCCGTCTGGATGAGGTCGAGCTTGCTCGACACCGTGTCGATCGCGTCGAGGATGTAGTCATAGCGCGCGGTGAAGAAGTCCTCGCGGTGCGCGGCGTCGTAGCGCGCACAGATGAGGTGCAGTCTGACATCGGGGTTGATGTCGCGGCAGCGCGCGGCGAGCGCGTCGGTTTTATTTTGGCCAACGGTGGAGTGCAGTGCCTCGAGCTGACGGTTCAAATTTGTGGGGCTGACAGTGTCATCGTCGATGAGTGTCAGCTCGCCGACGCCTGAGCGCACCAGCGCCTCGACCGCGTAGCTGCCCACGCCGCCAAGGCCGAACACGGCCACATGGCTGCGGTGTAGCTGATTCATCGCGTCGCCGCCGAGCAGCATCTGCGTGCGTAAAAACTGATTGTCCATAGTGTCGCCTCAAAAGTCAGAATCAAAAAGAAATAAGCTGCCGGTCAGAAACCGGCAGCTTATTTTGTCGTAAGAGGGGATTACCCGACGTACTTCATGCCGCTGAGCTGCTCGGCCTCCACACCATCGGTGATGGCAGCGTACCACTCGTCGTAAGCGTCGTTCTTGAGATCAAGGTCAGCCTTGTAGTACCAGTAGGGCTGGGGATTGGTCTCGACGAAGTACATCACGTGATAGCCGTTGCTGGACTCGACGATGCCCGTGTCGCCGCTCTGGCGCGCGGGATCGAAGCACCAGTCCTCGAAAGAGGGGACCATCTCACCCTTGTAGATGTTGGAGTACAGGCCGCCGTTGCTGGCGCTGCCGGGGTCGGTGGAGTTGGCGACGGCCAGCGCGGCGAAGGCGTCCTCGGTCTTCTCGCCGTCGTTGTACTGCTGCAGGAGCTCGTTGGCCTTCTCCTCGCTGTCAACAAGGATATGACGCACGGAAACCGTGTGATAGTCGTTGCGGCTGCGGGAGTGGAAGAGCACAGCGTAATAACCCTTCTCGCCATAGGCGGCGACGGTGGTGTCGCCCTCCTGACGGGCATCGTCAAATGCCCAGGTCAGCATATCGGAAGCGCCGTTTTCAGCATAGCCGATGTGCGCATAGGAGCCTTCCATATCCTCGCCGATGGTGTCGAACGTCTCACCCTGCGCATAGCGGGAGAGAGCGGTCTCGGCCTTCTGCTTGGCCTGCTCGAGAAGCTCGGCCTTTTCTTCGTCCGTTGCGTCGTCGCCGGCAGCGGAGGTGAAGAGAATGTACTCAATGTCGGCGCTCTGATAGCTCTTGGGATCAGCGTCGTAAGCGGCCTGCACCTCGTCGGAGGTGTAGGACAGGGAGTCAGAGTAGCTGTCGGAGTAAGCCTGCGCGAGCGCGATCATGCGGATGTTGCGCTCGAAGACCTTCTCGTTGACCAGCGGGCCGCAGACGGCCTTGATGTGCTGCGCGCGGGTGTAACCGGCGGAAGCGGCGGCAGCGTCCAGATCGGCAAACGTATCCTGCACGGACTGCTCCACTTCCTCGCTGCCGTCAAAGCCCTCGGCCTCCGCCTTCTGCGCAAGCAGGGCGTAAGACTTGAGGCTCTCGAGCGCCTGATCGCGGAAATAGTCGTACCAGGTGCTGCCGTTGATAGGGCAGTCCTGCTCCTTGAGCGACTTGCTGGTGTCCAAACCGTAAACGCTCAGGTAATAGGAGTTCTTGGAGACAAAGCTGCTGTAAATGGTGTTGTAGAAGTAGCTCACGTCGGCGGCCGTGTAGGTCTCGTTGCCGATGGTCACGGCGTCGGCGTTGCGTTCGATCACCTTGGAGTTGGCGACCGTGACGACGATACCAACGATCACGAAGATGACGGCGATGGCGATATACAGGGCATTGCTGCGGCGATCCTTCGCCTGCTCGTCCTTTTCACGCTTCGTCCGGGGATCGACATAACCGCCTGCCAGACTCTCCTGGCGGCTCTTCTTTTCTCTGGATGCACTCATTTGTTTGTTCAGTCCTCTCAATTATTGGGTTTTGCAGATTTGCAAAAGTGCTATTGAAAATGCCCAATCATTATAACGAATGGAACACAATAATGCAATGACAAAATTGTGAAGATTCTTCGTACCATTTTCCGCCCGCAGGCGGAAAACAATTAAAATCGTAATTCCTGACGACATGTGCGTCAGGAATTACTCTTTGCGCAAAGCGAGTGTCGAATTGTCTGCTTGTGCAGACAATGAGGCACAGAGCGACGCGAATCTTTCTCAATGAAAGCGACGTAAGTCGGTTTCATTGAAGTTACTTCGTGCCGAAAATGCGGTCGCCCGCGTCGCCGAGGCCGGGGACGATGTAGCCGTGCTCGTTGAGATGATCATCGAGTGCGCCGGCGTAGATGTTGACGTCGGGGTACTTCTCCTGAACGGCCTTGATGCCTTCGGGAGCGGCGACGAGCACCATGAGCGTGATGTGCTTGCAGCCGCGCTTGACCATCTCGCCGATGGCTTCGCAGGCAGAGCCGCCGGTGGCGAGCATCGGGTCGACGATCATCACGTCGCGCTCGGCCACGTCCTTGGGCATCTTGCAGAAGTAGGGGTGGGGCTCGAGCGTCTCTTCATCGCGGTACATGCCGATGTGGCCCACACGGGCGGAGGGCACCATGCGCAGCACGCCGTCGACCAAGCCGAGACCGGCGCGCAGGATGGGGACGACAACGAACTTCTTGCCTGCGAGCGTGGGGGCGTCCATCTCGCAGATGGGGGTCTTGATGTGCTTGGTGGTCAGCGGGAGGTCGCGCGTGGCCTCGTAGGTGATGAGCATACCGATCTCGGACACGAGCTCGCGGAAATCCTTGACGCTGGTGTTTTCATCGCGCATGATGGTGAGCTTGTGAGCGACGAGGGGGTGGTTCATGATGTGTACTTTCTCGTTGAATTTGGCTTCCATTGCTTTGACCTCCGAAAAAATATATTTTAATGTGTTTTTGCTTACTGGTTCAATTTGGAGCTTCTCAGGCGCTCTGCCTGCGCGGGGCGCAGATAAACGGGGAGAAGCTCCTGCGCGCTCACGGCCTCGCCGCGCGCATAGGCGCACTCGGCCGCAAGGCCGACGCCCACGGCGCTCTGATAAAGGAGCATACTGGGCGCGAGCGAGCACTTGACGCCGTGCTCTTCTAAATAACGATAGCACAGCACGCCGCCGTCGCCGAGGACGGTGATGGGCTGCTGCTTGCCTTGAAGCTGCGCGCAGAGCGCTTCGAGCGAGATCGCGCGGTCCGGCGTCAGGCGCGTGAGTTCGCCGCCCTTTGCCTCGAAAACGGCGTTATAGACCTGCGAGCGGCGCGCGTCCATCGCGCCGACGATAAGCCCGTCGATGTGCGCGGCATTCTGCGCCATGGCCTCGAGCGTCGACACACCGATGGCGGGCTTCTGCGCGCCCCAGGCGAGCCCCTTGGCCGTGGACACGCCGATGCGCACGCCGGTGAACGAGCCCGGCCCGCGCGCGACGGCGATGGCGTCGACGTCCGCGAGTTTGGTGTCGGTATTTTTCAGCATCTGCTCCGCCATCGGCAGCAGCGTGCAGCTGTGCGTCAGGCCGCTGCACTGCTGGCTTTGGGCAATGAGCACCCCATCGCGGCACAGGGCGACCGACGCCGCCTTGGCCGAGGACTCCAGTGCGAGGATCAGCATGATTTCCCGCTCCCTTCCGTGATCGTGATGCGCCGGGTCGTCGGGCCGAGTTTTTCAAACCGGACCACGACCTCGTCGCCGTAAAAAGCGTCCTCCACGTTCTCGCTCCACTCAACGGCGCAGACGGAACCGCGGTTGACATAATCCTCCCAGCCAATGTCGAACAGCTCGTCCGCGCTGCCGAGACGGTACATATCAAAATGGATCAGCTCGCGGGGGCCCTCATACTCGTTCACGATTGTGAACGTCGGGCTCGAGACGCGGCACGTCAGCCCCATGCCGCGGGCCATGCCGCGCACAAAGGCGGTCTTGCCGCTGCCGAGCTCGCCGTACATAGCCACGACCTTGCCGTCCGGCAGGGCGCGCGCAAAGTCCGCGCCGGCCTGTTCGGTCTCCGCTTCGCTGTGGGTCAGATATTCCTGCATGGTATCCCTCCGATTCTGAAGAAGTATTATAGCACGGTTTCGGCCGTTGCGTAAAGTCGTTTTGTGTGATATAATAAGCGCCGATTTCAAAACGCCGCCGCGGCGGAAAGGAGGCCATCATGAAAAAAGCCATGTCCTACGCAAAGGAGTTTTTTCACCGGGCAGACATTTTCCTGCTCGTGATGGGCCTCATCTGCGCCATTTTCGGCATCGTCGTCATCTCGAGCGCCACGGCGTCATACCATTCGGCCAAGTATGTCATCGTGCAGAGCGCGTCGCTCATCCTCGGCGTTTTCGCGTTCGTGGTCATGACCGTGCTGGACGTGGACGTGCTGGCCGACAAGTGGCAGATCCTGTGCGCGTTCAACGTGGTCTTTCTGCTGCTGCTGATCCCCTTCGGCGTGAGCGACAACACCGGCAACACCGGCTGGCTGCGCTTTTTCGGCATCGGTATTCAGCCGACGGAGGTCGTCAAGCTCACGTTCATCGTCATTCTGGCAAAGCAGATCAGCTACTTAAAAGAATATCACGACCTCAACTCCGTGTGGTCGGTCGCGCAGCTGGCGGGCCACTTCGTGCTGCTGTTCGGGCTGATCCTCGTCGTGTCGTCCGACCTTGGCTCGGCGCTGATCTTCTTCTTCATCTTCCTCGTGATGCTCTTTGCCGCGGGCTTTGCGCTGCACTGGTTTGCGATCGGCTTTGCGGCCATCGCCGCGATGATCCCGCTGCTGTGGAAGTTCGTGCTGCACGACTATCAGAAAAACCGCATCCTCGCGCCCTACGACTCCAGCATCGACCCGACGAACACCGGCATCAACTGGCAGCCGCACCAGAGCAAGATCGCGCTCGCTTCCGGCCAGTGGACCGGCGCAGGCCTCGGCCACGGCACGCAGAGCCAGTCCAACGCCCTCGCCGGCAAGCACACGGACTTCATCTATGCCGTCATCGGTGAGGAGCTCGGCATGATCGCCTGCATCCTCGTCATCGTGCTGCTGCTGATCATCATCATCCGTTGCGTCATGGTCGGCATCCGCTCGGGCAGCAACATGGGCTCGCTCGTGTGCTTCGGTGTGGCCGCGTTTTTGACGTTCCAGACGTTTGAGAACATCGGCATGTGCATCGGCATCACGCCCGTCATCGGCATCACGCTGCCGTTTTTCAGCTACGGCGGCTCTTCCCTGTTCACGACCTTTGCCGCGCTCGGCATGGTGTCGGGCATCCACTTCCGACCAAAGCCAAAACGAAACAGCATCTATTACTGACGCGCCGCGTCCCCGCAGGTTTCCTGGGAAACCTGCGGGGACGTTTTTTTGTCCCGGCATACAGAAAGCACCCGGCCATTTGGCTGGGTGCTTTCCGCAAAACATAGAAGGGGGAAGAGAAGATCTGGGTGGTATCAGCCGCCGTGACAGGCGGCGCAGTCGTGCTCTGCAAAGAGCGCGGCGTCGTAGGCGATGCCGTTTTTATCGTAGTAGTCCTTCACGGCCGCCTTGACCGCCTCCTCCGCGAGCACGGAGCAGTGGATCTTCTGGGCCGGCAGACCGTCGAGCGCTTCCACGACCGCCTTGTTGGACAGTGCCAGCGCCTCTTCAATGGGCTTGCCTTTGATCATTTCGGTCGCCATCGACGAGGACGCGATCGCGCTGCCGCAGCCGAACGTGTTGAACTTCACGTCCGTGATGATGCCGTTGTCTACCTTAATATACATCCGCATGATGTCGCCGCACTTGGCGTTGCCGACTTCACCGATGCCGTCGGCGTCTGGCATCTTGCCGACGTTGCGGGGGTTTTCAAAATGGTCCATGACCTTTTCGCTGTACAGTGCCATAGGAAAGCCTCCTTTGTGTCATTTTGTGTTAGATCAGGTGCGGGCGCGCGCCAGTCTCCAGCTCGTCCCACACCGGGGAGATGCTGCGCAGGTAGGCGACCACCTGCCGCACATTGTCCACGATGTATGCCATTTCCTCGTCCGTGTTGTACTCACCCACGGACAGGCGCAGCGAACCGTGCGCCACCTCGTGCGGCAGGCCGATGGCCAGCAGCACATGGCTGGGGTCAAGCGAGCCGGACGTGCAGGCGCTGCCGGACGAAGCGGCAATGCCCTTGCGGTCGAGCAGGAGCAGCAGCGACTCGCCCTCGATGCCCTCGAAGCAGAAGTTCACCGTACCGGGCACGCGCTGCGCGCGGTCGCCGTTGAGCCGGGCGTGCTCGATGGTGGAGAGGCCGGCGATGAGCGTCTCGCGCAGGCGCGTGACCTTCTCCGTATTCTCAGCCATGTGCTCGACCGCCTCGCGCAGCGCTGCGGCCATGCCGGCGATGGCCGGGGTGTTCTCCGTGCCGCCGCGCTTGCCGCGCTCCTGCGCGCCGCCCTCAATGATGTTCGTGAGCGGGATGCCGCGTCTGGCGTACAGGAAGCCGACGCCGCGCGGGCCGTGGAACTTGTGCGCCGAGCACGAGAGCAGGTCGATGTTCATCGCCTGCACGTCCACGGGAACGTGACCGATGGCCTGCACCGCGTCCGTGTGGAACGGGATGCCCCGCTCGCGGCAGAGCGCGCCGATGGCCTGAATGGGCTGGATGGTGCCGATCTCGTTGTTGGCAAACATGACGGACACGAGCGCCGTGTCCTCCCGGATGGCCGCGGCCACGTCCTCAACGCGGACGACGCCGTTTTCGTGCACATCCAGCAGCGTCACGTCAAAGCCTTCCTTGCGGAGCTTATCGAGTGTATGCAGCACCGCATGGTGCTCAAATTTGGTGGATATCAGGTGCTTTTTCCCCTTACGGGCGCCGTTTCTGGCGGCGGAGATGATGGCCTGATTGTCGGCCTCGCTGCCGCCGGAGGTGAACACGATCTCGCGCGGGTCGGCAGCGCCGATCAGCTGCGCGATCTCGGTGCGGCAGGCGAGCAGATGCTCGGCCGCCTCCTGCCCGAGGGTGTAGAGCGTGCTGGGATTGCCGTAGATCTCGTCAAAGTACGGAAGCATGGCTTCCTTTGCGGCGGGGGATAGTTTTGTGGTTGCCGCATTGTCTGCGTAGACGCGCATGAGACTGTCCTCCTTTAATTCCTATTTGCTTTGTGGGTAAATGATACCATGCATTTCCCATATTGTCAATAGGAATTTGAAAAAGAAAAATCGGGGAAAGAGAATTTGCTTTCTTCCCCCGTTTCTGTGCCCTTATGCTTTGCCGTCGAGCAGGTCCTGCACGGACACGCCGGACAGGTAGTTATCCATGACGGCGTCGAGCTTTTTCCACATCGGCAGCGTCAGGCACTGGGCCGCGCGCTCGCAGCCGTTCTCCCCGGCGTCGAGACATGACACGGCGGCCATGCTGCCCTCGGTGCTGTGCAGCACCTCCGCGACCGTGATCTCACTCGCCGGCCGGCTCAGGCGGTAGCCGCCCTCCTTGCCGCGCTGGCTGACAACGAGGTTCGCACGGTTGAGCGCCGCCGCGATCGCCTCCATATATTTCAGGGACACATCCTGCCGCTGCGACACGGTCTTGAGCGAGATGAAGCCCTCGTCGCAATGTTGCGCCAGGTCGATCATCAGGCGCAGCGCATAGCGACCCTTGGTTGAGATGACCATAATCCGTTGCCTCCTTGCTGCACGGTGCATGTGCAGATGCTAAGGATAATATACTACCAAATTACGAGGAATTCAAGCCGAATGTTGCAGATAGGAAAAGCCGGGGTGCAGCCCCCGGCTTTTTCACATTCAGGCTTCCTGTTCGGCCACGAGCGGCTCGACCACGCGCATGGCGTCGAGCGTGCGCGTCAGCAGCTCGTCCAGGCTCCAGCCGAGCATGTCCGCGCCGCGCTGGATCACCTCGCGCGAGCAGCCGGCCGCGAAACCGTTGCTCTTATATTTCTTCTTGAGCGACTTGAGCTCCATGTCCTGCACGCTCTTGGACGGACGCATCAGCGCTGCCGCGCCGATCAGGCCGGTCAGCTCATCGGTCGCAAACAGCACCTTTTCCATCTCATGCTCCGGCTGGATGTCCACCGTGATGCCGTAGCCATGGCTGGCCGTGGCGTGGATCAGCCGCTCGTCGAGATCGCGCTCGCGCATGATCTCCTGCGACTTGATGCAGTGCTGGTCGGGATAACGCTCAAAGTCCAGGTCATGCAGCAGGCCGACAATGCCCCAGAAATCCACCTCGTCCCCATAGCCGAGCTCCTGCGCGAAGCAGCGCATGACGCCCTCGACCGTGCGGGCATGGTGCAGATGGAACGGGTCCTGATTATATTCCGTCAACAGCTCCCAGGCTTCGTCCCGGTTCAGTTGCTTGCTCATAGCAAAACCTCCTAATGCATATCTTTTTTGTAGGTGTAAGAAAGAATGGAATTAAGATAGCACAGTCGCCGCTGGATTTCAAGTAGTTTTTTCACTGAACGCCCGGAAGTCAATGTGTCCGAAAATTGACACGCTGCCAAAAAATATACCATTATTTGACTAAACGTTGACTTTCTGCCGCGCTGCTTCTTTTTGGAATTTTCAGACGCTTTCTGCCTCTGGTGTCACACTTTTACGTTTTTTGTGAGCAAAATATACGAGCCGGTCGATTTTATTTCATTGCTTTTTGTCAAAAAGTATGTTATGATATGCACAGTATGTATGCATCGCGTTCACTGCACTGCGGTGTCATACCTACGAAAACGTTCGATGATCTGCTGCGAGCAACAGCAGGATCATCTTCGTAATAAAAGAAAAAGGAAGGATGTATTTCATGGACGAAAAGTATAGCGCGCTATTTACTCCGTGGAAGATTGGCAATGTCGAGATCAAAAACCGCATTGTCCAGTGCTCCATGGGCGGCACCTCTCTGTTTGGATGGCTGGAGCCCTGCCACTTTGATAAGGAAGCTGCGAACTTCCTGCTCAACCGTGCACAGGACGGCGTCGGTCTGGTTCTCCCGGGCATGCAGTGTGTCCGCGACACCATGGGCCGCAGATGGCTCTGGCAGAACAAGAAGATGTTCAAGGAACTCGCCGACTACATGGTCGAGTACCACAAGACCGGCTCCAAGCTGTTCATTCAGCTCGCCGCTGGTTTCGGCCGCTCCATGGCTGTTGCCCCCTGGATGGTCACTCTGAACAATAATAAGGTGCTCGGCGCCCTTGCCAAGCCCGTTATCGACGTCAGCTACTGCTGCGCTTCCGCTTCCGCTACCCCGAACCGTTGGCAGGAGGACATGCTCTCCCGTCCGATGACCGTCGAAGAGATCCACGAGATGGTCGATGCGTTCGGCAAGACCGCGAAGCTGCTGCGTGAGGCCGGTGTCGACGGCGTTGAGATCCACGCTGTCCACGAAGGCTATCTGCTTGACCAGTTCACCATCGCCAACTGGAACCATCGTACCGACGAGTACGGCGGCTCTTTCGAGAACCGTTTCCGCTTCCCGGTCGAGATCGTGCAGTCCATCAAGCGTCAGGCCGGCGCCGACTTCCCGGTGTCCCTGCGTTACTCCGTCGTCTCCAAGACCAAGGCTTGGGGCAAGGGCGCTATGCCGTATGAGACCGACTTCGAAGAGTTCGGCCGTGACATGGCTGAGTCTGAGAAGGCCATCAAGTACCTGGGCGATGCCGGCTACGACATGTTCAACTGCGACAACGGTACTTACGACGCATGGTACTGGGCACATCCGCCTCAGTACATGCCCGACAACTGCAACCTCGAGTACGTCGAGCACATCAAGAAGTTCACCGACAAGCCCGTCGCCTGCGCCGGCCGTATGGATCCGGTCAAGGCCGCGGAAGAGATCGCTGCTGGCCGTCTCGATGCAGTTGCCATCGCGCGTCAGAACCTCGTTGACCCCGAGTGGATTCACAAGATCCTCGAGGGCCGTCAGGACGAGATCAAGCCCTGCATCCGCTGCCACAACGGCTGCTTCAACTTCGCGAAGTTCAAGGGCACGGCGAACATCCAGAGCACGCAGGATTCCCTGCACCTGGGCCGCTGCGCGCTGAACCCGACGACCATGCAGCACAACAAGTATAAGATCGTTCCGACCAAGAACCCGAAGAAGGTCGCCATCATCGGCGGCGGCATCGGCGGCATGGAGTGCGCGCTCGTCCTCAAAAAGCGCGGCCACAAGCCGGTCCTCTTCGAGAAGACCAACGAGCTCGGCGGCCTGTTCCTCACCGCTTCCGCGATGAGCTTCAAAGAGAACGACAAGGAACTCATTGAGTGGTACAAGAAGGAAGTCGCGAAGCAGGGTATCGATATCCGCTTCAACACCGAGGTCACCGACCTTGGCACCATGCGCGGCTTCGACGAGATCATCGTGGCCACTGGCTCCGTGCCGAGAACCATGCCCATGATCCCGGGCTTTGAGAAGACCATGAGCTTCACCGAGCTGCTCAAGGAGAAGAAGGAAGTCGGCGACAAGGTCCTGTTCTTCGGCGGCGGCCAGTCCTCCTGCGAGGCGGCTTACGACCTGATCCTTCAGGGCAAGCACCCGATCATTGTCGAGTACGCCGGCGACCTGGTTGCTGCTCAGGCCACCTGCCTTGCCAACACCTCCTTCCTGCGTGACGCGATGGAGTACCACAAGGTCCCGACCTACCTGCACTCCACCATCACCGAGATCCACGACGGCGGCGTCACCGTCAAGGGTCAGGACGGCAAGACCTTCGAGGTCGCGTGCGACAACGTCATCAACGGCATCGGCTTCGTGCCGGCTCCGGTTGGCGACAAGGGCCGTCACGTGCACCGCGTCGGTGACTGCGTTGCCATTGGCAACCTGCGCACCGTCATCTGGCGTGCATGGGATGTCTGCATGAAGATCTGATCTTCGGCTGACACCAAAAACGCATAAAACCCGCGCGGGTGCAGAGAAATCTGCACCCGCGTTTTTGTATGCATATAGGAAAGCCGCCCTCGCTCAGCAAAGCGAGGGCGGTCTGCTTTTTGCGCTTTCTTAGAGAATATCGAGCAATTCTTCCAGCCGCGTGATGCGCCGGTCCGCCTGCGGCGGCATGGCCGCGCCGTGATCGGCCGGATCGAACCAGCAGGTTCGCATCCCTGCTGCCCTGCCGCCCGCGATATCCGCCGTGAGGGAATCGCCGATCATCAGGCACTGCTCCGGCCGAACGCCCGGCAGCTGCGCCAGACACCGGTCGAAAAACACCCGGCTCGGCTTCTCCGCGCCCAGCTGCCCAGAGATAAACAGCCGCTCAAACGCATTGAGCATCCCGGCCCGGCGCAAACGGTTCACCTGCTGCGCATACGGCCCGTTGCTCGCAGCGCACAAGCGGTATTTCCCGTGCAGCCGCGTCAGCACATCCAGCGCGCCGGCAACCGGGACCGCGCTCTCATGCAGCCGCACGCGGAACGCATCCTCCATCGCCGCACCGTCGGCCTCCAGCCCGAGCCGCGTCAGGATCGTCTGCCAGCGCACGTCCCGCAGCCCGGCAATCGTCAGCTCGCCGCGCTCGATCCGCGCCCAGAGCTTGTCGTTCTCCACCTGAAACACGGCGAACATCTCCGGCGCATACGGCAGACCCGCCTCGCGGAAGATCTCCTCCATTGCCTGCATCGCGCCGGCACTGAAATCCAGCAGCGTGTTGTCAATATCAAATAGAAGTACAGTCGGTTTTTCCATGGTTCGTCCTCTGTTCATTTGCGGCCGGATACCGGTGCGCGGCGTCTGCGTGCATTGACTGCGCGAAACACCGTCGACACCAACAGAATACCGACCGCGAGACTGCCCGCGATCCCCGCCGTCTCCAGTCCCTTTTGCAGCGCTGCCTGCACGGCGCCCGAAAGGCCAATACTCATCGTGTAATAAATGCCTGCGCCGGGCAGCAGCGGAATACTGGAAATGACCAGATAGGACGTGACCGGGCACTTGCGCCAGCGCCCCATTCCCTCGGAATACACCGCCGCCACGACCTCGGAGAAAAAGTTCGCGCTGTAGACGCTGCACCCCACCCTGCTGCACAGCAGGTAAACGATCCAGGTCAGTGCGCTGCCGAGCGCGCACAAAACGCAGCCCCAGTCATGGACGTTAAACAGGATCACAAATCCCAGACAGGCAACAAACGTCGCGATCCCCTGCGCCCAGAGCGGATAGGTCAGCGCGGCGACCGTCTCCGCGTGGCCGTAAATCGGCGTCGTGACGTGCCACGCCGCAGCCGTGCCGAGTGCGATGGCGAACGCCGAGAGCAGCACCTGCACGATGCGGCTGACGCCGGAGCTCGTGTCGCCGTAGATGATATCGCGCATGGAGTTTGTGATGAGCAGCCCGGGCACCAAAAGCATCAGTGCGCCGATGATGACGGCCGCCACGCAGTCGAGCCAGCCGAGGCCGGCGGCGACATACGCCGGCAGCGCCATGAGAAAGGACGCTGCCATGGTACTGAAAAACGGGTTGACCTCCAGCCGGTCCATGCAGCGTGTCACAAAGCCGATGACAAGGCCGCTCACCCCCGCCCAGAGCCAGTCGCGCACCGTGCCGCCGAACACGCAGCAAAAGCCGGCCGCCGCCATGAAATTGCCGAGGTAATACGTCCACACGGCGTACCTGCGGACGGCGGCTGTCGTCTCCTTGAGCCAGCGCTGCGCCTCCTCCGGCTCCGGCACCTCGGCGCAGATGCGCCGGCTGAGCGCGTTGAGCTTTTCGATGCGCTCGAGATCATTGCCGTGGTACCCCACCCGCTTCATAATGGTCAGCGGCTTGGCGTTTGGCGCCACAAAGCTGACCGCAACGCAGTTCGGGATGGCAAATGCCTGCCCCTCCGTGCCATAGGCCTCGATCACGCGGCGCATGGTCTCCTCGACGCGGTACGTCTCCGCCCCGGCGACCGCAAGCTCATAGCCGATCTGCACCGTCATATCCGCAAGAAGATAATAGTCCATACTTGTTTTCCCATAAGCAAAAGTTTCCCGGTCAAAGCCGGGCTTCCGATAATGCCAGCGTAACACATTTCGCAGGGCAAATCAATGGGAATGCGCAGCACGGCACTCCCGCGCCGTCCCGCTCGCGCTCAGATCAAAATACCGTCGCAGTGGTCGATCTCATGCTGGATGATCTCCGCCGTCCAACCCGTAAAGGTCTTGAGCCGGGTCTGAAACCGCTCATTCTGCCACTGCACCTTAATGGTCTGAAATCGCTTTGCCTTTCGCCGCCCGGTCAGGGACAGGCAGCCCTCCTCCGCCTCGTAGGGGCCGGAGCGCCGGACGATGACAGGGTTGAACATGACCAGATACGTCCCCGCGTTGTCGAATGCGATGATCCGCTTATTGACGCCGATCATATTTGCCGCCATGCCCACGCAGCCGGCCCTGTGGTGCTCCAGCGTCTCCAGCAGGTCTGCGGCAACCGCCAGATCCTCCGGCCCGGCGGGCTCCGCCTGCCGTGCAAGGAAGGCCTCGTCTTTGCAAATATCCCGGATCATATCGTCTCTCCTCTCTCCCGCTGCGGGGCAAGAAAACGCCCCCCAGCGTATACAAATGCCGATGGAACGTCTCCGCCGCCGGAAGGCGGCTGCAGCGCATATCTCCGATCGTTTCAGAGATATTTCCCGGTCAAGCTCTCCGGACTCGTCCGGATTTCCGCCGGTGTTCCGGCGGCAACGATGCGGCCGCCCGCGTCTCCGCCGCCTGGGCCCATGTCAATGACGTAATCCGCATTGCGGATGACATCCAGATCGTGCTCGATGACAATGACCGTCGCGCCATGGTCCAGCAGCGCCTGAAACACACCCAGCAGCACCTGCACATCCAGCGGATGCAGGCCGATGCTCGGCTCGTCAAAGACGAACACGGAATCCGTCTGCATCCGGCCGATCTCGCTGGCCAGCTTCAGCCGCTGCGCCTCCCCGCCGGAGAGACTGGGCGTCTCCTCGCCCAGCGTCAGATAGCCGAGGCCAAGCTGCCGCAGCACGTCCAGCTTCTGGCGGACGGTTTTCCGGTCCGCGCAAAAGTCGAGCGCGGAGTTGACGTCCATCCGCATCAGCTCCGGCAGAGAGGCGGACTGCCCTGCATGATTCGTCAGCTTGATATCATAGGCCGCGCGGCCGTAGCGCGAGCCGCGGCAGTCGGGGCAGGGAATGTTGACGTCGGGCAGAAACTGCACGTCGAGACTTACAACGCCCGTGCCGTCGCAGCCGGGGCAGCGGAGAGAGCCGGTGTTGTAGGAAAAATCGTTCGCTTTATAGCCGTGTTCCTTCGCGTCGGGCGACTTGGCGTAGAGCTTGCGCAGCTCATCGTGCACGCCCGCGTAGGTCGCGACCGTGGAGCGGACGTTGATGCCGATGGGCGTCGCGTCGATGAGCTTGACGTGCGCGATGCCGTCGGCTTCGACCGAGCGAATGTGCGCGGGCAGGGGATTGCCGTTGATCTTCGCTTCCAGCGCGGGGACAAGGCTCTCGAGCACCATCGTCGTCTTGCCCGAACCGGACACGCCGGTGACGACCGTGAAGCGGCCCTTGGGGATGTCGACCTCAAGCGGCTTGACAGTGTGAATCTGAGAAGTGGACAGATGAAGCGTGCCGTTTGCGAACAGTTCGTCCTTTTTGGCGCGCTCGCGCAGCTTTGTTTCAGCCTTGCCGGAGAGGAACGGCCCAATCTGCGAATTTGAGTTTTCTTCGATCATTGGGATGTTCCCCTCGGCGATGACATGGCCGCCCTTAGCGCCCGCTTCGGGGCCCATTTCGACGATCCAGTCGGCCTCCTTCAAAATCTGCGTGTCGTGGTCGACCAAGATGACGGAGTTGCCGTCGGCGACGAGATCGTGCATCACGCCGGTAAGCCCCACGATATTCGACGGGTGCAGACCGATCGACGGCTCGTCGAGCACATAGAGGACACCGGTCGTGCGGTTGCGCACGGCGCGGGCGAGCTGCATGCGCTGCCGCTCGCCGGTGGAGAGGGTAGAGGCCGAGCGGTCGAGCGTCAGGTAGCCGAGGCCCAAGTCGATGAGCCGCTTTGCCGTGCTCTCAAACGCCTCGCAGATGCTCTCGGCCATCGGGCGCATCTCCTCAGGAAGACTTTCCGGCACGCCGCGCACCCAGTCGACAAGGTCCGAGAGCGTCATTGCGCAGGCCTCGTCGAGCGAAATGCCGCGCAGCTTCGGCGCGCGGGCGGCAGAAGAGAGACGCGTGCCGTGGCATTCGGGGCAGGTCTCTTCCTTGAGAAATTTTTCGACGCGCTTCATGCCCTTTTCATCCTTAACCTTGGCGAGTGCGTTTTCGACGGTATAGACGGCGTTGAAGTAGGTGAAGTCCAGCTCGCCCGCCTGGTTGGAATTCTTGTTGTGGTAGAAGATGTGCTTCTTCTCCGCGGGGCCGTGGAAGACAATGTCCTTTTCGCTTTCGGTCAGGTCGCGGAACGGTACATCCGTGCGCACGCCCATCTGGCGGCAGATGTCGGTCATCAGCGACCACATCAGGCTGTTCCACGGCGCGACCGCGCCGCCGTCGATGGTCAGGGAATCGTCGGGCACAAGTGTGTCTAAGTCGACGGTGCGGACGATGCCCGTGCCGCTGCACTTTGGGCAGGCACCCTGTGAGTTGAACGCCAGCTCCTCGGCGGACGGCGCGTAGAAATGCGCGCCGCACTCGGGACAGACGAGCTCCTTGCCCGCCGCAACGAGCAGGGAAGGTGGGACGTAGTGCCCGTTCGGGCAGCGGTGGCTGGCTAAACGCGAGAACATCAGACGCAGGCTGTTCAAAAGCTCTGTGCCCGTGCCGAATGTGCTGCGGATGCCGGGCACGCCGGGGCGCTGGTGCAGCGCCAGCGCGGCGGGAACATACAGAACCTCATCCACGCTCGCCTTGGACGCCTGCGTCATGCGGCGGCGCGTGTAGGTGGACAGCGCTTCAAGGTAGCGACGCGAGCCCTCGGCATACAGCACACCGAGCGCCAGTGAGGATTTTCCCGAACCCGACACGCCCGCGATGCCGACGATCTTACCGAGCGGAATGTCGACGTCGATATTTTTAAGATTGTGGACCTTTGCCCCACGAATGAGCATTTTGTCGATCATGGTATCACTCCATCAGCTGTGAAAAAAGTGTTGAAAATATACAATAGTATTCTTTTGGTAACTACGCCACAATATTGTGCTTACTTTACGAAAGTTCTCTATGGCGCTATGATAAGGCCAACGAAAGAAAAATACAACCTTTCGAGTACAAAACATTTTGGAGATATTTATCATGAACAAGACTGCTGACCGTACCGTAGCGCTGGACAAGGGCCGCGTGGACGTCTATACTAAAAACGGCGTCACCCTTTACGCCTATCAGACCCGCGACCTCATCGACAACGAGGTCTTTGTGCTGGCAAAGAAAGGCCGCGGCGTCGTGATCGAGCTGCCGTGCTTTTTTGACAATATTCGCGAGCTGACTGATTTCCTTAAGAGCGAGGGTGTCACGGTCGAGGCGAAGTTCGTTGCCTATCACGCGGCGGGCGCGTCCTTCCTGCCGGAGGTCCCCGCCTACGGCACCGAATCCTCCGTCGCCTATAACACGACGGGCGGCGGCGCAGGGCTGGCCGCGAATTTCAAGAACGCATTCGGCGACAGCTTCGATCCCGCCATTTGCGAGGTGGATCACGTGCTGGACGAGGGCGAGATCGAGCTTGCGGGTATCCGCTTTGTTGTGAAGCCCAATGCCGAGGCGTTCGACCTTGAAATTCCGGAGATCAACTGTGTTTACACGCACATGATGGGCCACGATTGCCACTCCATCGTGGCGGGCTGCCCGCATGCAGACGGCATCATTTCCCAGCTCAACTACTACATCCGCAAGGGCTTTGACCTTGTCCTGACCGCGCATTACACGCCCGAAGACCTGAAGGATGCGCAGACCAAGGTGGACTACCTGACGAACCTCAAGGAGATCGCGCTGGAGAGCGAAAGCGCCGACGAGATGAAGGCCAAGGTGCAGGAACAATATCCTGATTACAGCGGAATGAACTATCTTGACATGACGGTGGGCTTTTTCTTCCCCAATAAGTAAGACGCCCTGAGAAAGGAGCAAAACATGACGCAGGCGGAGCGGCGGCTGTACCTGATCCGGTCGCTATTGAACGAAAAAACGGAATACCAAAGCCTGAACGTGCCGCGGGACGCGGGGGAGCAGCGCAAGCTGCTGCGCTCGCTGATGAATGTCCGTATGCCGAAAGTGGCAGACGAAGCGTTTCTGCGCGTGCAGGACGAGTACTTGCAGCAAGAGCTGGCAGACGAGGGCGTTACCGACCTCGACGATCTGCGGCCGGTCAGTGGTGACCTTTACCTCTGGCAGGGGGACATCACGTGCCTCAAGTGCGGGGCCATCGTCAACGCCGCGAACAGTTGATGTTGAGATTCCATTGACTGAACTAATGTGTAAAAGAGACGGCATTGAATTTATTGAGTCTATAGAAAATGGAACACGAATTCGTTTTGCAGTATATGAGTATGATGAGAGCAAAAAAGGTGAGGATTTGGACGAGAATTTACGACTCAAGTCTGTTGTTCCGTTTCAGCTTGCATATGCCGTTTCAATTCACAAGGCGCAAGGCCTTGAGTATGACTCTGTCAAGGTGATAATTCCAAGTAATAATGCTGAGAAAATAACCCATGGTATCTTTTATACAGCAATTACTCGAGCCAAAACAAACCTAAAAATTTACTGGAGTTCAGAAACAATGCACGATGTTGTAAAGGGATTTGCAACCGATGAGTCGAAACGGAAAAGTCTCGAAATCGTGAAAACTAAGTTGGGGAAAAACTGATGTTCGCGATTTCATTACCATCACGACACACCTCAAATTCTGCGCCGCAATAGACAAAGAATAAGAAAAACCCCTCTGAAATCAACGGTTTCAGAGGGGTTTTGGTCCGAGTGGCGAGGCTCAAACTCGCGGCTTCGTGGTCCCAAAGGGATGCTGAACACTTTTTCTAATTGTTTGGTACAAAATAAGCATAGTACCCGAAGCGGATAGGAAGCCTCGGAGACTATGCTTATTTTTGTTATAATGGGAGGGCAATGGATGGACGGTCTCTTTGATGAGCCAAGCGCTCGAGCTGTAAACAGTCCTCCGCCCTCTTGTTATAAAGATTCG
>OLWH01000474.1_pt1 | contig 19231 bp, 15 predicted proteins | sample 1673381 | NCBI WGS metagenome assembly OLWH01 (sample SAMEA103958110, study PRJEB25191) | human gut metagenome | reverse complement strand
GCAACCGCTATAAGGACGGTTGTGGTTGTTATAATGTCATGGGGCATGGTGTTTATCACAGGCGCACAGGGCGGAATCGGCGATATTGATAAAAAAAGCTGGCTGTTCCTAATTCTCTCGGGTCTTGCAACGGGCGCGTCATGGCTTTGCTATTACAAGGCACTGCAAATGGGTGATGCTTCAAAGGTTGTGCCGATAGATAAGCTCAGTGTTGTTATAACGCTTGTGCTCGCATTTGTATTTTTGCATGAAAAATTTACGCCGAAATCCGCTGTCGGATGTGCGCTCATAGGCGCCGGCACACTTCTTATGGTTCTTTGATTTTTTGAGGTAGGTATGAATAAAACAAGCAACAACAAAATGGATATGCTGAACGGTTCTATCTGGAACAAGCTGCCGCGCTTTGCACTGCCTGTTGCGGCAACTGCGGTTTTGGAGCAGCTTTTTAACGCTTCGGATATTGCCGTTGTGGGCAACTTTGCGTCAATGGATAAAACCGTTGCTGTTGCCGCGGTCAGCGCAAACAGTGCGGTAATAGGGCTTATAGTCAACCTGTTTGTCGGTATAGCCCTCGGCGCAAATGTTGTTATTGCAAACGCCATAGGCCGCGATGACAAAAATACCGTTCAAAAAGCGGTGCACACATCAATCGCAGTCGCTGTTTTGGGCGGTATCGCGGTTGCGGCTTTCGGCGAAGCAATCGCGGCGTGGCTGTTAAATTCGCTCCGGGTGCCGCCCGACGTTTACCCTTATGCGCTGCTTTATCTTCGCATTTATCTTATCGGTATGCCGGTTATTCTTTTATATAACTTTGAGGCGGCGATATTCAGAAGCGTGGGCGAAACCAAAACACCTTTGGCGGCACTGGCGGCTTCGGGCGTTTTGAATGTTTTACTCAATTTATTTTTTGTTATAGTGCTTAAAATGAACGTCAACGGCGTTGCGGTAGCTACTGTAATATCAAATGCAATCAGCTCTGCAATCCTTTATTTTAAGCTTATAAAGAGCGACAAATATATTAAGGTCGAGACAAGAAAAATCCGTATAGACAAAGAGAATTTTATAAACATTATAAAAATCGGTTTGCCGGCAGGTATGCAGAGCGCGGTTTTTTCTGTTGCAAACATAATAATTCAGTCGGCAATAAACAGCCTCGGCACGGTGGTTATCGCGGCGTCGGGTGCGGCGTTTAATATAGAGATTTTTGCATATTACGTTATGAATTCTTTCAGCCAGGCCTGTACAACCTTTGTCGGTCAAAACTACGGCGCGGGCAAGCTTGACAGATGCAAAAAAACTCTTGCTCTGAGCATCGGCGAGGACGCGGTCGCTTCGGGAATTGCCGTTGCGACAGCACTCTCGGCAGGCAGATTTTTGCTCTCGATTTTTAACAATGACCCGGAGGTTATCGAGCTCGGATATACGCGCCTTGTGTATATCTTTTTTGCCTATATATTCAGTATGCTGTACGAGGTTATGTCCGGCTATCTCAGAGGCTTCGGTATTTCGCTTGTGCCCGCAATACTCACTATGGTCGGCGTATGCGGCGTGAGAATAACGTGGATTTATACGGTCTTCCCTCAAAGCAGAGATTTTAAAACAATAATGCTTGTTTACCCCATAAGCCTTTGCGTAACGGCGGTGCTCATCTCAATTTCGCTGATGATTTATCGCCCCGCGAAAAAAAGAATGAAAAAAGCGTGAAAAATACGGCTCCGAAAACCAAAATATCGGAGCCGTATTTTTATATTTTCTTTACAGGTCTTACATACTTCCAAAATCTTTTTTGGTCGTGATAAAAATAAAATATCCTGCCCTCTGCGGTGTCAAGCTCATAGCCTGCGGATTTGTAATCAAAATCTTTCATGGCTTTTTCAATCTTAGCTTCTACCGCGGAGTTTTCTGTTTCAAAATCAAACGGACCGTGCTCAAAGACAATATATTCGCCCTCGTCAATGTCGGTGAGAATCATGCCGCTTGGCACTTCGCCGTTATAATCTGCGGGGAGCCTTACGCCGTAGCACTCCGCAAGGGGAATGCCCCAACTGCAAATTCTGCCGGCAGGGTGGTTTAAAAATGCCATCACCTGACCGCAGGAGCTGTCTTTATCGCCGACGCTGTCGCCGTCGAGCTTGCCCTTTATGCTGTCAAGCAGACCGCATACCGTGTCACAGTCCTGCCCCGGAATTTTGCTTTGCTTTTGCCAAAAATCCCAATAACCTATGCTCTCATAATTTCTGATGTGCAAAAATTTGTGTTTGGGGATTGTTACGAAATAAGTTTTTATCTCACTGTTTGTCGCCGCCATGCCCGAACCTCCTATACCTAAAAGATAGCAGTCGAAAGGCTTGATAACGGTGCGAAGAACAACGGGTATGGGATTTTGCCTGTATTCGCTCGGCGCAATGCCGTATGCGCTTTTAAAAGACCTTGTAAAAGCCTCGTGTGAAGAAAATCCGTAATCCAGAGCAATGTCTAAAATGCCGCGGTTTGTATCGCGGATTTCTTTAAGCGCAAAAGCAAGCTTACGGTTCCTTAAATAATCGCGGAACTGCATACCCGATATTTCTTTAAATTTTTTTGATGTGTAAAATTCGCTGTAACCGAGTTTTGACGCAAGATTTTTTAATGTTAAATCTTCTTCGTCTTTATTCTTTATACAGCGGTCTATTTCATCAATTATTTGCTGAATGTTTTTTAACATCTCCTGCATCGTGCCGCCCTCTTTCAACTGTTAAGCATATTATACGGAACGCCGCGCCGGTTTGCTTGATTTAAGTTGCTGTGTTTAATAAAATTTTGCGCCGAAACGGCAGGCGCGTTTATAGGCTTCGGTCAGATAATCATAAGGATTCATCGCGGCATATTTATCGTTTTCGCGGCGGTTCGGTTTGGATTTTGTAGTAAGCTCAAAAGTGAGGATACCGTCATAGCCGCATTTTTTTAGGCGGTCTGCGTTTTTATTCCAGTCGGCAATGCCGTCAAAGGGCAAAAGGTGCAAATCGTCTTTCCAAGTAGTTACACCGTCAAAAGAGCTGATGCCGAGGTTGTCGTTGATGTGCGTTGCAATGAGCATATCGCCGTACATCGCAAGCAAATCCTGCGAATGGTTGTAGCACATCTCGTGACCCGAATCCCAGCAAAATCCGACGGCACTGTTGCCCTTAAAAGCATCTAAAAGCGCAAAGAGGTGCGCTTCGTTTTCGGTATTTTCAAACGCTATTTTTACGCCGCATTTTTCGGCTTCTTTCACGGCTTCTCCGTAGCGGTCTATTCCCTTTTGGTTAGGCGTGTGCGGCTCAAAGCCGAGATATGCGTGAGCAATCATAATGGAAATTTCGGCTTTTTGGCACTCGTGTATGCAGTCTGTGAGGTCTTTTATTGCCTTTTGCGCCTCTTCTTCGTCATCGTCCCACATATCGTCCGCTCCGCCGAAAGGTGCGTGAACCGACTGACACTCAAGCCCAAGCTCTTTTGCAAATTTTACGGTTGAGGGGATTGAAAGCGTGCGCTGCTCTCTTTCGCCCAGGTCGATAAAAAATGCGTCAAAGCCTATTTGCGCGAGAGCCTTGATTTGCTCGTCAAACGGCAGAGAGAATGTTTCGGATAAGCCGAGACATAATTTTTTCTTCCACATAAAAATCACCTTTTTATCTATTGATTGATGATAAAAGCCATTTGTCTAAAAATTCGAGCTGCTCTTTGGTATGAAACCAATGCTCGCCGTTTTTCATAACGGTGACCGCCGAACCGTGCCGCGCGGCAAAATCGTTCACGGTGTTTATTGATGTCAAATTATCTTTTTCTGCATACAGAATATCGGTCGGAACAGACCAGCTTATCGGGTGCTCTCTGACAAAGCAAAGATAATCCCAAGATAAGGTCTCGCCGAAATTTGTTTTGATTTCGCTTTTCTTTTTTAACATTTCTTCGCTGACGTTTGCCCATGACATCATGTCGAGTATGAGCTTCTCCATATCAAGAATAGGCGAAATGAAAAGAGCCTTTTTGATTTTTTCTTTTTGCAGAGTGTGCATGGCAAAATATGTGCCGATGCTCTCGGTGAGCAACGTCACTTCACCCTCTGCTTTGTCATATGCTTCTTTTATGCCGACCTGTGCCGCAGAGGGGAATGAGCCGTCATACTCCGCGCCGATAACCTCATAGTCCGGGCAAATTGGCTTGTATCTTTCCGCACCCTCTGCAGAGCCGCCTTTGCCGTGAATATATATAAGTGTTTTTTTCAAAATTACACCCCGTTTATTTGATCTTGTACCCTGCGCTTTGCAGGGCGGCAAGCGCTTTTTCAAAATTTTGCGCTTTGGTCAAAATGTAATCTGTGTCGAATGTTGATACTGCAAATATACCGATTTTGCTTTCGGCCAACACTTTGGATATTCCGGATAAAATGCCCGTTAAAGAAAAATCAAGCACTCCCTCAATGCGGAATGCGCGCCAGCCGTCTTCTCTTTTTAAGGTGTTTTGCGGTGCATCTTTTGTCAGGCACACAAGCGAAATTTCTTCGTCCGTTTTGCCTAAAAAACAAAACTCCGCGTCAAAATTTATCTGCGAAAAATCTTTGACTTTGCAAACGGTGAAATCACCGTCAATTTTTTGAATGTTCATATGAGTCCCTCGTGTAAAATCGGTGTGGATTTTACGGCTCTGATTTTTTTGCTTTGTGCTTATTAAAAACACTGCGTATTCGGTTGAATTTTATAACTCCTGTTATAATGAGCGATAAGAGTATATACACAACCGAAACGGCAATGCCGAATATAAGATTTGTGACGCTCGGGGATAAAATGTGAGTGCTCTCACCGGGCGAGAGCGGATTGTATTTGACTTCAAACGATGCGCCGGTTTTTTGGAATAATCGGCAGTTCCGTAAATTGTGCCGGAATAAATTTTTCCGTCAGCCGTGTACTCATAAAACACATCATATACGAGCTTTGACCCGCGGGAATGTATGCCGTGGCTTTCATATCGCTGCCGAATATTGACCACGGTTGCTGTCGCTGTTTCCCAATCTTTTTGATTGCAGGTTTCTACAAAACCGTTTATGTTTTGATAAATAAAATACAAGCCTGCGACGGCAAAAATAATCCCGATAATTTTTACAAACGGCGAGCGCATCATTATAAACTCTCTCCCTCGGCTCAAATGCAAAACTAATTATATCACGTTTGAAATTCAACTTCAATGATTATACATGCCGCCGATTGTTCAAAATTTTTGTCTCGGTGAAATTGAACCCCTCCGTCACGGCTTCGCCGTGCCGCCTCCCATAAAGCGGAGGGAATATGCATCGTTACTCAAAATTTAAGCACAACAAAAAAGCTGCCGCATTGCGACAGCCCTTATAAATCATTTTATTTGATTAAGTATTTTTAAAACGGTGAGCAGACTTTCTTCGGTGACTTTTTCTATCGGTTTATTATTTTTTACACAGTCTGCAAAATAGCGGATTTCGTTGGCGTAGCCGTCGGAAGACGGCAGCTCAAAATCACTCTGATTTTCTGCCGAACCGTCATTTTTGCAGGGCTTAATTCTGTTGCCCTCGCAGTCGTATATAGTCAATTCATCATTTTCAAGTGCAACAATGGCATTTTCAAACTGAAATCTGAATCCCATGCAAAACGCATAAGATGCTTTGTACCAAGCCGCCTCGGCGGTTACAAAAAAGTCGCCGTAGTCATAAACAACGCTCATATAATCCTGCTCCGGGCGTTCTTTTCTGTTACATGAATAAGATTTCGGTGCGCCGAATGTATAAACAAGAAAATCAAGGTCGTGAATGTGAAGATCAAACGGAATAAGTCCGCTGAGTTCTTTCTTTAAATACCAGTCGTTCCAGCTGCCTTGCGGAACACCGCCGAGCCTCCACATCGTGCCGGAGATAAGCTCGCCGTATTTTTTTGTGTCATAGATTTGCTTGAGCGCCTCATACTCATTCCAAAAGCGAAGAACCTGTGCAACCATGTATTTAACGCCGTTTTCTTTCGCCGTTGAGAAAAGCAAACCGACATCACTCTCTTTAAGAGAAATCGGTTTTTCCGAAAGGACGTTTATGCCCTTTTTCATCGCCTTGACGGCAAATTCGCAGTGAAGAAAAGTGGGCAGACAAATATCTATAATGTCAAAATCGTTTTCTTCGAGCATTTTGTCAAAGTCGGTGTAAATTTTATGGCCGGGGTATCTCTCGGCTTTTTCGGGTCTTATATCGCAAACGGCAACAAGCTGCGCATCGTCCATTTTATCCCATGCGGGCACATGGACGCCGCTTATTCCGCCGCAGCCGACCAATCCGATTTTAAGCATAACATCACCTCTGTTTAAGTTGAGAACATTATATAATAATTAACCGTGCTTTGCAATTAAAAACGCTAAAAATTAAAAAACAAAATCCCTGTCACGCAAGTGATAGGGATTGGTGGGAGAGGGTGGATTCCTTTGCCAAAAAAGCTTGATATTACGTTGCTTTTTTGCTCTTTGAGGACCATTTGAGGACCATTCAGAGATATTAACCCTTATTTAACGATCTTATCCCTTTCCGATTTGTAGCGGTAATTTTGTGTTTGAAATTTCTACAATATGTGTATATATTCAATTCTTTAGGGAACAAATACCATATATTATCTTAAAAAATGTTCCCTAAATATTGACTTTTAGGGAACAAATCACTATAATTAAAAAGAAAAAGTTCCCTAAAGAGGCTGATGTAATGAATAATTTACCTGAAATTCAAGAGTTGCTGCAACAACGAGCCGATTTACTTGCACGTTTACATTTGTTGCCATATGACGGAACTCCTGAAATCAAAGAAAACAAAAGCGGCAAATATTTGTATGTCCGTAAAAGAGTCGGAAGTCGAGTAACATCAACTTATGTGGATGTATATTCCGAAGAACTTTATCAGCTTTTACTTCGCAACAACAGAGAGTCTCGTGAGCTGAAAAAGCAAATTCGCAAGGTTGAAAAACAACTTGCCGAGGCCGGATTTATTGAAAACGAACTTGCAAGTGATGTTATTCTTAATCTTGAGTTTGCAAGAACAAACATGAAACTCTCTATATATGAACAGGCTGTTCTTGAAGGTGTCGCAACATCGTTCCCACAAACAGAAGACATAATTGAGAACGGAACAGTTAACGGAGTAACTGCATCTGATGTGCAAAAAATTCTTAATCTTAAACATGCTTGGGAGTTTATTCTTGATAAAGATGTGATTCAAGTTAAAAGCGACTATTCAGTGCTTTGTCATATTGCGAAATTGGTTAATGAAGGTTTCTTTTCATACGGTGGGAGAATAAGAGGTGTTCCTGTAACAATCGGCGGAACAACATACAAACCACCAATGCCTATTGAAACTGTTGTTATGGAAAATATTCAATCTATAATAGAAACACAAGGTGATGCAATAGATGTTGCTATTGAACTATGCCTATACTGTATGAAAACGCAAATTTTTAATGATGGTAATAAACGAGCGTCAGTAATCTTTGCAAATCACTATTTAATTGCAAATGCAGGCGGTCTTCTTGTAATACCTGAAGCAAATGTTCCGGAGTTTAAAAAACTTCTTGTAAGATATTACGAAGATAAAGATACAGGTGAAATCAAAGAGTTCTTAAAATTAAATTGTCACAAATATTTTAAATAATTGTTCAGTGGAACGATGTTGTTAAGCATAACATTATCTCTTGGCATGAAGATAACGGTATATTGTATATCGGCATTGAGCAGTTCCTGCTTGATGAAACAGCTATGGATATGTAAAAATTTAATGGCTATAATTTGATGCCGGTCAAAGTAAATGAAACGGAGCTTTCAAAGCAGAATAACAATGCGTTTGGCTATGAGCGGTTTGATTATCTGTATCCGGAAGATTCCTTCCCATGGAAGAGAAATTCGACTGACACTTGGGAAATCTGTAAGTTTTTAAGGAGGCACAATTGTGCGTACAAACAAATCCGCAATCATTTGGTCGATTATTGTCTCTTTTACGGCGCTTATCTGCTCTCTCGCTTTGCACTACTTTAGTTTTGAATACTGGTCAAATCTGTTTTCCGGTATCTTTGTAAGCGGGTATTGACATTCATGATTTCGGTTATCAACCCAAATTTAAACTTGATCAAATTTGTTACTTGGGATAAGCTTCGGTATGGGGTATATCGCGTTGCGTGTTTTCCTTTTGCGCCTCGAACACTCATTCAATTGTCTCTTTTCGTCGGTCATACAAAGCCGCGTACTCGGTCGTATTCCTGATGTATTCTGCCGTTATCTGAACGGTATAAATCGCTCTGCCTGTTTTTCTGAGCAAATGCTCTGCAGGCACAAATTCCTCTATGTGAATACTTCAAGCCGGTCGCGGCTTTCTCTTGACCTTTTTCGACAGTCTGTATAATTTTTTTGCTTTTTAGCGAAAAAAATTGTAAAAAAAAGACCTTGATTTGAATATTATTTTTTTGCTACAATACAAAGCGTAAAATTAGGATTAGTTTATTATGCTGGCTGTCGTATTTATATAGTTGAAACTCTGCACCGGGTTTAGGAATATCAGTCCTGTGTTGCTAAGTTAAGGATACGGGGAAGGCGTAAAAACACCTGAGACTATTTTAATTATTGTGTCGTGCGGCACAGATTCGGAGGCACTTGATGACAGATAAAGAGTTGCGGCGATTGAGCCGGAGCGATCTGCTGGAAATGTTGATTGCTCAGACAACTGAAACAGACCGACTGAAAACCAGGCTGGAGCAGGCAGAAGCACAGCTTCGTGAGCGCGAGCTTGCAATTGATAATTTCGGTTCCTTGGCCGAAGCTGCTTTGTCTCTCAACGGTGTTTTTGATGCAGCAGATGCTGCGGCGCAGCAGTATTTGGAGAATATCCAGCGGATAAACCGTCAACAGGATGCCATCTACCTTTCTTTAAAGGAAAAGGCAGAGAAAGAGATTGCTCAGATCCGGCAAGAGGCGGATGAATACAGCCAAAAAGTGCACGCAGAAGCGGATGCCTATTGGAAACAGGTTGTTGACAAAGCAGTCAAACTACTTGAAGATCAGGAATCCCTGAAGGAAATGATCATGGCAGCCGGAGAGGTAGTTGTAGGATGAAAGGCAAAGCAGAACCTCCACGTGATTTTCCGTCTTTGGAACAGCTCAAGGCGGAGCTTGACAGAGAAAAATATAAGAGACGATATAAATGGACTCTGAAAAGCACCATCTACACTCTGATAGTCGTGGCGGCAGCGGCCGTATTGGTAGCAACCGTTTGGATGCCCGTGCTGCAGATCTACGGGTCTTCCATGACGCCGACGCTGAATGAAGGAGATATTGTGGTCTGTGTCAAAGGGTCGGATTTTGAGCCGGGCGATCTGGTGGCATTTTACATTGGTAACAAGATTTTGGTCAAACGCTGTATTGCCGGTCCCGGCCAGTGGGTGAATATTGACGCTGACGGGAATGTGTATGTTGACAATAAGCTGCTGGACGAACCGTACCTGAAAGAAAAATCCCTTGGAGACTGTGACATTGAATTACCCTACCAGGTGCCGGATAATCGGTACTTTTGCTTGGGCGATCACCGCTCTACTTCGGTAGATTCTCGCAGCACCACAGTCGGCTGCATCTCTGATGAACAGATTGTTGGAAAAATCGTGCTCAGGGTCTGGCCCTTGCCGAATTTTGAGGCATTGAGATAAGAAAGGAAAGTGACTTGTATATGAAGCATGACGCGCCTCTGAACGTCGAGGAATATACAAAGGCACGGCTGAGGAGAAACCGCCAGCACAAGGTTATGATTTTCCTGGCCTGCGTGGTTGTATTATGCACGGTATATGTTTTGATCCGTCCTGCTATTACAATGGAAAGGAAGTGCAATATTCCGGAGCACACGCATTCTTTGGCTTGCTATACTCAGGTAACCTCTGTACCAAAGACTATGCCGGTCTGCAATGCGGAAAGGTTGAACATCCATCAACACACCCGCGACTGCTATGATGCGGACGGTAATCTGATATGCGGGTATGCAGACTTTGTTGTTCACCGTCACGATTCTGCTTGCTATGACGAAAACAAGAACCTTTGGTGCCCGCTGCCGGAAATTGAAGTTCACGAACATACCGAAAGCTGCTATGCACAAACGGAGACTGTCACACAACAAACGCATACCCATACGCAGGAATGCTTTGATGAAAACGGAGCTCTGATCTGCGAGCTGCCGACGGAACAGGATAATAATTCTGCTGAAGAGGCAGAACTGATTTGCAATAAGACCGAAGTCATTCTCCATGAACACACTTCGGACTGCTTTGATGATGCCGGCAATCTGATCTGCGGCAAAATACAGGTTACTGAGCATCAGCACACGGATGCGTGCTATGAGACGGTTGATGAACCGGTGGATACCGAGGCTCTGACCTGCACGCTTCCCGAGGACGAAAACCACACCCATAGCCCTCTTTGCTACGGAACATGGAAGCTGATCTGCGGTATGCAAGAGCACCGGCACAGCGAAGCCTGTCAAACGATGAAACTGACCGAAAAAGAACAGGCTCAGGCGGAGAAAGTCATCGCCCTGATTGATGCCCTGCCTACCTCTGAAGAAATTGAGGAAACGCTGGCAGCCTATGACGAAGCTGAGGATTACGACAGCTATGAAGCCTACTTTGCACAGGTCAGTCCCCAAGTCAAAGCAGCCTATATAGCTTATGACGCATTGACAGACGCACAGGAAGCCATTGTATCCAATGCGGACAAGCTGATGGAATTGGAATGGATTTGGTCGGCTGCGACCTTTGCGGATACCAGCACCATTGAACCGCTGCTGAACGGTGACTATGCGTATCTGACCGATGTCAAGATGAAGGCGGACGAGGAAACCGAATCAGGAGTGGCTCTGCGTACCGGTACCAACCCATTCGACGCGAATGATGAGGCGGGTAACGACTCCACAACTCTGAACAATGTCCTGCGCACCTTTGATACCGCTACATATACAATTCAGTTTAGCACCAAGCTGAGGGAAAAAGTGCAGCTGCGTGATATTTCCGGTTATGAGAAAGGGCGGCTGTATTTCGAGTTCATTCTTCCTGCTTCGGCAGAAAAGGCACAGTTTGAAGTTGATTCCATGGGCTGGCTGCAAGCCTCTCAGGAGATAACTTATGAAATCGCCACATTGGAGAACGGCTATCAGGTGTTGCGTGGCAGCTTCATGCTTGTACCTAACGACACCAACCCCGCCGCCATCGGCGCCAGCACCAATGAACTGACCATTGTGACCCGTGCTCTGCAGATGCACAACGGGGATACGCTGAAGCCTGCATTTACACTGTGGCTGGAATATAACGATGTTGGTACAACATATTCGGAGGACGGACTGATTTCCCAAACCATTGTCACCGGCACTACCCACAAATGTGCCGAACAGGGGCACGGTCAGGAATTCGCCACAGTGACCGGACCGGCAATCCGAATCTCCGCCGCGCCGCGCTACAATATTGCGTTGACGAATGGAGATTCAAGAAACACTGCAGTCGGAACCTATGATTTTAACGCAACCTCTAATAAAGGGGCGATAAATTATGGATTAGGCAAGGTTTACGGTCGGTTAAGCGGTTACGGAATCCGCATTGAGCTTCGCGGTAAATCCGGTCAGGGGATGCGTGGCATAGAGCTGCCTGATGAAAGCACACCGATCACCTTTGATTTATCCTTCTCCTCTGTGTATAAATACGGAACTAAAAGTATATCAGACAGCGAATATCGACCTCTGTTCTGGAGCGGCGGCGGTAACGAAGCCGGTTCTAAGGCAAACGCAGACGGACGAACAGTGAGTACGCAAAGCTCTGCTAATGTTAATGTACCCTATAATAAAGGAGCAAGTTACTGGCAAAGTTGCAAAAACGGCGGTACATGGAGCTTTACCCGGAATCCGGATGATCTCAACACCGTCCATGTAAGTGTTTCCGGGTTTGTATTTGACCCGTCACAAATTCCATATACAAATATCGGCGGAGGCAAATTAAGTTACTCTTATTATAACCCCAACAATATCAATAACTACTGGGACATCGAGCAAGCGGTCTTTTCTGCCGGTGAGCTGTGGGTCGTGCAGCCATACAACAGCTTGGATAGCGGGCAATATATTGTCAACAAATATGGCTCTGAGGGTTCCTTCTATACAACTGTTAAGGATTCAAATATGTATATGAAGGCTGTCGGCGGTGCAGCAGCCACAACGCAAACACATACCAACGATGATTCTCTTAGAACCGGCAGGTATCTGAAAAATCCCGGTTCCATTGATGCAACTATCTATTATTTAAAATATAAGACGAGGATATGGAATGACCCTCTGACAGAGGGCGCATATGGAACCGACAATGATTGGGCTGCCGCCGGGCAGGGGGTTACTTTGGAAAGCTACCTTAGCCACGACGGATCTGAGGGAGATTACCAGGGTGTTGCCTATGATATGCTTATAAAGTTTGATGATGAATTTTTCGAGCCGGACGGAACAGTGAGTATCGGCGGACCAAATGCAAAATTCTACTGGGCTGCAAAGCCGGACGGCTCCGGCTGGGTCAGTGATGATGAAATGAAGCAGGCAACCGAGGATGATTTGGTTTATTACACTTCTCTGAGCAGCCTGAAGGCGGCAAATGCCGTTCCTGTGGGTCTCCTGGAAGAATTAAGAGGTGTTTCGCCGTCTGCTTCCGGCATGAACCACTATCATGTCTATATCGACGGCAAAATAAAAATGGATTGCCCTGCCAACAAAGTGTATATGCTCACCCGTACATCTTATGCCTGGAACAAGGCGAATGTGGCACAAGCCGCGGCAGCTTACTGCAAAAAAGCCGTAGATGATCTAACTGACGCGGATTACACCAACTACGCAAAAAATGCATTCCCAAGCAAGGGGAGCAGCTCGTCGCCAACGATGCTGGATGGCAGTCATCAATTCACACGAGATTACCCCGCACCATTCTGGAGGCAGGATTATTATATCTGCAGCGGTAGTGGGGAAATTGGAAAAGGCGCCGCCAATACGGGTATGTTAAAAGCGTGCTATAAGGCGTCTTACGGTGCGGACGGAGCATATAAGCCCGGCTACGGCGTCCAATTTTATGAGGACTCCTGTTTGGTGGTACCCTATGAGACCACCATCACTAAGGCCACCGCGCAGAAGGAGCAGGGCGCCTCTAACCCCAAGAAGGTCTATGACATGGGTCAAAACCAGCGGACGGCGGACTTTGTTCTCTATCCAAGAATCGATCGAACGGCGGGCGAGAGCACGTCCACATCCTCGCAGATGACAACCACTATCTATATTAAGGATACGCTTCCGCACGGGCTGACCTATATAAGCGGCTCCTCCTATCTCGGAGGCAGCTATACACAAGATCCACTGCACCAGAAACCGGGCGTGGTGACAGACGGACAAAAGCTTGAACCGACCGTTGGTACCGATTCCGACGGGAATATCACTCTTACCTGGCAATTTGAAGTGAACATGGACTTTAATGACCCGGTCTGGACTCAGCCTTTTTATTTCTCCTGCACCATCGGCACGCCCGGAAACGAGGATACCGATGTGGTGAACCAGCAGCAGCTTAAGAATCAGGTTGTCATCTGGTCCGCTAATGAGCAGAGGCGACCGTTTGATACAAAATACGGCAATAAAGCAGAATATGGCATTGAAGTGCTGAAAACGGATGCTGTGTCTCTATCCAAGCTGGCAGATCAGTTGGTGGTGGATTGGTGGAATCCTATGGGATTCACCATGAACATAGGCAACAACAGCGGCAATACGAAAAGGAACACGGTCATTGTTGAAACGCTGCCCTACAACGGAATAAACGGCACCGTATTCCACGGGAATCTGTTGGTAACGGAATTCTCTGCCGGTACGGAGGACACCGTGGAGCATTCAAATGAACTGCTCAGCAAATTCACCTTCTACTACACTACAGATGAGAAGTGGGCAGGCTGCACCAGCGACCAATTCTTGTCCGGCGGTGTTTGCAGCTATGATTTTGCCGGTGATGATACCTGGACCGAGCTGACGCTGTCTGCCACGGCAAACACGGCAAACGGACGGCCCTACGGTCTGTTTGAGAATTTCCCGGATGAAAGCGCACAGGGAAAGCAGATCACGGCTATTGTGGCGGTTGGCGACATCCCGCCCAATGAGACATTAAAAATGCACATCACATTGAAGCTTCCGGCAGGTATGGAAAAGGACTACCTGGTCAATTACCTGTCTCAGGATACACTTACCTCCTATGCCCGTACCCAGGTTGTCAACCGCACACTGGAGGGTCTGACCTGGATGGATACCAACGGAGACGGCATACAGGGTAATACAGATACAGAGGAGCGATTTTCCGGCGTGCAGGTATCCCTGTGGAAGCTGAAGGACGGCGGTGATCCTACGTCAGAAACAGATTATGAGCCGTTCTGCTATCCCAAAACAAAAACGCCCATCGTGCTTGAAACCGGACAGACGGTCAGCGTTCAGGCTGCCGGTTCTGCGGCAGTTACCGACTATGAGCAGGGTCGCTATAAGTTTACAGACCTGCCTGCCGGTACCTTTGCCGTGAAGTTTACGGATGGTAGCACAGCAATTTCGCCCTACATTGCCACATCAACGAACCGTGGCAGCGATGACACTATGGATTCCGATGGCGTAGCAATCTACTCTTCCGACAGAACAGAGTTGGAAAGGACTGTTATCCTTGGTATTGAAATGCAGAAAGCGGAAGAGATGACTTATGCTATCTTTGAGTCCAAAAACCACGACAGCGGTTTCTATGTGAGAGGCTATGAGCTCCCCGATACCGGCGGTGTCGGTACAGAATTGTATATCACAGTAGGTTGCATGCTAACCACTTTTGCAGCTATTCTACTGTTGTATAGAAATTGCAAGCGCAGAAAGGAGGATTCTAAGCTTTCTTAATGCACAGCAAAAAAATTTAAAGTAAAATAGAAAGGAAAAACACAAATGAAACATTCAAAAAAAATTGCCAGTATCCTGATGGTTCTGGTTATGGTGTTCGCCATCGCCGTCACCGCATTTGCGGAAGAAACCGGCACGATCACCGTTGACAGCCCCAAAGCAGACACCACTTATGTCGCTTACAAAATCTTCGATGTTGTATATGACACGGCGACTCCTAAGCACTACGCCCATACCATTGCCTATGATTCTGAATGGCTCTCTGCGGTTCAGGGTTATAACGGCGTATCTTTGAGCAATTTGGTTACAGATGCGGACGGCAACAAGTTCTATGTTGTGACCCAAAATGCGAACTTCAGCGCTCCCGAATTTGCTGTTGCTTTGAAGAGTGCTGTTTCCGGTAAGCATGGCGTTACGCTGCAGGCAAAGGCTGACGGCACCGTCTCTGCTTCGGGACTTCCGCTTGGCTACTACTTCGTCACCAGCTCTACCGGTGCTCTTTGCAACCTGACCACTACCAACCCTGATGTTACCATCCACGACAAAAATGATATTCCTTTTGAAAAGGTGGATGATCAGGAGAGCGTTGATGTCGGCACGACTGTCAACTACACCATTACCGGCAAGGTGCCTGACTACACCGGCTTTGAAACCTACACCTACCTGATTACCGATACTATGAGCGAGGGTTTGACCTTCAGTAAGAATATCAAGGTGACCGTGGGTGGTGTGGATGTAACCTCTTCCTGCACCATTGCTTATGATGTTGGTGGCAACGCAAATAAGTTCACTGTATCTATTCCTGTAATGAATTACAAAATCGGCGATCCCATCGTGGTTACTTACTCTGCCGTAGTCAACGATAAAGCGGTTGCAAAAGTCGAAAACAATGCAGCTACTCTGACATACAGCAACGATCCTACCGACAGCAATAGCACGACAACAACGCCTGAGGATATTGAGACTGTTTACAGCGCAAAAATCGTCATCGACAAGTACGAAACCGGCAAAGAAAATGTTAAGCTGGCCGGTGCAACCTTTGTCCTGTATAAAGAAGGGGCTAATAACACCAAGCTTTACTACCAGTGGGATAACACCGCCAAGAAGGTTGTTTGGGTCTCTGATAAAGCGGGTGCCACACCCAAGGTAACTGACAACAACGGTGCAACTTCCTTCGACGGTCTGGCAGACGGTACCTACTATCTGGAAGAGATCAAGGCGCCTGTCGGTTACAATATGTTAGATGAGGCTGTATCTGTTACAGTCAACGGCGCAAATGCAACTGTGGCTGATGTCAGCTCCCTGACCATCACGCAAAAAGTTGAGAACAGCACCGGTTCTCAACTGCCTGCTACCGGCGGAATGGGTACCACTATATTCTATGTTCTGGGCACCATTCTTGTTTTGGGCTCTGTAATTCTTTTGATTACCAAGAAACGCATGAGCGCAAAGGGCTAATTTCCAAATCATTCTCTAAACATACATAACAACCCTCCGCTGTGACTTTCGGGGAGGTAAATCCTCCCCGATTTACAGCGGCAAGGAGAATCAAACATGAAAAAGAAAAAAGGCAAATTTATATCGATACTCTTAGTCTTGCTTCTTCTTGTTGGGCTGTCCTTGCTGCTGTACCCCTATGTTAGTAATTACTGGAACTCTCTCCACCAGACCCGAGCCATTGCCGCTTATGCCGAAGCTGTGGCAAAGCTGGATAAGGATCAATACACCGAAATTTTGTCCGCCGCACAGGCCTACAATGCTTCTCTCCTCGGGCGGGACAACACCCAACCGCTCGACGGTGACCGTAAAGAAGAATATGAACGGCTTTTGGATGTGTCCGGTCTCGGGATCATGGGATATATAGAGATCCCCTGCATTGATTGTTCACTGCCCATCTACCACGGCGCCGACGAATCGGTTCTCCAAGTTGCCGTTGGGCACATGGAATGGTCCAGCCTGCCGGTAGGCGGTGAAAGTACCCACTGCGTCCTCTCCGGTCATCGGGGACTTCCCAGCGCGAAGCTGTTCACTAATCTGGACAAGCTGCAACCCGGCGATACATTTATTCTGCGGGTCTTGGATGAGACGCTTACCTATGAGGTGGATCAGATCTTGATAGTGGAACCCCAGGAAACGGGTTCCCTTCGGATTGAAGAGGGGAAAGATTACTGTACGCTCGTTACCTGCACCCCCTACGGTATCAATACCCATCGGCTTTTGGTCCGGGGACACCGCATCGACAATGTGGAGGAGGCCAAAACCGTCCGCGTGACGGCGGACGCCATTCAGATTGAGCCGTTGATTGTGGCTCCGATTGTGGCGATTCCGATATCGTTATTGCTGTTATTTTCACTGCTGCCCAAGCAGTCTAAAAAGAAACACGGAGGTGACACCGATGAAAAGATTTAAACGCTTTGCTGCCGCACTGCTCAGTATGCTGGCAGTATTCCTTCTCCTGCCTGCGCAGACTCTGGCGGCGGGAAGTATTGACTTGAACCGGAATGTAAGTCTAACCGTTTCTTATCAAGACGGAAACACGCCCCTGGTTGGCGCAGAATTTGACATTTTCCTTGTTGCCACAGTAGACGAATACGGCGAGCTGACTGCCACAAAAGACTTCGCCCGGTTTAATGTCAATATCAGCGGCAAAGAAGACGAGGCTTATCGGACACTGGCATCCACCTTAGAAGGCTATGTATTACGGGATAATATTCCCCCTACAGACAGTGGAAAGACCAATGATGAGGGATTGGCTTCCTTCCCAACCGCAGGAAAGAGCTTGAAAGCCGGTTTGTACTTGGTACTGGGGCGTCGACATACACAAAACAGCTGCCGCTATGATCCTGCGCCGTTCATTGTAATGCTGCCTGAAACGGACAATGAAAATAACATTTGGGTTTATGATGTAACCGTCAATGCAAAGTTTGATTCATCCCAAATCCCTGACAGCACAGATGATAATACCGTCAATCGGAAAGTACTGAAAGTTTGGTCGGATGACGGACATGAAAAAGATCGTCCAAAAGAGGTAATTGTTCAGCTTCTTCGTAACGGCAAGATATATGATACCGTAACCCTTAACACGGCAAACAACTGGCGGTACACTTGGTCGGGATTGGATAACAGCTATACATGGACCGTTGTGGAGAAAGAATTAGAGGGATATACCGTGCAGGTCACACGGGAAGGTATAACTTTTGTCGTTACAAACACCTACAATGAGAACATTCCCGATAAACCTACTACACCTACAAAGCCGACGCTGCCTAAAACCGGCCAGCTTTGGTGGCCGGTTCCTATACTGATCTCCGTAGGATTGCTCTTTACCGTTATCGGTTTGGTGCGCCACAGAGGTAATGCTGATGAGAAATGAAAAAATAATTAGCAGAAAGCGAGAGGGCTTGCTGTTAATTACGATTGGGCTACTGCTGATTGCAGCTGCCCTTTTCATTACAGCTTACAACTTGTATGACGAACTGCGGGCAGAGCAATCGGCCAGACAAATGGTAAATAAGCTGGATGAGTGTTTAACCTCAGATGCTACTCCGGAAGCACCTACGGGCACTGTGGGGAATCAGAACCCATTGGTGAGCGATAAGCGGACTTCTATTCCGGACTATGTTCTGTGCCCAAATATGGAAATGCCGATTGAAACCGTTGATGGGATGAACTTTATCGGTGTTTTGAGAATCCCCGCTTTGGAGCTGAAACTGCCGATTATCAGAGAGTGGAGTTATCCTAATCTGAAAATTGCTCCCTGCAGGTACAGTGGATCCGCCTATTTGAATAACCTGATTATTTGCGCCCATAACTACAGATCTCATTTCGGAAAATTGAAAAATCTATGTGAGGGTGATATTGCCACCTTCACGGATATGGACGGAAATGTTTTCACATACAAAATGGTGGAACGGGAGACGCTGCTGCCAAAATCCATTGACGCAATGGAAAGCGGAGATTGGGATTTGACTTTGTTCACCTGTACAGTGGGCGGTCAAAGCCGTGTAACAATTCGATTTGAACTGGTGGAAAAATAGTTTTAACAAGGATTATTTTTTCGTTTTGACTGTGTTCCCGGTAGAAAAAGGAACAAGCGTGGACGGAAAGAACGGCGGTTAATGGTTCATGACCGATAACGGTTTACTTACAGTTAAGATTGAGGAATAACTGTTAAATATCAGTGCATAAATGATATGAATTATCCCGGCTCGCTCTGACATATGAGTGGGTCGGGATACCTTTTTTATATTAAATCATTTAATCCGATAT
>OLWH01000463.1_pt1 | contig 19411 bp, 10 predicted proteins | sample 1673381 | NCBI WGS metagenome assembly OLWH01 (sample SAMEA103958110, study PRJEB25191) | human gut metagenome | reverse complement strand
GTTCCTTCGAGTGAAACACTCAGGAGTTTCTGTGCCTCAACGGCAAACTCCATAGGCAACTTGTTGAGCACATCCTTGGCATAACCGTTTACGATCAAGCCGACAGCCTCCTCGGTAGGAATACCTCGCTGATTGCAATAGAAGAGCTGGTCTTCTGAAATCTTCGAGGTAGTTGCCTCATGCTCGAACACGGCTGTGTCGTTATGGGCATCCATATATGGGAAGGTATGCGCTCCACAATCGCTACCCAGCAACAAGGAGTCGCAGGAACTGTAGTTGCGTGCATTGTCGGCATTGGCTGTGGCACGAACCAGACCTCGATAGGAGTTCTGGCTATGACCTGCCGAGATACCCTTCGAGATGATAGTACTCTTGGTGTTCTTACCCATGTGAATCATCTTGGTACCTGTATCGGCCTCCTGATAGTTGTTGGTAACAGCTACGCTGTAGAACTCAGCTACAGAGTTGTCGCCACGCAAGATACAGGAAGGATACTTCCAGGTAATCGCAGAACCCGTCTCTACCTGAGTCCAGCTCAACTTAGAGTTCACACCGCGCAAGTCGCCTCGCTTGGTTACCAGGTTCAGCACACCACCCTTACCATGCTCATCACCAGGATACCAGTTCTGAACGGTAGAGTACTTCACCTCAGCATTGTCCTTGACGATAATCTCTACGATAGCCGCATGGAGCTGGTTCTCATCACGCATTGGCGCTGTACATCCCTCCAGGTAAGAAACGTAGGCATCATCATCAGCGATAATCAATGTACGCTCAAACTGACCGGTGTTACGGGCATTGATGCGGAAGTAACTGCTCAACTCCATCGGGCAGCGGACGCCCTTAGGAATATAAACGAATGAGCCATCACTGAATACGCAACTGTTCAAGGCTGCATAAAAGTTATCACGATAAGGAACCACGGTTCCCAGATACTCTCTTACCAGATCAGGATGCTCCTTCACAGCCTCACCAATACTGCAGAAGATGACGCCCTTCTCACGGAGTTTCTCCTTGAAGGTAGTCTTCACCGACACAGAGTCCATGATGGCATCTACAGCGGTACCGCTCAAAGCCAGACGCTCCTCCAGAGGAATACCGAGTTTGTCGAATGTTTTCTCCAACTCAGGATCAATCTCCTGGTTTTTTGGCTTCTTTGCCAAAGGGTCGGCATAGTATGAAATCTCCTGGTAGTCAATAGGTGGCACGTGAACGTGTCCCCACTTTGGCTCCTTGAGCGTCTTCCAGTAATTGTAGGCTTTCAGACGAAATTCGAGCATCCAGTCTGGCTCTCCCTTCTTCTGCGAGATCAGGCGCACAACATCCTCGTTGAGACCCTTTTCTATGATTTCAGTATGTACATCGGTGGTAAAACCATACTCGTATTTCTGGTCTATCACATCCTTGACAACCTGATTCTGTTCTTTCTCTATTTCTGCCATTGTTATTTAGAATAACCGTTCGTTATTTTAACCCTAAATAGGGATAAGCCGCTGAGGACTCATCCCTACCTTATTATATATATGATAGAGCGAAAAACAAATGAATTCTTCGCTTTTCGTTCTTCACTCTTCACTTTATTAAAGCTTCTGCTCTACCTCGATCTCAGTGAAGGTCTCGATAACGTCGCCCTCCTGGATATCGTTGTAGTTGACGAGGCTCAAACCGCATTCCATACCGGTAACCACCTCCTTAACATCGTCCTTGTAACGCTTCAAGGCATCGATTTCTGCTGTACGTATCACGATACCGTCACGGATGACGCGAGCCTTATCCTTAGCGTGTACCTTACCCTCGGTAACGAGACAACCGGCAATAGTACCCACCTTAGAAATCTTGAAGGTCTGCTTAACCTCAACCTGACCGGTAACGATTTCCTTCTTCACCTTGTCGAGCATACCAACCATCGCACTCTTGATATCATCGATAGCATCGTAGATGATAGAGTATGTGTTGATCTCAACACCCTCACGGTCGGCAGCCTTACGAGCATCGGCAGATGGACGAACCTGGAAACCAACGATGACTGCATCTGAAGCAGATGCCAGCATCACGTCGTTCTCTGAAATCTGACCCACAGCCTTGTTCACCACGTTCACCTGAACCTTCTCGGTAGAAAGCTTGATGAATGAGTCGCTCAAAGCCTCAACAGAACCATCGGTATCACCCTTCACGATGACGTTCAACTCATGGAACTCACCACGTGCGATACGGTGAGAGATATCACCCAGGGTCAAGCGCTTCTGAGTACGCAAGCCCTGCTCACGCTGCAGCTGCTCACGCTTGTTGGCGATTTCGCGAGCCTCCTGCTCTGTCTCGATTACGTGGAACTGGTCACCTGCAGTAGGCGCACCATTCAAACCGAGGATGATAGCTGGCTCAGCAGGAGCTGCTGACTTGATGTTGGCATTACGCTCATTGAACATCGCCTTGACACGCCCCCAAGAAGTACCGGCGAGTACGATGTCGCCTACCTTCAGGGTACCGTTGGCAACCAATACGGTAGAAACATATCCACGACCCTTGTCGAGAGAAGACTCGATGATGGTTCCTGTAGCACGACGGTTAGGGTTAGCCTTCAAGTCGAGCATGTCAGCCTCGAGGAGCACCTTGTCGAGCAAATCGTGAACACCGATACCCTTCTTGGCACTGATTTCCTGGCACTGATACTTACCACCCCACTCCTCAACGAGCAGGTTCATGTTAGCCAAGTCCTCACGGATACGGTCTGGGTTAGCACCTGGCTTATCAATCTTGTTGATTGCGAATACCATAGGCACACCGGCAGCCTGGGCATGAGCGATAGCCTCTTTGGTGGTAGGCATCACAGAGTCATCGGCTGCGATGATGATGATGGCGATATCGGTAGCCTGGGCACCACGGGCACGCATGGCGGTAAACGCCTCGTGACCTGGAGTATCAAGAAAGGTAACCTTGCGGCCACTGTTCAGCGTAACACTGTATGCACCGATATGCTGGGTAATACCACCTGCCTCACCGGCAATCACATTGGTATTGCGGATATAGTCGAGCAAAGAGGTCTTACCATGGTCTACGTGACCCATGACGGTTACGATTGGAGCACGTGGAACCAAGTCGTTCTCATCATCCTCTTCCTCGCTCACGGCCTCCTGAACCTCGGCACTCACGTATTCGGTCTTGAAACCGAACTCCTCAGCTACCATATTGATGGTCTCTGCATCCAGGCGCTGGTTGATAGATACCATGATACCTACGCCCATCAGCGTAGAGATAACCTGAGTAACGCTGATATCCATCATCGTAGCCAACTCGCTAACGGTAACGAACTCAGTAAGTTTCAGGGTCTTGCTTTCCTTCTGCTCCTGACGAGCCTGATCCTGCAACTTCTCCTGAACAGCCTCACGCTTCTCCTTACGGTACTTAGCACCCTTCTTGTTCTGACTCTTGCTGGTCAAACGTGCAAGAGTCTCCTTAACCTGGCGTGCTACAGCCTCGTCATCAACCTCGATCTGGCGCTGATTGCTGCGGTTGTTGTTATTGCCGCGATTATTATTGTTATTATTTCTGTTGCGGTTCTTGTTCTTCTTGTTATTACCGCCGTTGTTGCCATTACCTCCGCCATTATTCTTAGCTTCGGCAATGATGTCAACACGTTCTTTGTTGATACGAACACGCTTTTTGCGCTCATTGTGCTGTTGAGCCATTTTCTCCTCACGTTCCTTGCGGCGCTCCTCCTTGGTTTTCTTCTTAGGACGAGTGCTCTGGTTGAGGGAAGACAAATCTATCTTGCCCAACACCTTAGGCTCATTAGCAGTAAACTTCTTCTCACTCTTGAGAGTAAACACGCTGTTATCTGCTGCGCCAGCAGAATGCTGTGCAGTTTCATTCTTAGCATGATGATGCTCTTTCTTTCCCTGAGGAACATTCTGCTTATTCATCTGAGCGTTTGACTGCTGTGATTTCTGATGATTTTCCTGTTTCATTTGCTGTTTATGCTGAGAAGCCTGTTGTAGCTTCTGTTCCTTCTTTTGCTCAGCCTTAGGAGCGTCTTTCTTCTGCTCAGGACTGACGGCAGCAGTCTCAGGCTTTTCCGCAACAGACTCTGCAGCAGGCTTCTTACCGATATTGTCCAAGTCAATCTTTCCCAGCGGCTTATACTGCTGCCGTCCATTAGACTCCAACAAGCTTTCAGCGCGATTGTCCTTCTGCTCTGGCGCACGCTTCTTATCTTTTGCTTTTTTGGTAAAGAGTTTCTCAGCCTGATCACGAACCTCTCTGTCCTGACTGAAGGCATCATTCAATGCCTTGTATTGCTGGTCGGTGAGTTTGAAGCTCGGTTCTGCCTTGACATCTCCCAGGTCTTTTCTTTTCTCTAGGAATTCAACTGCCGTCTGAAGTCCTATATTTAATTCACGTAGTGCTTTATTTAATCTGATGCTCATAAATTATTTATTCTCCTATTTTTAAAGTTAGATTCCCTGCAAGCACTCGCTGGCAAGGGAATTATTGTTCGAATTCGGCGCGCAACACGCTGAGTACATGATCAACGGTCTCCTCTTCGAGGTCGGCCTTCTCAATCAGCAAGTTGCGAGGTGCATTGAGTACCTGCTTGGCAGTATCAAGACCGATGCCCTTGATAGCATCGATAACCCACTGGTCAATCTCATCAGAGAACTCATCCAAGTAGATATCCTCATCGGCCTCATTCTCGTCTACCTCACGGAATACATCGATGGTATATTCTGTAAGCATAGAAGCCAGTTTGATGTTCATACCGCCACGGCCGATAGCCAAACTAACTTCCTCAGGCTGCAAGTAAACCTCTGCTTTCTTGTTCTCATCATCAACATTGATTGAAGAAACCTTGGCTGGAGCCAACGCACGCTGAATGAAGAGTTTGGTATTGCTTGAGTAGTTGATGACATCGAGATTCTCGTTGCAAAGTTCGCGAACGATACCGTGAACGCGGCTACCCTTAACACCTACACATGCACCAACCGGGTCGATACGCTCATCGAATGTTTCAACAGCAATCTTAGCACGCTCTCCCGGAAGACGGGCGATACGGCGGATTGCAATCAGACCGTCTGCAATCTCAGGAACCTCAGCCTCCAACAGGCGTTGCAGGAAGATTGGAGCAGTACGGCTCAAGATAATCTTTGGATTATTGTTCTCGTTGTCTACACGAAGGATGACCGCACGAACAGTCTCACCCTTGCGGTAAGTATCACCAGGAATCTGCTCAGTCTTAGGCAACATGAGCTCGTTGTTCTCATCATCTACAATCAGAACCTCGCGCTTCCAAACCTGATAAACCTCACCAGAGATAACCTGACCTACGCGATCCTTGTATTTGTTGTAGAGTGAATCATGCTCCAACTCAAGAATTTTGGAAGCCAAAGTCTGACGAAGAGTCAAGATGGCACGACGACCAAACTTATTGAAGTCAACCGTCTCACTTACATCCTCACCAACCTCGTAATCCGGCTCAATCTTACGAGCCTCAGAAAGTGTAATTTCCTTATTTTCATCTTCAACTTCGCCATCAGCAACAACAATACGGTTGCGATAAATTTCGAAGTCACCCTTGTCAGGGTTCACGATGACATCAAAGTTTTCGTCACTACCAAAAATCTTGGCAAGTACATTACGGAAGCTCTCCTCCAATACACTTACCAATGTAGTACGGTCGATATTCTTTGTTTCTTTAAACTCGCGGAATGTATCAATCATACTCGCTGTCAATTCTTGCTCTTTTTTAGCCATAACTTAATTGAAACTAATTATGTATTTTGTATATTTTACTTTATCCATCTGGTAAACGTGATCAACCTCCTGCTTAACCGGACGTTTTTTACCTTCAACCTTTACCTTTTCTTCAACGCCAACTGTGAAGTCATTTCCTTCAACAGCTTTCAAGATACCCTTCACCTTCTTGCCGTCGGCATCAAGCACCTCTACCTCCTTGCCAATGAAATTGATATACTGCTGCGGAACTTTGAACGGTTGACCCAAGCCTGCAGAGCCAACTTCGAGCTCATAGTCTTCCTCGTCACGGTTCAAATGATCCTCAATATACTTACTCAAGGCAACACAATCCTCAATCCATACTCCATCGGCATGGTCAATCTCAACAACGATTCTATCGTCGGGACTGATTTCAATGCTTACCAAGAAATATTCCTTATCTTGGAGCCATTCTTCAACTAATTTTTTTACGACGTTTTTATCAATCATATATACCTTATTAAAATAAAATGAGGAACTCTTGTGAGCCCCTCATTCCACTGAACGTTGCAAAATTACAAATATTTTTGTGATTAGCCAAAAAAAATGCAACTTTTTATTCGCAACGTGCACATTTTTAATCGATTGTGCACGTTTTTGTACTTATTTCTTCACAGGATGCAGTATTTTTTCGTATTCTGATGGAGAATTCAGCAATTTTACTGCTTCCTTAATCTGCTTGTCGTAACGCATGGAATTCTGGATGGCACCGCGCTGGAAATAATAGGCAGAAACGATGTCATTTTCCAACAGATGCTTGATGTAATCCTTGTTATAATCCAGATCCTTTGCCACATTATGGCTCAGCTTTTTCTTCAAAGCCTCAAACTCTGCCTTGGCATCATCGTAGTAGCCTTCAAACTTAGCGAGTTTTTCCAAGTCCTTGAGATACTTTTCTGTTTCACGGTCGTACTGGAAGTTAGCCTTCAACACGCGTGTCTTGAATTCATCATAGTCGGCATCGGTCAGCGAGAATTCCTTCGCAGGAGCAATAGCAGGATGCTTGGCGATATAATCAACCTCATAATTAAGCATCACCTCATTACTGTCGCGGGCACCAGCCAGATAGAAGGCGATGTTTGGCAAAGAATCAGGCTTTACTTCTACATCCGGCTTCACACCACCTCCATCTCTCACTTCTCTGCCACCTGCGGTATAGAACACCTTGGTAAGAGAGTCGGGAACATGCTCCACATAACCGCCCTTATCGTGCTTATAGTTGAGTGCCTGAACGCATCGACCGCTAGGAATGAAATATTTAGCAGTAGTGAGTTTCACCTGTCCGTTATAAGGCAAATCCATGGTAGTCTGCACCAATCCCTTTCCATACGTGCGCGTACCTAATATTACAGCACGGTCATAATCCTGCAGACTGCCGCTCATGATTTCACTGGCACTGGCAGAATTCTCGTTCACCAATACCACCATCGGCATAACGGAATCTATCGGTTCAACCGTGGTCTTATAAACATGATTAGAACGCTGCAACTTTCCCTTCATCTCCAAGACAGTCTTACCTTTAGGCAAGAACATATTGATGATACTGACCGCTTCGGTAACAGAACCACCACCATTATTACGCAGATCGAAGACAAGGCTATTGGCTCCTTGCTTTCTCAAATCGATGAAAGCACGACGCACTTCCTTGGCAGACTGCTCGGTAAAGGAATTGAAGTTGATGTAACCGATGTTACCCTCCAACATGCCATAATAAGGCAAGAACGGCAACTGGATGGTACGGCGTGTTACCTTCACCTTCATCGTCTTGCCTGTACTTGGACGCTTAACTTTCAGCATGAAAGAAGAACCCGGTTCACCACGAAGATGATCGCTGACATAGCTCACCTCCTTATTGGTCATATCCTCATCATCAATACTCAGGATGATGTCACCCTTCTTCAGTCCCACTTCTGCAGCAGGCATATTCTCGTAAGGCTCGCTGACACAGACGCGCTGCAACTGGAAATTGTAGCGTATCACCGCACCTACACCCGCATACTTGCCGGTGAGCAGGTTCTTGAGTTCCTTCATCTTCTGCTCAGGATAATAGGTAGTATAAGGGTCGAGACTACGCAACATGGCATTGATACCATTTCCGACCACAACTTCAGCATCGAGCGTATCAACATACATCAAATCGAGATTCTTGTAGATGGCATTGAATATTTCCATATTCTTTGCGGCTTTGAAGTCATGATCTTTGTCAACCTGGGCAAAAGTAGGAACCGCCAGGAGCACCATAAGCAAGGAGAACAGTATTCTTTTCATTGTTACCTTATTTAATTGTATATGATTCAACTTATTGGTTATTTCCTCCCCCTCTTCACGGCATTCGCCCTCGGGAGAAGTTTTCGACCACAAAAGTACTCATTTCTTTGCGAAAAACACCATAAAATAGGCAAAAAGTGGCACAAAGATAAGAAAAAATACACTTTTTTAGGGAAAAAGCGAAAAAAGTCAGCAAAAAATTTGGCAGAATGAAGAAAAGTTAGTACTTTTGCACACGCAAATAAGGAACGTCATGTTCTTTACAGAATAAACGCTTCAATAGCTCAGTTGGTTAGAGCACCTGACTGTTAATCAGGGGGTCGTTGGTTCAAGCCCATCTTGAAGCGCAAGAGAGTTTCAGGTTAGCCTCGCAACTCATCTTCTTTCATAGCAAATTGCTTCAATAGCTCAGTTGGTTAGAGCACCTGACTGTTAATCAGGGGGTCGTTGGTTCAAGCCCATCTTGAAGCGCAGAAAAGAGTCGCAAGTTTTACTTGTGACTCTTTTTGTTTATCCACATTTTATCCCACTTTGCATTCTCCATTCCCATTTACAAATACTATATCCGGCAATAACCAGAGAAAGCAATATCAAAAAAGGCACATTCCGATCGGAATGTGCCTTTATATATAATAATGTGTCTAATACGCAGATTATTCTACATCATTGTTGTGATCCAAAGAGTCGTTGAACCCCTTAGGAGCCTGCTCATCATTACGATGCTCGTAACGACGTGGCTGACGAGCTGGACGCTCACCGCGACCTTCATGACGCTCATCACGACGACCGCGACGCTCACCGCGCTCAGGACGTGGACGACGCTCACGCTCTACATAGCCCTCTGGCTTCTCCATCAATACACGATGAGAAAGTTTGTACTTGCCAGTCTTAGGATCAATCTCCATCAACTTCACCTTGATCTTGTCGCCTTCCTTGATGCCAGCCTCTTCAACTGTCTCAAGACGCTTCCAATCAATCTCAGAGATGTGGAGCAAACCATCCTTACCAGGGAGAATCTCTACGAAGCAACCGTAAGGCATAATAGAGCGAACAGTACCCTCGTAAACCTCACCAACCTCAGGAACAGCTACGATAGCCTTGATCTTAGCCAAAGCTGCATCGATAGAATCCTTGTTAGGAGCAGATACCTGGACGTGACCCTTACCATCAGTCTCCTCGATAGTGATTGTCGCACCAGTATCCTCCTGCATCTGCTGGATAATCTTACCACCAGGGCCGATGACAGCACCGATGAACTCCTTAGGGATATCGAATGCTACGATACGTGGAACCTGTGGCTTCATCTCAGCACGTGGCTCAGAGATAGTCTCCATCATGCAGTTGAGGATGTGCTCACGACCAGCCTTAGCCTGCATCAAAGCCTCCTCAAGAATCTCGAAGCTCAAACCATCACACTTGATATCCATCTGTGTAGCAGTCAAGCCATCGCGGGTACCAGTGGTCTTGAAGTCCATATCACCCAAGTGGTCCTCATCACCGAGGATATCACTGAGGATAGCGTACTTGTCCTCACCTGGGTTCTTGATAAGACCCATAGCGATACCAGAAACTGGCTTCTTCATAGGAACACCTGCATCCATCAGGGCGAGAGTACCGGCACAAACAGTAGCCATAGAAGAAGAACCGTTAGACTCCAAGATCTGGCTTACCAAACGTACTGTGTAAGGGAAGTCTGTAGGAATCTGGCCCTTCAAACCACGCCATGCCAAGTGGCCGTGACCAATCTCACGACGACCTACACCGCGCTGAGCCTTAGCCTCACCTGTTGAGAATGGAGGGAAGTTATAGTGAAGGAGGAAGCGCTGGTAGCTCTTCTCGAGCACACCGTCGATAAGCTTCTCATCCATCTTTGTACCAAGAGTACATGTAGAGAGAGACATAGTCTCACCACGCTGGAAGATAGCGCTTCCGTGAGGCATTGGGAGTGGAGATACCTCGCACCAGATAGGGCGGATTTCTGTAGTAGCACGGCCATCAAGACGCAAGCCCTCATCGAGGATGCAACGGCGCATAGCATCGCGCATTACGTCATCATAGTAACGGGTAGCCTCAGCGTGCTTCTCCTCCAAGTCTTCCTCAGAAAGATCGGTATGAGCAGCGTCATACTTCTCGAGGAAATCAGCCAAAACCTTGTCGAAAGCATCCTGACGTGCATGCTTCTCCAAAGCCTGGTGGTTGATATCATAAGCTGGCTTGTAAAGCTCAGACTTAATCTGCTCACGGAGTTCCTCATCGTTGATCTCGTGGTCATACTCACGCTTCACGTCAGTACCCTTCTCCTTAGCCAACTCATACTGGAGTTCGCACATAGGCTTGATAGCCTCGGCAGCCACCTTGAGGGCACCAATGAGATCCTGCTCAGAAACTTCCTTCATCTCACCTTCTACCATCATGATATTGTCCTTGGTAGCACCAACCATGATATCCATGTCTGCCTCTTCCATCTGCTGGAATGTAGGGTTTACAACATACTCACCATTGATACGAGCTACACGAACCTCAGAGATATAGTACTCGAAAGGAATATCTGAACAAGCCATGGCAGCTGAAGCAGCGAAACCTGCGAGGGCATCTGGCTGGTCAACACCATCGGCTGAGAGCAACATTACCTGTACGTAAACTTCTGCATGGTAGTTAGAAGGGAAAAGTGGACGCAAAGCACGGTCCACAAGACGAGAGGTAAGGATTTCCTCATCGCTGGCTTTGCCTTCGCGCTTGGTGAAACCACCAGGGAAACGACCTGCAGCACTGTACTGCTCACGATAATCTACTTGCAAAGGCATAAAATCTGTACCCGGAACTGCATCCTTTGCTGCACAAACAGTTGCGAGAAGCACTGTGTTACCCATGCGGAGAACCGCAGCACCATCAGCCTGTTTTGCAACTTTTCCGGTCTCAATTGTGATGGTTCTTCCATCAGGCAACTGAACACTTTTTGTAATTACGTTCATCTAAATTAAAAAACTTATTGTTTTGTCTAACATCTAAAATATCTAAAACGCTGCAAAGATACCTCTTTAATTATTAATAAACAAATAAATCAGCAATTATTTTCCACTTTTTTTAATAATTTATCTATAGAAGGTGCATTATTCGCAATTTTATTACTATCTTTGCACTCGATAATTTTGCAAAATAATAAAATTCATGAAGATAACTAGACTCTTTTCAGTGGCAGCGATTATGGTAGCTGCACTGGCTTTGACTTCTTGTAACAACAAGAAATTCCACATCAACGGCAATATCACAGAGGCTCAGGACTCTATGCTCTATCTGGAGAACATCAGCCTGAACGGTCCTGTGAAAATCGACTCTGTGAAACTGGGCGAGGATGGCGCCTTTGCCTTCGACGAGGCTGCCATGGACTCTGTTACCCCAGAGTTCTACCGCTTACGCATCGCCAACCAAACCATCAATCTTTCCATCGATTCTACAGAAACTGTCAAGGTAAAGGCGGCTTATCCGCAGATGAGCTTCAAATACGAAGTGGAAGGTTCTGAAAACTGCAACAAGATCAAGGAGTTGTCTCTTAAGCAGATGACTCTCCAGAGCAATATCAACGGGCTCGTGAAAGATCCTAACATCGGCAACGATTCTATCGAATCCATCGTAGGCCGCATGCTCCAGGCTTACAAACAGGACATCAAGACCAACTACATCTTCAAGGAGCCAATGAAGGCATACGCTTACTATGCGCTCTTCCAAACTGTACAGTTGGGCAATGTGAATACGCTTATCTTCAACCCTCGCAACAACAAAGACGACGTGAAGGTATTTGCTGCCGTAGCAACCAGTTGGGATACCTACTATCCTGGCGCTGAGCGTGGCAAGAACCTCCACAATATCGCCATTGAGGGAATGAAGGACATCCGCATCATCGAGAACCAGATGGCACAGCAGCAGATTGAGGCCAGCAAGGTGAGCGTAAACGGATGCATCGAACTTGCACTTCAGGACAACAAGGGACAGGTACGCCGCCTCTCCGACCTCAAGGGCAAGGTGGTACTGCTCGACTTCCATCTCTTCGCCAGCAAAGAGAGCACCAAGCGCATCATGATGTTGCGTGAACTCTACAACAAGTATCATGCAGCCGGACTAGAGATTTATCAGGTATCAGTAGACCCTGACGAGCACTTCTGGAAGACCTCTACCGCTGCCATCCCTTGGATTTGCGTACGCGATGAAGATGGCATTCAGGGCAAGAGTCTGACTCTCTACAATGTCCAGAGCATTCCTACCTTCTTCCTGATCGACCGCACCAACACCCTGCAGGCACGTGATGCACAGATTAAGGACATAGAGGCAGCCATCAAGAACCTTCTTTAAGATAACCAGGAGTTAGAAGTTTGGAGAGAACAGTTTCGGTTTTTCATCTTCCAGCTTCTAACTCTTATTCTTTAACGTCAGTTCTGTATCTGCTTTCATGATAACATAGATGGCAATATCAGAATACGAACTATACAAGGAACTTAAGAACAAAAAACGATAAACTTTTAAACCCTAAAAAATGAATAAGAAATTTTTAGCAATGGCAGCCTTGGGGCTTATCACAATAGGAGCGCAGGCTAAAGTAAAGTTGCCACACATCTTGGGTGACAACATGATTTTACAGCAAAACACAGAGGCTAGCCTCTGGGGATGGGACAAACCAGGAACCACCGTAGAGGTAACCACCTCATGGTCTGGGCAGAAATATTCTACCAAGACCGGAAAGGATGGCAAATGGGCTATCAAAGTACAAACCCCGAAGGCGAGCTACACCCCACTCTCCATCACTTTCGATGATGGCGAAAAGACCACTCTCAACAATGTGCTGGCAGGAGAAGTATGGGTTTGTGCAGGTCAGAGCAACATGGAGATGCCTGTAAAAGGATTTGGCAACTGCCCTGTAGAAGGTTACAACAAGGCGGTGCTAGAAGCAAACCAGTACAAAGGCATACATTACGTAAAGATTCCTAGCGTAATGAGCAGTAAGCCGTTAGATGATGCCAACTGCGAATGGAAGGAGGTTAACCCGGAAACCGTAGGCGATGCATCTGCTACAGGATACTTCTTTGCACAGGTAGTAAACAAGACTCTTGATATTCCGGTAGGTCTGGTCATGGCAAACAAGGGTGGAAGCCGTGTAGAAAGCTGGCTCGACCGCGACTACCTGAAGAAGAACACCAAGGAAGAGCTCGACTCTGTAAAGATGACCAAGAACCCTAAGTTTAAGTGGGATTTCCTCTACCCTCTTCTCTGGGGTAACGGAACTTTCCACCCTATCCTCAACTATAGCGTAAAGGGTATTCTCTTCTATCAGGGATGTTCTAACGTGGGCGACCCGGACGGCCAGTATACCAAACGTCTTGCCGACCTCGTTGCCCAGTGGCGCAGAGACTTCAAGCAGGGCGAACTGCCATTCTATTTCGTACAGATTGCACCTTATCATAATGGCGACGTAAATGGCGATTGGGGACCTAAGCTCCGTGAACAGCAGTTCAATGCAGCCAAGGTGATTCCAAACAGCGGCATCGTCTGTACCGAAGACCTGGTTTACCCATACGAGGTTGAGCAGATTCATCCATGTCAGAAACAGCCTGTAGGCGAACGTCTTGCACTCCAGGCACTCAGCAAGACCTATGGCATGAAGGGACTCTTCAGCGAGAGCATGACCTTCAAGGAGATGAAGATTGTAGGTGATACAGTAAAGGTGCATTTCGACAACACCTACGGAGCCTACAACCGCTTTGAAGGTATCGAAGGTTTCGAAGTTGCAGGCGAAGATAAGGTATTCCATAAGGCTACAGCCAAGCACTTCTGGCAGGAAGGCAACGATCCTTGGAATGAGTGCGTCATCGTAACCAGTCCTGAGGTAAAGAAACCAGTAGCCCTTCGCTACTGTTTCCGCAACTTCCAGCTCGGCAATATGGCAAATGCAGGCAACCTGCCTCTCTTCCCATTCCGTACAGATAATTGGTAAATATCAGATAACCAGCGGCCGATCTTTGTTCAGCAGTCAAAGACCGGCCGCTTTTCGATTATAACATGATGATAAATTCTTTTCCATTATACATTAATCATAAATGAGTCACGTATTAGATAAGTTTCAGTTTTGCCCGGTTTGCGGCTCTAATCATTTCGAAATCAACAACATCAAGAGCAAGAAGTGTAAGGACTGCGGATTCTCTTATTACCTCAATCCAAGCAGTGCTACGGTAGCTCTCATACTCAACAGTAAGGAAGAGCTCCTGGCAGTAAGGCGCAAGAAAGACCCAGCCAAGGGAGCACTCGATTTGCCAGGCGGTTTCGTCGACATGGATGAAACAGGTGAAGAAGGTATAGCAAGAGAGGTAAAAGAGGAAACCGGACTGGATGCAACTGACGTTAAGTATCAGTTCAGCTACCCAAATCTCTACCTTTACTCAGGTTTCATGGTTCATACCCTCGATATGTTCTATGAAGTGAAGGTGAAAGACGACACTCATATAGAAGCAATGGACGATGCTGAAGAATCATTCTGGATACCATTGAGCAGACTCAATCCTGATGAGTTTGCATTCGATTCCATACGCAAGGGGCTCCATCGTTATTTGGAAACAAAATTGGGGTAAAAAGGGTTCAATACAGCCAAATATGGCTCCCAAACATTAAAAAAACCAAAAAAAACACCATATAATAAGGTATAAGCAAAAAGTTTACTTACTTTTGCCAACCGAAAAAATTGTGTATAAGCTTATGCAAGAGAATTTAGTAATCGTCGAGAGCCCTGCGAAGGCTAAAAAGATCGAAGAGTTTTTAGGTAAGGACTATAAGGTTATGTCTTCTTACGGTCATATCCGTGACCTGAAGAAGAAGGAACTTAGTATAAACGAGAAAACCATGGAACCTGATTATGAGATTCCAGAGGAAAAGAAAAAACTCGTTACAGAATTGAAAACGAATGCGAAGAAAGCCAAGAAAATCTGGTTAGCATCCGATGAGGACCGCGAGGGAGAAGCCATCAGCTGGCACCTTTGCGAAGTACTGGGATTGGATGAGGAGAAGACAAACCGTATTGTCTTCCACGAGATTACCAAACAGGCTATTCTTGACGCAATCAAGAACCCACGCCATCTGGACATGAACCTGGTGAATGCCCAGCAGGCACGTCGTGTACTCGACCGACTGGTAGGTTTCAAGCTTTCTCCTATCTTGTGGAGAAAGGTTAAGCCAGCCCTTTCTGCAGGTCGTGTACAGAGTGTTGCTGTCCGTCTGATAGTAGAACGTGAGCGTGAAATCCAGAAGTTCCAGAGTGTTCCATACTATCGCGTTACCGCTATTTTCGCCCTGATCAGCGACAGCGGCAATGCAACAGAGGTAAAGGCAGAACTGGACCAGCGTTTCAATACCCACGAAGAGGTTGAAGCTTTCCTTGAGAAGTGTAAAGACGCTAAGTTTATGGTTGAATCTGTAACCAAAAAGCCTTTAAAGCGTTCTCCTGCACCACCTTTTACTACTTCTACTCTGCAACAGGAGGCAGCACGCAAGCTTGGTTTCACCGTTGTACAGACCATGATGATAGCCCAGAAACTTTACGAAAGCGGACGCATCACTTACATGCGAACCGATAGCGTAAACCTCTCTACGCTCTGTTCCAACGCCAGCAAAGATGAGATTATCAGAGAATATGGCAAGGAATACAGCCAGACTCGTGCCTACCACACCAGTTCAAAGGGTGCACAGGAAGCGCACGAGGCTATCCGTCCTACATATATGAATGAACCAACCATCGAAGGAACCGCTCAGGAGAAGCGCCTTTACGAACTCATCTGGAAGCGTACCATCGCATCTCAGATGGCTGACGCACAACTCGAAAAGACAACTATCAACATCAATATCGGCAACACAAGCGAAAAGTTTGTTGCTACCGGCGAGGTTGTTTCATTCGATGGTTTCCTCAAGGTTTATCTCGAGTCAACCGACGATGAAGAGCATGCTGAGGATTCTTCCCACATTCTTCCAGCCCTGAAAGAAGGCGATGAATTGCAGCGCAGAGAAATCCTTGCTACAGAGAAGTATTCTCTGGCTCCTGCAAGATACACAGAGGCCAGTCTGGTGAAGAAACTGGAAGATCTCGGCATCGGCCGTCCATCTACCTATGCTCCAACTATCAGTACCATCCAGCAGCGTCAATACGTAGTAAAGGGTGACAAGACGGGTGAAGAGCACACATTTACCATAGATTCTCTGAAGGGCATCAAGATAACCCAGAAGTTGAAGAAAGAGATGGCAGGCTCTGAAAAGGGCAAGCTTCTGCCTACTGATATCGGCATCGTAGTAAACGATTTCCTGATGGAGAACTTCCCGAACATCATGAACTACAACTTTACAGCAGACGTAGAGAAGAAGTTTGATGATATTGCAGAAGGAAAGACCGAATGGACCAACTGGATGAAGGATTTCGACAAGGGCTTTGAGCCTGAAGTGAAGGAAGTCCTGGAAGCCCGCAACCAGCACAAAGCCGGCGAGCGCAATCTCGGAAATGATCCAAAGACCGGAAAGCCAGTATTCGTCAAGATTGGCCGTTTTGGACCAGTGGTACAGATTGGTTCTGCAGAAGACAAAGACAAGCCTCAGTTTGCCCAATTGCCATCAGACAAGAGCATCGAAACCATCACCCTGGAAGAGGCTTTGGAACTCTTCAAGCTACCAAGAGAACTCGGTGATTATGAAGGCATTACTGTAACAGTTGGCTCTGGCCGATACGGCCCTTACATCCTCCATAACCGCAAGTATGTTTCTATTCCAAAGGAGGATGATCCGCTGACCATCACACTGGATAGAGCCATCGAACTGATCAAGGAAAAGCGCGAAGCCGAAGAGAAGCGCCATCTCAAAGTTTTCGATGAGGACGATAAGATGGAAATTCTCAATGGCAAGTATGGTCCATACATTGCTTACGACGGCAAGAATTACCGCATTCCAAAGGCAAAACATGAGAGTGCAGAGGAGCTTACATACGAGGAGTGTATGGAAATTATCAAAGCTGCTCCAGAACCAAAGGCTAGAGGCAGAAAGAAATCATAAACATGCCTCATTGACATAGAAACAGAAGAAAATGAAGTCAATCATCATCATAGGATACATGGGCGCCGGCAAGACAACGGTCGGCAAAGCCCTCGCCAAAGACCTTGGCGTTATGTTCTACGATCTCGACTGGTATATCGAGAGCCGAATGCGCAAAACCGTTAAACAGATCTTCGATGAAGTTGGAGAAGAGGGATTTCGCAAGATAGAGCACAATATGCTACACGAAGTGGCAGAGTTTGAAAATGTAGTGGTAAGTTGCGGAGGAGGAACACCATGCTTCTTCGACAATATGGACTACATGAACCAACTTGGCGAAACGTTTTACCTGAAGGCATCTCCAGAGACCCTTCACGCTCATCTGAAGATGGGCAAAGGCGTGCGCCCTCTGCTGCTCAACAAAACACCGGAAGAGGTAGACGAGTTTATCCATGAGCAGCTGAAACTTCGAGAGCCTTACTACGAGAAGGCAAAACACATCATCGATATCAACGTGATGGACAATTATGATAAAATCAACGCTATTGTTCAGCAGATCAGAGACCTGCTGAACATATAGCCGTATCTAATAAAGTAATATATAATAAAGGTAACAAACAAAACTGATTTCCAGCAAGCAAGATTAGAAAATGAAGAAATGGACTATTGAAGACTCGAAGGAGCTCTACAACATCTGTGGTTGGGGTACTTCTTACTTTGGCATCAACGGCAAGGGTGATGTCTATGTAACTCCATGCAAGGACAACACGCAGATAGACCTGCGCGACATCATGGACGAGTTGGCATTACGCGACATCAACGCTCCCGTACTGCTCCGTTTCCCAGACATCCTCGACAACCGCATCGAGAAAACAGCCAGCTGTTTTCAAAAGGCAAAGGAAGAGTATGGATACAAGGGAGAAAACTTTGTCATCTATCCTATTAAGGTGAACCAGATGCAGCCGGTCGTTGAGGAGATTATCTCTCACGGCAAGAAGTTCAACCTCGGACTGGAGGCTGGCTCTAAGCCTGAACTCCACGCCGTCATCGCCGTACAGGCACAGAGCGACTCGCTCATCATCTGTAACGGCTACAAGGACGAGAGCTACATCGAACTTGCCTTGCTGGCTCAGAAGATGGGCAAGCGCATCTTTATCGTAGTAGAAAAGCTCAATGAGCTGGATATCATCGAAAAGGTAGCCAAAAAGCTCAACGTAAAGCCAAACATCGGTATCCGCATCAAGCTGGCTTCTTCAGGTTCAGGCAAATGGGCTGAAAGCGGCGGCGATGCATCTAAGTTCGGCTTGACCAGCGCAGAACTGCTCACAGCCCTCAAGAAGATAGACGAGATGGGATTCCACGACTGTCTGCGCCTTATCCACTTCCACATCGGAAGTCAGATTACCAAGATTCGCCGCATTCAAACTGCTCTCCGTGAGGCAGCCCAGTTCTATATTAGCCTCCACAAGATGGGCTACAATGTAGATTTCGTAGATTGCGGTGGCGGACTCGGTGTAGATTACGACGGCACCCGCTCTTCCAGCAGCGAGAGCTCCGTAAACTACTCTATCCAGGAGTATGTGAACGACTGTGTCTATACATTCGTAGATGCAGCCAACAAGAGCAATATCGAGCACCCTAACCTCATCACCGAGAGCGGCCGTTCGCTCTCTGCCCATCATTCTGTCCTGGTCATCGATGTCTTGGAGACAGCTTCCCTGCCAGAGATGCCTGAGGAGTTTGAGGCGAAGGAGACCGACCACCAGCTGGTGAAGGATCTTTATGAGATATGGGACAACCTGAATCCTCGCAACATGCTGGAAGACTGGCATGATGCCGAGCAGATTCGCGAAGAGGCCCTGCAGCTCTTCTCTCACGGCATCGTAGATCTGAAGACCCGTGCAGAGATTGAGGCAATGTACTGGAGCGTGTGCCACGAGATCAACAATCTTGCCAAGCACATGAAGCATGTACCAGAAGAACTCAGAGGATTGGATAAGATTCTTGCCGACAAGTATTTCTGCAATTTCTCTCTGTTCCAGAGCCTGCCAGACAGTTGGGCTATCGACCAGCTCTTCCCTATCATGCCTATCCAGCGTCTGAACGAGCGTCCTACCCGCAACGCTACCTTGCAGGACATCACCTGCGACAGCGATGGAAAGATTGCCAACTTCGTTACCGACGGACATATCGGCAACGTTCTTCCTCTTCATCCATTGAAGAAGAACGAGCCATATTATCTCGGTGTATTCCTCGTTGGTGCCTATCAGGAGATTCTGGGCGACATGCACAATCTCTTCGGCGACACCAATGCTGCCCACATCTC
>OLWH01000460.1_pt1 | contig 19464 bp, 17 predicted proteins | sample 1673381 | NCBI WGS metagenome assembly OLWH01 (sample SAMEA103958110, study PRJEB25191) | human gut metagenome | reverse complement strand
GCAGCGCTGATGGATGCCAAGGAGTATCCGTCCCGCGGCGTCAATGAGCCGCCGGAGCTGTGTGATGAAGGCGAACAGCCCCCGGTAGCCGCTGCTCTCAAAGCGCTCGGCGTGGCGGGTCAGGGCCACCAGATTTTCCTGCCGGACGCCGCCCTCGTCCATAGCGCCGAAGATACCCGGCAGATGCAGCGTATTGTAGATATGCCACAGCAGGCGGCACACGTTCATGTCTGCCGCCGCGTCCCGCAGTCCGGTCAGCGTTGTCAGGAACGCTTGTACGTCCTCGCCGCCGTCCGCCAGCAGAGCGTCATAGAAGTCTCCCTCCCGGTCACGGCTGCGGATCTCCGCCAGACGGTCCGGCGTAAAGCCGAACACCGGGGAGCGGAGCACGGCGATCAGCGGCACATCCTGCCGGGGATTGTCGACGATCTCCAACAGGGCCAGCGTGACAGAGATCTCCGGGGTCTGGTAGAAATCGCCGCTTTCCTCAAAGGAGCAGGGCACATCCCGCTCCGCCAGCGCTTGGGCGAAGGCGGCGGACCGGCTCCCCGGAGAGCGCATCAGGATCACGATGTCCTCCGGGCGGCAGGGCCGCAGCGTGCCGTCCTCCCCGGTGACGGGATAGCCCTCATCCAGAAGCTGACGGATACGCTGCGCCGTGAACCGGGCCTCCGCCAGCAGCCGTTTCACCGGGCGGTCATTTGCCGCCGACTTCTGATGGGCGGAGATGAGGTGGAATTCCGTCTCGCAGTCCTTCCGGGGCGGGTAGTACTCCGCGCCGAAGTGGAGGGACTCGTCCTCGCCGTATTCCATCTCTCCCATGTCCGCCGACAGGATGTTGGAGAAGACGAAATTGGCCGCGTCCAAAATCTCTCCCCGAGAGCGGAAGTTTTTGGACAGCAAAATTTTGCGGTTCTCCCCATCCGCCGCATTTTCAGCAGGTGTGAAGCGGCGGTACTTGTCAAGAAAAATCGTAGGGTCCGCCAACCGGAACCGGTAAATACTCTGCTTTACGTCCCCTACAGTAAAGAGGTTTTTGCCTTCACGGGACACTGCCCGGAAAATGGCGTTCTGCACCTCGTTGGTATCCTGATATTCGTCCACCAGGATCTCCCGGTAGCGGCCCGCCACCTGACGGCCCAGTTCCGTAGGCGCGCCGTTCCGCTCCACCAGCAGGCGAAGGGCCAGATGCTCCTGATCGGAGAAGTCGGCGCAGTTCATCCGCAGCTTTTCCGTCCGGTAAGCGTCGGAAAAGTCCGCCGTCAGCTTCAAAAGGGCTGTCATGGCAGGGGCCATGGTCTGAAGGTCCTCCATGGCCTCCGTATCGCTGACCGCCAGCATGGGAGCCAGCTTTTTGGCGGCAGTTTTGGCGTTCTCCCACAGCCCCTTCAGTCTCACGACCTCCGGGTCCTCGGTCATTCCCTTCGGCGTGGTGAGCCGGGGAAATTCCAGTCCATCCAGAGAAATGCGGGCGGCTTCCCAGTTCTGTGCTGCCGCCAAGGGTGCGAAGCTGCGGCTGGCCCGCAGAAATTTTTCGCCGTATCCCTTATAGAGATCCCCGCCCACGGTGGACTGTCCCGCTCGCCGCAGCGCTTCCATGTGGTGAAAGCCCTTTCGGCGGATGACCGCCAGCAGCTCGGCGGCGTAGGGCGTTTCGTCGAAGTCCCCGCTCCGATTTTCCCAGATCGTCCGATTTTCCGCGAGCCAGTGTTCAGGATCGGCGTGACTTTGCAGCTTTTCGTAGGTTTCCAGCACCAGATCCTCCAGGGCGCTGTCATCCCGGCCCGCGCCCAGCGTATCCGCCAGCAGGGCGCCGCCCTCGTCCAGTTCCTCGTAAAACCGCTCCAGTACCCGGGTCAGCACCCGCTGGCGCAGGAGCTTTGCGTCATTTTCGTCCAGCACCCGGAAATCCGGCGTCAGGGTATAGCGCTCTCCCTCCTGTGCCAGAAGATGGGTGTTCTCCCGCAGCAGTGCCGTGCAGAAGGCGTCCACCGTCTTGATGTCCGCCTGATACGCCCGCAAAAGCTGGCTGCGGAGGTGTCGGTCCTCCGGGGTCTCCGCCATCCGTTTGGACAGTTCGGCGGCGATCTTGCTCCGCAGCTCGGCGGCGGCAGCCTTCGTGTAGGTGATGATGAGAAAATCATCGATATGGCAGTGGTCCTCCGTCACGTATCGGAACAGCCGCTCCACCAGCACCTTCGTCTTGCCGGACCCGGCGGCGGCAGACACCAGCAGGCTGCCGCCCCGGTTCTCCACCGCCGCTTGCTGCTGCTCCGTCAGTTTCAGCTTTGCCATGAGTCACCGCCTCCTTCCTCAAGTTCTTTCCAAAATTCCTCCGGTTTTACCGGCAGGATGTACCGCAGACGGTCCCGGTCCCGTCCATCGCGGAACTGACAGGCGGAGACCCAGTCGCAGAAACGGCACTGGCTGTCCTCCTCGCTGTGGCAGCAGGGATCCGCGTCGATGTTGCCGCTGCGCAGCTCGTCGGAGATCTGGCCCAGCAATTTGTCCACATACGTGCCCAGCTTCCCCAGCCGGGCGGCGGAGGCGAGGCTCCCGGAGAGATTTCCGTCCTTGCCGACCCGCAGCGGCAGATAATGGGGCTCCGTCAGGGCCTCATGCTCCATGGCCTGTAACACCGCCGGGTCCTCCAAGAGAAGTTCGGAGCGCTTCAGTGTCTTTTCCCGCTCCTTTTGCAGAGCTTCCTGAGAGATGCCCCGCTCCGCCGGCAAAATCTCGTCCCGTGCGGGGAGATACAGCACGCCCGCCGGTTCGATCTCTTTTCCGAAAAATTCCGCCCCCTCCTTTTGCAGGGCAAAGAGGTACAGCAGCATCTGAATATCCAGTCCCATGCGGACGTTGGCCAGATCGAATTTCTTCTTGCCGGATTTGTAGTCCACCACCCGGAGGTACAGCTTATCGTCCTTGATCCAGCCGTCCACCCGGTCCACCTTGCCGCCTACCCGCAGTTCCCCGTCCGGACGGGAAATGGTGACGGCGGGCAGTGTTCCGTCCTTCCCTCCGAACCCCAGTTCGAAGGCCATGGGGACAAAATCCGAGTGGCGCAGTTCCTCCGCCACCTGGTCAATGATAGCGTAGGCGTTGGTCCGCAGACGGTTGAACAGATACCGGAACCGGGGGGTACGGTTCTGGAAATTGTGCAGCTCCTGTTCCGCATATTGGTCGATATATTGTCGGGTCAGGCGGTGAAGTTCCTCGTTGTCCACCGCGGCAAAGCCGCCCTGTCCCAGCACGTCCCGGGTGACGTTTTCCAGCAGATAGTGGAGAAACGTGCCGATCTGGGGCGCGTCGAAGGAGGCCGGTTCCCGGGATTTGGCCCGCAGACCGTACTCCATGAAGTAGGCGAAGTGGCAGGAGCGCATCCGTTCCAGCCGGGAGGCGGTCATGGAAACCCGCTCTCCGTAAATGGCCCGGACTGCGGCGGGAGACAGACTGCCCCGTCGGGCCGCGGCGGCCCGCTCCATGGCGCTTAAATGCCGGGCACAGTCCGGCTCCTGCTGAAAATATCGCCACAGGGGGCCGTCGGGGTCCTGTCCCGCCATTTCCAGCGCAGGTTCAACGGCTGACAGGCGATATGCCTTGTCAGCTCGCTCGTGTTCCACACACAGCTTCGGGAATAGTTTCCGCAGCCGCTCCACCACAAACGCGGGGCGCAGTTCGCTGCCGGAAACATCCGTCACCGGATAGCTCACCGTCAGGCCCGCCGTGGGCTGGGCAAGCGCGGCGTAGAGGTTTTGCAGTTCAATGCCCATCCGTTCCATGCCGGTGGGGGCCAGCTCGACGCCCCGGAGGGCCAGCGCCTGACGGTCATCCTCGTTCAGCAGGCCGCCGCTCTGACCGGGGTCCGGCAGCACGTGGTCATTGGCTCCCAGCAAAAAGAGGTAGCTTGTGGTATGCCGGTCATTCCGGGTGATCTCACTGACGGACACCTGATCCAGCGCCACGGGGATGGTACCCACGCTGTACTGGGTCAGCACCAGTCGGAACAGCCGCTCAAACTCGCTCTGTTCCAAGTGTTCTTCCCCTAAAATTTCCACAAACTGATCCAGCACGCCGCAGAGGATCTCCCAAAGCTGAGCGGTCTCCTCCGCCTCCTGCATCCGGCCCGCCTCCGCCTGGGCGTGCATCCGCTCCGTCAGGGCCGTTTCCAGTTTCAGCTCCTCCATGAAACCGTACAGGGCCTCTACATAGTCCCGGGCCGTCTCCCCGGCCTTCAAGCCCGCCGCCAGACGCTCCAGCGGCTCCCGCACCCGGCGGCGCAGTTGATTTACCTGCGTCAGCACGGCCTGCCGCCGGTCGTTCCACGGCGCGCCGTAGCCGTCCGGGTTTTCCGTCCAGTCCTCGTCCCGGAGCCATGTCTGGCCGTGGATGTCCCATTTCAGAACATAGTTTTCCAGCAGGTCACATTCTTCTGCCGTCAGGCCCGCCAAACCGGTTTTCAGCCAGCGGAACATATCCTCGTACTCATAGCCGTTGGAGATGGAGGACAGCACGCCGGTCAGCAGGCTCAGCACCGGCTTTTCCAGAATGTCGCTGCGGCGGCTGAGATACACCGGGATACCGTACCGCTCAAACACCGTTTCGATGGTCCCGGCGTACTCCGTCATATTCCGGGCCGCCACGGTGATGTCCCGGCAGCGGCACTTCCCCGCCGCCAACAGACGGCGGATGTCGGCGGCGGTCTGCTCCACCTCGGAATAGACAGTGGCGGCCTCCCGGAGCCGGATGACGGTGCTGTCGCCCTCATAGGGCAGATTCTCCCCAAAGAAATGGCGCTCCAAATGCCCAAGGGCCGATGAGTCATTATTTGTTAAGGATAGTAGCTTTACAGGCTTTCCCTCGGAAGCGGCCAACCGCTCCAGCATGGACATGGTTTTCAGCGTGGGTTCAAAGATCTCCTCCCGGCTGTTGACCTCCCCTAACAGCGTGACCGTGACAGACCGGGCCTGCCGCAGAAAAATCGCCAGCGCCCGCCGCTCCTGCGCGTTGAAATAGGTAAAGCCGTCGATGAAAATGTCCTTGCCCCGCACATAGCCGGACTCCTCCAAATGGTCGCAGAGCTTGGTCATCCGGTCCCGTGCGTCCAGACCGGGACGGCGGAGCCGGGCCTCATAGGCGGCGTAGAGCAGACTCAGATCCGTCAGCTTGTCGTGGGTGGCGCCGTCTATGTCCTGCGCCTGCTGGTACAGGATCTCCGGGGTCACCTCGTAGCTTCGCAGTTCGTCGAACAGCGCCAGCATCTGTTCCAGAAAGCCCACCTTCTGCGAGGGCTTCCGATACACGGTCATCTGAGGGGCCGTTTCCAGCAGCGCCCGCTGGAGCGTCAGCAGCTTGCCGCCGTTGTCCAACGTCACATCCGCGATGCCGCCGGTGATGCTCAGCACTCGCTCGCCCAGCCGCCGAAAGCTCAGCACCTCGGCATGACGGCTGGCGGTATCGCCGCAGGCGCGGCACACGTCCACCTCCGCCTGATGGGAGGCATGCTCCGGCACCAGCAGGATCTGCTGGCTGCTCTCCCCCAGTTCCGCCATCCGCCGCAGCATGGTATCCGATTTTCCCGTTTTGGCACGGCCGATCAAGATCGTCAGCATAGTGACCTCCCGCAGTTTGTTTTTTCCCATTCTATCACAACGCCGCCGCCAAAAACAGACCCGATTGCCTTTTTTTCGCCGCCATGCTACAATGGCTTCGCTATGAATTCTGACATACAGGAGTGATCGTCATGCCCCATATTCCACAGGGCACCACGGATACCGTGGCCCTCGAGCTGTTTGATCCGGCGCTGGACGCCGCCCTGCGCCCCTCCCCGGATTACGATGTAAGCCGCTGGCTCTATGTGCCCAACACCTATTCCGAATACCGTTACATTTTAGGCACCCGGGGCCAAAAGTCTCTGATCTGCGTGGGGATCAACCCCTCCACCGCCGCGCCGGACGCGCTGGACCCCACCCTGCAGTCCGCCCAGCGCATCGCCCTGAACAACGGCTATGACAGCTTTCTCATGTTCAATGTCTACGCCCAGCGGGCCACCCGGCCGGACGATATGGAGCGGGTGTGCAACAGCGCTCTCCACGAAGAGAACCGGAAAGCCTTCCGCTATCTTCTCTCCCTTTCGGAGACCCCTGCTATCTGGGCCGCCTGGGGGAACATCATCGAAAAGCGGGATTACCTCATGGACTGTATGCGGGATTTCGCCGCTGACGGTCAGGCCGCAAACGCTCAATGGTTCACCGCCGGGCCGCTTCTGAAATCCGGCCATCCCCACCATCCCTTATATCTGAAATCCACTACTGCATTGCAGCCCTTTGATATTGACGCTTATCTGTGCCGCTGATCCAGCCGCCCGTCTGGATTTCCGGGCGGGCGGTTTTTATCTTTGCCCTCCCTTGTCAAAAAAACACAAAAGCCCTCCGCTGAACAACGCCGAATTTTGGTGAAGCGGCGGCAGATTGGTTATTGAACATTCAATTTTGACGTGTATAATGAATTATTATTCATGTGTCTTCATAGGAGGCTGCTTATGAAAACCTACAATTTTAAATATGGACATGGGTCTGTGTCCCTTTCCCTGAACGAAGCGGATATTCTGGCGGAGCTGCATGGAACAGAGACGCCGCCCATCAGCGACATCCGTTCTGCCCTGTTCGCCTCGCTGGAGCAGCCCATCGACAGCGCGCCTCTGCGCCAGCGGGTCCGCCCCGGAGATCGGGTGGCGCTGGTGATCAGTGACATGACCCGATTCTGGATGCGGCAGGATCTGGTGATCCCCCATCTCGTTGACTATCTCATCGACGAATGCGGCGTACAGCCGGAGCATCTGACCATCGTGGTGGCCAACGGCACTCACATCGGCGGCGATGAGCAGGAACTGCGGACACTGGTCACCGACGGGGTCTATAACCGGGTCCGTGTGAAGAATCACGACTGCGAGGCCAAGGATCTTGCCTATCTGGGCACTACGCCCCATGAGACACCGGTGTGGATCGACCGCACTGCCGCAGAAGCGGATCTGGTGGTCTGTTTAGGTGCCGCCACCCATCATGTGATGGCCGGCTTCGGCGGCGGACGGAAGAGCATCCTCCCCGGCATCAGCGGCTTGGAGACCATTCGCCACAACCACGCCTATTCACTGGACAGCACCAAGCTCCGCACCAATCCCGCCATCGGAAACGGTGTGTTGGCGGGAAACCCGCTGCACGAGGATATGTGCGAGGCGGCGTCACTGGTGAACAACCTCTTCATGGTAAATCTGGTGATGAACGCCGACATGAAGCTCTCGTATATCTTCTCCGGCCACTACCTGACCTCCTGGGAGCGGGCCTGTACTGCCGTGGATGACATTTACCGGGTGGATATTCCCTGCCGGGCAGACGCCGTGGTCACCAGCTGCGGCGGCTTTCCCAAGGACATCTCCCTCTATCAGGGCACCAAGACCATTGACAATGTGGAATCCGCGTTGAAGCCCGGCGGTACGCTGGTTCTGATGATCGAAGCGCCGGAGGGCGGCGGCCCCGCCGAGTACTTCGACTGGAGCAAGAATTTACAGGACGGCACCATTGAGCAGCGTCTGCGGGAGGCCTTCACCGTGGCAGGCTACATCTTCTTTCTGAACTGTGAGCAGGCCCAGCGGTACCGCATTTTCATGTATTCCTCCATTGATCCCCAGACCGTTGCCCCCATGGGCATTCACGCCTTTTCCGATATGGACGCCTTACTGAAAGCCGCGGAACTGGACGGAAAATCCACCTATATCATTCCCAACGGGTCCACCGTGATCCCCCGGGTGAAAGGAGAAACGCTATGAGACCTGTAAAATCATATATCGCCAAGCGATTTCAGAATTCCGATGCCGGACTGAGTCTGGACACCGATGCGCTGGCCCGGTATTCGGACATCATTGATCTCAGCATCGGCGACACGGACTTTATCACCGATGACGCCATCATCGACACCGCCTTCCGGGAAGCCAAGGCCGGGTACACCCACTATGGAGATCCGAAGGGTGATCCGGAGCTGATCCGCTCCGTCTGTGACGCATGGCAGACGGATTTCAAGCAGCCCCTCTCCCCGGATCACGTTCTGGTCACCGCTTCCAGCAGCATGGGAATGGCGCTGGTGATGCTGTCCGTTCTGAACCCCGGTGACGAGGTCATCGTCTTTTCCCCCTACTTCTCCCTCTACCGCACCCAGGCGGAGCTGGCCGGAGGAGTGTGCGTAGAGGTCCCCACCTATGCAAGCGAGGGATGGGCCATTGACGAAGCCCGTCTCCGGGCGGCCATTACCCCCCGCACCAAGCTCATTGTGTTCAACAATCCCTGCAACCCCACCGGCATGGGCTATGACCGCTCCACGCTGGAGCTGCTGGGCCGGGTGGCGGAGGAGCATGACCTGCTGATCGCGGCGGATGAGATCTATACCACCTACCTCTATGAGGGGGACTTCATCCCCCTCCGCACGATCCCGGGGCTCGCTCACCGGGTCATCACCCTGAACAGCTTTTCCAAGAATTTTGTCATGACAGGCTGGAGGATCGGCTGCATCATTGCACCGCAGCATTTTATCAATGTTCGCGGAGCCGGAGATACTGGAGGTCATGAGCAACATCAACAACTCCCTGATCTATACGGCCCCCTCCATCTCCCAGCGGGCCGCCATACAGGCGCTGGCGATCCGGCAGACCATTCGTGAGAAATACGTTCTGGCCTACCGGGACCGCATTTTCTACGCGGCGGACCGGATGGAGCAGATCCCCTACCTCAGTCTGGTACGGCCCAAGGGCACCTTCTACCTCTTCCCCGGCATTGAGAAAACCGGCCTCAGCGCCGAGGACTTCTGTCAGGCGCTTCTGGAACGGGCACACGTTCTGGTCACACCCGGCACGCTGTTCGGCAGCACCGGCGCCGGACATTTCCGCATTGCGTGTACGGTGGGGCTGGACCGCCTGAAGGAAGCCTTTGACCGGATGGAGGGCCTGTCCTTCTGACGGTAATTTATTCGCATGTTGTGAATATTTATAAATATTCATTCAGCAAGTTTTCGATTATATACAGTTTGCCTATTGATTTTAACTGAATATTGTGTATAATCATACGTATAAACAGAGTTGATTCAATAATCACTCAGGATTTGGAGGATCATATGAAAAAGAATACATGGAAAAAGCTCATGTCTCTGGCGCTGGGCGCCATGATGATGCTGTCTCTGCTGACCGGCTGCGGCAGCAAAACTGAAGATTCCGCTCCGGCGGACAGCACCCCGGCTGAGGAAACCCCTGCAGAACCGGCCGCAGCGGCAAGTCTGCTGGAAAAGGTCAAGACCAGCGGCAAGCTGGTAGTGGGTACGGAAGCCCAGTACGCTCCCTACGAGTTCAAGGATCTGAATGCTAACTTCGCAGGCTGCGATATGTGGCTGGCCCAGCAGATCGCCGATCATCTGGGCGTGGAGCTGGAAGTGGTGGATATGTCCTTTGACGGCATCATCCCCGCCGTGAAGTCCGGTCAGGTGGATCTGGGCATCGCCGCCTTCACCAAGACCCCTGAGAGAGCCGAGGAGATCGACTTCAGCGACCTGTATGAGAAAAGCGCTCAGCTTCTCATTGTAAAGGCAGGCAACGCGGACCTGTATTCCACCAAGGAATCTCTGGCAGGCCAGAAGGTCGGCGCGCAGAAGGGCACCATCCAGTCTCAGCTGATCCAGACCGCTCTGCCTGACAGCGAGCTGTTCGAGCTGGAAAAGTATCCTGCTCTGGCGCTGGAAGTCCAGAACGGCAACATCGCCGGTTTGGTGGTGGATCAGGCTGTGGGCGAGTCTCTGATCGCCACCAGCAACGGCGGTCTGGAAGTCTCCAACTTCGCCTTCACCTCTGAGGAAGCCGCCTTCGGCAAGGCCGTTGTGGCCGCTAAGGGCAGCGAGGATCTGCTGGCAGAAGTCAACACCGTCATCAATCAGGTGGTCAACGACGGCAGCTACCTGAAGGCTTATGACGAGGCTGTGGAGCTGGCAGCCAGCATGGGTCTGTAAAATAAATACAGATTCTGATTAGAACCAAGCACGGACGCGCGGGGAACCAACTCTGGTTCCTCGCGTGCCCGCCTGATATTTGCCGGATACCGGCACACAAACAAGGAGGAATTCTCCCATGGCCTTTTTGGAAACCATGGCAAAGCTGATAGAACGCTACAACAGCTTTTTCACCGAAGGCATCGTCAACACGCTCATCATCGCCGCCTTCTCCGTTCTGTTCGGCGCGATACTGGGCACCCTGATGGCCTCTCTGCGGATGTGCCGCATCCCTCCCCTGCGGTGGATCGCAGTGGCGTACATCGAGTTTGTCCGCGGAACGCCGCTGATGGTGCAGCTTATGTTTATTTTCTACGGTCTGCCCATGATCGGCATTACCATTCCTAACATTCCCTGGATTCCCAACTTCTCCCGGTTCGCCGCCGGTATCGTGGCTATGAGCATGAACAGCTGCGCCTATGTGGCGGAGATCATCCGCTCCGGTATTCAGGCTGTGGACGGCGGACAGATGGAGGCCGCCCGGAGCGTTGGCTTCAGCAGCGGTGAGGCCATGCGGCTGGTGGTCCTCCCCCAGGCCATCCGCAATATTCTCCCGGCGCTGGGCAACGAGTTCGTCACCGTCATCAAGGAATCCTCCATCGTCTCCGTGATTGGCATTGCCGACCTGATGTTCCGCACCAACGATGTGATCGCCGTGACCTACAAGAATCTGGAATGTCTGGCTGTGGCGGCGCTGTGCTACTTCGTGCTGACCTTCGTCAGCGGCCGGGCGGTGTCTCTGGCGGAAAGGAAGCTGTCCCATGGAAAATAAGCGTGAAATTCTGAAGGTTGTGGACCTGCAAAAAAAATTCCACAAGCTGGAAGTCCTCAAGGGGATCAGCACCACCTTCCACGAAAATGAGGTGGTCTCCATCATCGGTCCCAGCGGCGGCGGCAAGTCCACCTTCCTCCGCTGCCTGAATCTGCTGGAGCAGCCCACCTCCGGCCAGATCCTCTTTGACGGCACGGACATCTGCACCATCAAGGGTAAGGCCATCGACCACTGCCGTCAGCGGATGGGCATGGTGTTCCAGCAGTTCAACCTGTTCAACAACATGGACGTGATGCACAACCTCACCGCTGCCCCGGTGCGCATTAAGGGGATGTCCCAGTCCGACGCACAGGAGAAGGCCTTGGAGCTTTTGGCAAAGGTGGGTCTGGCCGACCGGGCCGACGCCTATCCCAGCCAGCTTTCCGGCGGCCAGAAGCAGCGGATCGCCATTGTGCGTTCCCTGATGATGGACCCGGAGGTCATGCTGTTCGACGAGCCTACCAGTGCTCTGGACCCGGAGATGATCGGTGAGGTGCTGGACGTGATGAAGGATCTGGCGGAGAGCGGCATGACCATGATCGTGGTGACTCACGAGATGCGCTTCGCCCGGGAGGTCAGCAGCCGTACCATTTTCCTGGACGGCGGCGTCATCGGCGAGGATAAGCCCTCCCACGAGCTGTTCTCCCACCCGGAAAGCCCCCGGCTCGTCACCTTCCTGAATAAAGTTCTGTAAAACCTGTAACAGCCCGTGCGGAATTGATCCGCACGGGCTGTTGTCATTTGGCCAGCTTTGCTTTTAAGGTCTGCCACAGCTCCACTGATTTGAATTTCAGGATATAGCCCTCGTCCGCCTCCGTGATGAGGGCCACCTCCTGATCCGTCAGTCCCGCATCCAGCGCGACGGTGGGAACATCGCTGGCCGCCGCCGTACACAGGGGCGGAAACACCACGCACCACCAGTTCTGCCCCGCCGCCTCTCCGATCAGGACCCGCAGAGCCAGATATTCCCCGGCAGGCAGGGCAAAGCCGTCATATTCCTTTGTGGGAAAGGACGTTTCCGCCAACTCCGCCCGGACGCCGTAATCATAGCCGTTGGCCGTGATGATGACACGGGCCGTTTCCTCCAACTCCGGGAGCATATCCGTCAAGCGGCGGCAGGCCTCTGTCTGACTGTCCGCTCCCCGGAGGGTCTCCGTGGCCTGTTCCAGCACGGCGTCCCGCACCTTCAGCTTCAGCGCCTGATCCTCATCGGAATCGGAGTTGGCCAGTACGTGAAGCCGCACCACCTTTTCCGCTAGCTGGCTCTGGGTGTGAAGGGCCACTGCCCCGGAGGTCAGCGCCAGCGCCGCCACGATCATCAACGTAAGCTCGATGGGATGTAACCGCTGTTTCATAAAAAATTTCCGTCCTTTCCGGATACAATTCTCATGTATCTGGATTCTGGACGGAAATTTTATGTTTTATACCAACTCGCCAACAGGTTTTGCCAAATAGGTCTGCGGATAGCACTGCTTCAAGGCGGTCTCCGCTGCCTTCGCCGCCGTTTTCTCCCGGAAAATGCCGAACACCGTCGGCCCGGAGCCGCTCATGGCGGCGTTCAGCGCCCCCAGCTCCAAAAGCCGGTTTTTGATGTGGAACACCTCATGGTATTCCTCTGGCAGAAATTCCTCGAACACGTTGCACAGCCGTGCCGCCACGCCGTTCAGATCCTCCGCAGACAGTGCGCGGATCATGCCGTCGATATCCGGGCGGTTTTTCGGTGTCCCGGCATCCGCCAACGTGAACAGCGCAGGCGTGGGGATGCCGAATTCCGGCTTGCACAGTACGATCCAACAATCCGGCAGGGCAGGCAGCGCCGTCAGCCGTTCCCCCCGGCCCTCCGCCAGAGCCGTGCCGCCGGAAACGCAGAAGGGCATATCACTGCCCACCGTCAGTCCGATGGCCCGCAGCTGCTCCATGGGCATTTCCGGCGCATACTGCCGGCGCAGGCACCGCAGCAGCGCCGCCACATCCGCGCTGCCGCCCCCCAAGCCTGCGTAGGCCGGGGTGGTTTTTTCCAGATGCACGGTCAGGGGCGGCATGGGCCGTCCGACGGCGGCGAAAAAAGCTTCCGCCGCCTGCTGCTCCAAGGAGGACTTCCCCGCCGGGACCGTGAAACCGTCCGCCAGCAGCGCGAAGCCGATGCCAGTCTCCTCCACCGTTACTGTGTCGCAAAGGGAAACGGACTGCATCACCATCCGCAGCTCGTGGTAGCCGTCCGTCCGGCGGCCTAAAATGTTCAAGGCCAGATTGATTTTCGTCGGGGCCTGTTCCTGTATCTTCATCGAATCCTCCTGGCTTCCAGATAGTAGCGCTTATCCCGTGCCTCTCCCATGGAGAAGGTCTTGCGGGGCAGCACGCCGTCGGCCATCACGGTGGGGAACAACTGCTCCTTCCCCATGAGCGGCAGCAGGAAGCTCAAATTCCCCGGCTGACTGCCCAGCTTTCGGGCCACGTCATCCCCGTGGATGTAATCCACCTGCACCTCCGGATGGTCCCTGCAATATGCGTCCAGAAAGGCTTGCAGTGTTCCTACCGCCAACTGCGCTTTGGGATGCGGAACCGTCCACAGGCCGTCCAATCCCTGTCCGCAGACCTCTGCCGTATGCCCCTCTCCCCCGCCGGTATGCGCGCCGGGATAGAATGCTTGAAAGGCTTCCCACAGATCCCGGCCGTCCACATGGAACAGTACCCGGTGGATGGGTTCAAAGGTCAACGCGTCATCGTGAAGATTCACCACCTCCACCAAGGCGTACCGGGCGGGCAAGGACGCCCACTGCTCCGGCGGCGTCACCTTTTTCAGATTTTCGTAGCAGGCTTTGGCGGTGGCCAGAGAATGATTGCCGTCTCCCACGGCGAACAGCAGCGGGGCCGCGTCCGCCATGCCGTACTTATCCGCCATGGCCTCCTGACTTTTCAAGGCACTCAGGGTGTTGGCCACCCGGCTCATCTGACTATCAGTCAGCCGCCAGCCCTTCACATGGCCGCCGCCCAGCATGAGGTCCGTGTCATAGAGGGGCTCCATGACGCCGGTCTCCCCTGTCAGCGGTTCGATCACGCTTCTCCGCGGATCGTCGATCAGCAGCATCACATGGGGCAGCTCCAGCGCCGCGTGCTCCCGCACCCGTACCCGGGGTGGAATGCGCTCCAACACCGTCCCCTCCGTGGCCCGGATCAGCGCCCCGGAGCCAGGGGTGAAGTCATATTGCTCCAGATCAACGCAGCCGATCAATCCATTCCGCACCCGGCCGTCAGACTGCGTGCGCTCCAGATAGATCAGGCTGTCCGAGAGTGTCCGGAACAGGCCATCCGCCAAGTAGCGGTCCATAGAAGCGTTGATGGTCTCAATTCGCTTGTCCACATCCGGGCCGTTCAGATAGACCTCCGGCAGCACCAGCCGCAGGGCTGACGGAGCCTCCCCTACGACAGCTTCCGCCGCCTGCCAGTAGTCTGGCTGGGAGGTGAACTGGTCACAGGCGACCACCGGCCATTTTTTCATTTCAGCCGTCTGCGGCAGTAAGATATCCGCCGGGTAAAAGGCGGTCTGTTCAAATCGTTGATCCATAGGTATCCCTCGCTGTTTTGAATTTCGTTTTTTATTATAATGCAGACGCATCTGCCTTGCAAGGTATGAATAAAATCCGTCTTTTACGAAAACACTACGGACAGTTCACTTGTCACACAGGAGGTACAATATGATCGTTGACAAAATTGCGCTGATCCTTGTGATCGTCGGCGCGCTGAACTGGGGCGGCGTGGGGCTGTTCGGCTTTGATACCGTCGCATTCCTGTTCGGCGGACAGGCCGCCGTCCTCTCCCGGATCGTCTACGCGCTGGTCGGGCTGGCAGGTCTCTGGTGCGTCACGCTGCTGTTCCGCGACACGGAGGACAACACCGGCCACGCGCCTCACACAGCCTGAGCCATTCAACAAAAAAGAGCACCTTACGGTGCTCTTTTTTCCTGTTATTTTCCGGCTTGCAGACGCTTCACCAAGTCCTCCGCCGGGGTGACGTTGACGGTGCGGTAGGTGGTGTAGATCACCATGCCGGGGCGGGCGCCCGCCGGTTTTTTGACATACTTCACCTGTGTGCAGTCCACCGGCACGTTAGCGCTGTCCTTGGCCTGGGAGTAGTAGGCTGCCAGACTTGCGGCCTCCGTAATATCCTGATCCCCCGGCTCCCCGCCGTTGGTACAGAGGATCACATGGGAGCCGTGGAGCTTTTGCACATGGAACCACAGATCCCGGTAGTCGGCGTCCTTCAGGGTCAGCTTGTCGTTCTGGCGGTTGTTCCGCCCCACCAGCACCCGGAAGCCGCCGGAGGTTTTGAATTCCCGTGGCTTGGAGGGCCGCTGGAGCACCTTCTTCCCCTGCTTGCGGATGAAGCCGGCATCGCTCATTTCCCCCCGGATGTCCAGAAAATCCTGCTCCGTTTCCGCCTGCTGGATCTCCTGCAAAATGCTCTCTAAATAAGCAAGGTCTCGACGAGCCAGAGCCATCTGCTCCCGGAGGTACTTCTCCGCTGTCTTAGCCTTGGTGTAGCGTTTATAATACTTGGCGGCGTTCTGCTGGGGCGTCAGCAGCGGGTCCAGCGGAATGGTGACCTCCGCCAGATCTTCATCGTAGTAATTCTGGCAGACCAGCTTGCTCTCCCCACGCTCCATGCGGTAGAGATTGGCGGTGATGAGGTCCCCGGACAGCCGCAGAGCGTCCCGCTCCTGGGTGGCAGCGTAGTCTTTCTCCTGCAAGGCCAGTTTGCGCCGCACCCGGCCCCGGGCGGTGGTGGCGGTGCGGATCAGGTCCGCTCCCCGCTGCCGCACCCGCTCCTGCCGCTCCTTGGCTTCATAAAAGCTGTCCAGCAGAGCGGAAAAGCTCTCAAAGGTCTCCGTTTCCGCCGCAAGGCCGTATTGGTGCACCGGCAAGGCGGAAAATTCAAAGGGAACCCCCTCCCGTTTCAGAACGATCGGCGTAAAGCTGTTTTCCTTTACACAATTTGCAAACGCAAAGAAAGCGTCCTGAAAACGGCTTCTTCCGGCCTCGTCCAGATTGCAGAGCCGCCCGTCCGTTTCCCCGCAGGCCCGGAAGCTGAGTTCCCGGGCCATCAGGGGCGAAATTCCGAAATAGGCGTCCAGCAGGAAGCGATCCAGCTGGATCTCCGGATTGACTTGGGCCAGCTTTTCGGCAAGGCCCTCCTCTGTTTCCTCTAAAAAGGGCAGCCGTCCTGTGGAGGCGGGAGGCTCGTAAAAAAGCCCCGGCAAAACCTGCCGGGCTGCGGACATCTCTGCGTCCACCCGGCGCATACAGTCGATGACCCGGTTCTCGCCGTCCAGCAGAATCAGGTTGGAGCGGCGGCCCATGGCCTCCAGCACCAGCGTCCGGTGGCCCGGCTGACCGAAATCATCGGTCACGTCCAGTTCAATTCGCACCAGCCGTTCCAAACCCGGCTGGGTGATCTCTGCCACCCGTGCCCCCACCAGATGCTTGCGCAGCAGCATACAGAACATGGGCGGCTCTGCCGGATTGTCCCGCAGCAGCTCCGTCAGCTGGAGACGGGGGGCATTAGCCCCGGCGTTCAGCAGAAGCCGCTTGTTGCCCCGCAGCAGTAGGATCACCTGATCGCGGGCGGGCTGCTGCACCTTATCGATGCGCAGATTCAAAAGCTGGGGCCGCAGCTCCTCCACCACGGCCCGGAGGGAAATTGCGTCCAAGGGCATTTCTTATTCCTCCATCATCACGTCAAAGAGATCGCTGGCCCGCTGGCGCTGGCCGCCCAGATACAGCCAGCCGAACAGGGCCTCCAGCGCCGTGGCGGTGCTGTACTGGGCACGACTGGCGTGGCTGGGTATCGAATGAACCTGAGCGTTGCGGCCCCGGCGGAACACAGCCAGTTCCTCCTCCGTCAGCATGGGGAGGATCTTTTCCGCGCAGGCGGCCTGATGCTCCGCCCGTACCAGCTGGATGGTGGCCTGATGGAGTCCTTTGCCGGTGGCTTTGCCGTGCTGACACAGCCATCCCCGCACCAGCAGTTCAAACACCGCATCCCCCATGTGGGCCAGACCGATGGAACTGATGCCCCGAAGCTGGTCCTCCGTCATACAGATCTCAAAGTGATTTTCCATGATTTCTCCTCACATGAAAAAAAGATTTGCCCGGGCAAATCTTTCAAATTCTGTGCTTACACTACCACAAATCCCGGAAAAATGCAAGTCTTGTTCCGAAAATGTTCCAGAGCGGCTCATAGCGACAGTCCTCAAGAACTGACTGATAAAAACGCAGCGGAGCCAGCATAGCTGGCTCCGCCGGTCATTGAATTGCACGCTATCGAATGTGGGCCTACGGACTTAGAAATCCGTGTTCACCACAGTGCCGTCAGCCCGCAGGAACAGCTGGGCAGGCTTGGGCTGAGAGGCAAATTGCATGGGGCTGATAACGGCGGCGTAAGAGCCGGCGTTGGGGAACACCACGGTGTCGCCCACTTCCATCTTGGGCATGTCCGCATCGGAAAGGACCAGATCCGTGCCGGTGCAGAGGTTGCCCGTCACGGTGACGGTCTCCCGCTCCGCAGTCTCCACCAGGGGGATCATCTGGAAGGAGTGATCACCGGTGTAGATCGGCTCCCATGCGGCGATGGGGCCATTGCCCATGAAGTGCTCCAGCATGGCCACCATGGAGGGACGGGCAAAGCCGTTCAGCGTGGCGCTGAGCAGCACGAAGTTCTTGCCATGGGTGACCTTCTTGTCCACCACCTTGGCGACGTAGGTACCGGCGGTACCAACGGCGTAACGGCCGGTCTCGATGTAGAAGCGGGTCTCCGGCAGCTTTTCCTGGAACTCTGCCATGAGCCGCTGGGTCTCAGCACCCAGAGCCGTCGTATCAAAGGGCTTATCCGTCTCGCAGAAGGGAATACCCATGCCGGAACCCAGGTTCACAAACTTCAGGGTACCGAAAGCCTCCCGCATGGAAACAGACAGCCGGAACATATTCCGATAATAGCCCTTCAGCGTCTCAGCGCTGAGCTCCTGGCTCTTCAGGTGGGCATGGAGGCCCACGATGCGGATGTTGGGCAGCTTCTTCCAAGACTTCATAGAATCATAGATGAGCTGCTCGTCAATGCCGAACTTGGAAGCGACACCGGTATCGGCGGTATAGGTGAAGTCAGGGTTGACCCGCAGGCCGATCTCCGCCACAACGCCCTGCTCCGCAGCAGCCTCCTGAATGCGCTCCACCTCCGCGGCACTGTCAGCCACCAGCGTGGAGATGCCCAAGCCGCCCCGGATGTCCGCCATGGTCTTACCGGGGGCGGAGAAGATCACCATGTCCTTGCCCAGACCGGCCTTCTGGCCCATAACGCACTCAGCCAGACTGGCTGCGTCCACGCCGAAGCCCTGATTCAGTACGCAGCGCAAAACCTCCGGATAGGGGTTGCATTTCACGGAATACAGGAAGGTCACACCGGGGAAATCCGTCTTCAGCTGTTCCGTATTCTTCCGGATGATGGCCTCCTCATAAAGATAAAAGCTGTCATGCTGCTTGGCCTGCTCTAAAATGCATTCGCGATTCATGGTCACAGTCCTCTCTTTCGTAAAATTCATAAAAATGATCTCGTATTTGGGATCGTTGTTGTTCCACTTTGACTATACCACAGCCGCGGGCAAATAACCATATAGGAAAAACTGAACGCCGGTAACGCAGATCTGTGATGCCTCTTTACCCGCTCTGGATCACTGTTGAAAAACGTCAGACAAACGGTTCACACGCGCGCAAAAAACACAGCAACTCGCCATTCAAGCAGTCCGGGTATATTCAGTTTTTGGTCGAACAGGCAATTCAGAAAAAAGTGTAAAATACGCAGGGAATGATCCGGAAGAAATCAATTCCGGAAAGTAAAGAAAAGTCCTGAAACCTTGTGGTTTCAGGACTTTTGTGGCAGCGGGTGAAGGATTCGAACCCTCACATACAGAGTCAGAGTCTGCTGTGCTACCTTTACACAAACCCGCTATATTCGTTCGCTCGTGTCGCACGAACAGGTATTATTATACCGGAAAACAAGAATTTGTCAAGGGGTTTTTTGAAAAAAATAATATTTGCCGATTTCAGCCATTTTCAGGGCGTTTTTTATGGACAATACGTACTCCGCGTGCATCATCAGAAGCAGATCTCGTTATTCCGCAAGTGAGATCCGGCGCAGAGTCTGCTTTTTCTTTAAATTTCATCCGTCACCAGTGCCCCGCTCCCCCCTGTTCCATGTAATCTTGTATTTTCAGGCACGGAAGAGATATGGACCCGGATCGTGACACTTTGGATCCGTCTCATCAGAGATGGAAGCGAAAACAGCGCCCGTCTTTCGACAGGCGCTGTTTTTCAGCAAGAAACAAAACGAATCGTTCGTTCAATTAGCCCTGCTCACGCATCTTGGCGAAGCACTCGCTGCAATAGACCGGACGGTCGGACTTGGGCTCAAAGGGAACCTTGGCCTCGCCGCCGCAGGCAGCGCAAACAGCGGTGAAGTACTCGCGGGGACCGCGGGCAGCGTTCTTGCGAGCGTCACGGCAGGCCTTGCAGCGCTGGGGCTCG
>OLWH01000459.1_pt1 | contig 19485 bp, 19 predicted proteins | sample 1673381 | NCBI WGS metagenome assembly OLWH01 (sample SAMEA103958110, study PRJEB25191) | human gut metagenome | reverse complement strand
GTTAAAATCCTTGTCGATAAACCCGGAGTCCACGAGCCGTGCTTTTAGGTGCGGCATATTGACCGCGACGTTCCGCGAGAGATAGAAAATATAGTCGTACAAGTCCCTGCCTTTGACGCGGGTTTTCCACGCGCGGCAGATGACAGCGTGGAGCTTGCCCGCAAACAGAGAGGGCATATCGTATAGTTTCACCTGATAGGGGGACGGCAGCAGCCGGTACTTGTTTTCAAAAGTCGCAAAAGCAGGGGGATTGGTATCGACCTCAAACTTAATCTTGATTATCTCGGACGGATTGATTTTCGTCGCGTTTTGCTCGTCCTTGTAAACGCTTAAAATATGTTCTTTGGTGTTGCCTTTCAGGAAAGCCGATTTGATATTGGAGTCCGCCGTCTTGACCTTTTCTTCTACCTTGAAATTCAGTCCGACGGAATGCAGTTCGCTCTCCAAAACCGAAAAATATTTTTTCAGTTCAAAATCGGCGTCGGGTGCTACCAGTGAAAAATCTAGGTCTTCGGAAAATCGGTCAAGTCCGTAAAATATACGCAATGCCGTTCCGCCATAAAATGCGGCGTCTTTAAAAAAGCCTGCGCGTGAAAGTCCGCATAGTGCAACTTCCTGTATGACTTCGGTTAGTGCGTTTTTTTCGTCGCTCTGCGACTGAGTGGGGTATAGTGCAAGCATCTGGCTTAAAATTGTCTGCATTTATTTTCCTCCTCGATCAGCTTTACAAGATATTTATGATTAGTCGATTTGTAGAGTGGCGCAAGCTGTTTGATGTCGTCTAAATTCAACTGCCAAAAGTCATTCTCATCGACGCGTAAATCTTCGAACAGCAATGCCCGCATTGCTTTTACCGAGCCGACGGGTGAAATGGTGTACAGTTTGTCGCACAGCGCTTTCTCGGGAGTGGCAATCTGATAGGAATAACCGTTTTCTTCGCGAATTTCTACGCCTAAATTGTAGACAGCGGCGGGGACATCGCGGTACGTAAACACGCCGAATGCGTTGTCGTATTGCTTTGCTTTGCCTTTGCGGAATGTTGCGGATGTATAAGTACGGAAAATCGCTTCCGGAATCAGCGAACACATCGATAAAACATAATCGAAAGAAAGGTAGGAAGGTCCGTAAATTGCGCCCGCAAGATATTTGCCGTCCGCACTCGCGTCGGATTCGTACAATCCGCGCGTGATTTGTGTCAATCGTCCCGATTGAACTTCGCGGCGGATTTTCCCTTTTACATCGGTGTAGTCTTTGAATTGTAATGCCAAACTGTCAAACGTTAAAATCATTGTTTTCTCCTGCTGGTTTTATTATATCAAACTTTTCGGCGAAAATCAATACCTTTGGAGAGATTTGTTGTATTTATTTCGCTAAAAACAAGAATGAGATAATATCGTGGTATGACCGCCTTTGTATTCGGTAAATTTATGGCAAGGAATAAATTATAAATGATTTGGAAAAATATGCCGTTTTAACTTGACAAAGTAAATTGCTTTTAATATAATACAGCGATTTAGTGATTTAAGCTAAATGGTTGGCTTGGGATAGAAAGGAGTTTTTATAATATGTATCATTATGTTGCTGATAAAGTTTTTACTAAAAGAGCACAAAGCGTTTGTGTGGATATTTTGACCGATTTGACATCAAAGTTGCTCGAACACAATATCAGTTCGCAGTTCATTCTTGTGGGAAGTGGAGCGCGAAATATGGTAACGCAAAATGAGAATAATCCTATCGACTTTGACTACAATCTCTATATTCAAAAATGTGCCGACATCAACAACTGCCGTATGATTAAGGAAACCATTCGGAAAGTATTGAACAAAGTTTTGAAAGAACATAGTTTAGATGATTGTGAAGATTCCACGTCGTCTTTGACAACAAGAGATATTTACTTTACGGATACACCGAATATTAAGTTTTCAATGGATATATGTATTATCGCCCTGGGGGATAAGGGGGCTTGGTGTAGGCTCATACATGAAAAAACAGGCTATGTATCGAATGACAGATACTTTTGGAACGAAGCACCTAATTCAAGCAAGATTAGAGAGAAAGCCGACTATATTAAAGATAGCGGTTATTGGCAAAGCGTTCGGGACGAGTACCTAAATCTTAAAAATCAATATTTAAAGCGTAACGACCGCAGACCTTCTTTTGTTTGTTATATAGAATCTGTTAATAACATTTACAACACGTTAAGGCAAAAGCGCATTTTATAAAGAAATCTGCTTGTGCAATTAATTTAAAAAACAGGCTATTTAAACCGCTCTAAATCTATTTGAAACGCTCTGAAAAAATCAAAATGGTGGTAAATGGTAGTAAAAGCGGCAAAAAATCGTTACTACCATTTTTCTTTGCATAGTGGTCAAACAATAAGAAATCGGCGGCAAACTCACAAGATACTGTGGCTTTGCCGCCAATTTTATAAATATGGAGCATTTTCTCTTTTTGGAGTAGAGCACTTCCTTGGTAAGGACGAGGTCGCGGGTTCAAATCCCGCTAACAGCTCCATTTGCGGAACGCCAAAAGTATTTGGCGTTCCTATTTTATCGTGTTAGCGGGATTGTCGAAATGACGTGACGCGATCGGCTCTTTCTGCGCAGCAATCGCTATTCCGTCGCTTCGCTCCTTACAAATCCCGCTAACAGCTCCACATAAAAATGCACAAATCATTGCGATTTGTGCATTTTTTCTATGATTTTATGTATTTTTAAGAATATTTATGCAAACACCAAAAAGTCCTAAAATCAAATGGTAGTAAAGATTTGCACAAAGGTAGTAAATTTGCAAACGAAATTTTCGCTTCTTTCGGCAAAAATAAGTCTTTCCGAAAAAACTGCCCGAATCGCCCGAAAACTGCCCGTTTCTGCCCCAATGGTAGTTAAATGGTAGTGAACGTTTCTCTTTCAGATACCTAATAGACACTACTAAACATATACTATGGACCAAGAATTAAATCTTCTTCTGAAACCATAATGTCGGCAACGTCCTTGCCCGTGCCTTCTTCCGAAAATATGATTTGCCATTGACCTTTTATCGCATATTCACTCATAACGCACCCGCGCATTCCTTTTACTACGCCTTCTTTTTTATATTTAGGTTTATCAACAGTCAGTTCTACCATATCGTACTCTTTAAAACGTATAGGCAAAAAAGATGTGTGCTCAAAGAAATTCGGACGATTCACGATATCTTTTATTTCAGCTATAGTAGCCGCAGGCAGAGAGCCGAGTCGGATCAAATCACTTTCACTTACGGTTGCGACGGCGTAATCTCCTTCGTTTTTCGGATTCAGAAACATGACAATCCATTGCTCCGACGAAGCGATTTGGAGAATCAGCACGCCGAGCGTATTGACATCGATGCCTTTTTCCCGTAAAGCGTTCACTTCATTTTTTAGTTTTACCGATTCATATTGTCTCATATTAACCTCCAAGGAATGTATTGCAGGTAATTTGTCCGTTCGGACGTATCATCCAGCCGCTGACAAACGAAATCAAGTCTCTATCGGGATGAGCAAAATTTATTTCAATATTCATTCTTGGTCCGTTACTGTCTATTTTTCCCAACCTGTAATTACCCGATATATACTTTTTCCGAGCCTGTCGTTCGTATTCTGATTTCAGGAACTCCGAATCTTGATCGGTAAACCCCAATTGTTTAAACAGATTCCTTTTCCCGTTTGAAGCATATTTATCGGAAAAAATATATCCTGTAAATTTATTGATATCACAATAAGCAACAGCTCTAGGCGCTCCCGTATTTATTTTTTCACAATCGCAATTAGTATGCCGAGGGCGTTCCGGGCATCGTGAAATATCATCCTTAAAATAACAACCGCTTAGAGCGGTGCATTCCATACAATGACCAAATAGCGCTGCGATCGCTCTTACGATTTTCCGTTGCCATTCTGGCTCGTCGGGAATGCCTAAGTGGAACCACTTGATCCAACCGTCTGGGTTGCTTGATTCGAACATTAATTTCGCTTTTGTACCTGTATCAGCAATACTTTTCATTATTTCCCTCCATATTATATAATTCTTAACGCTGAAAGCCAAAAGAATTTCTTACGAAAAATCCTTTTGGCTTTATAATTTTATTATATCATACTTGTCAAGTATTTCAATCGATTTATGACAACACATTTCACATCTCCATACCGCCGCCGAACATAGCGTCTATTTTCTTTGTTGCCTGTTTGAAATAACTTCTGTCCACGCTGTTGTAGGTACGGATTGTCGTCGTTACGTCCTTGTGACCGAGAAGTTGCTGAATGACTTTCGGGTTTTCCCCGCTCTCGAACAGCATACTCGAATAGGTGTGCCGCAGTGTGTGGAAATGAAAACCGTATTCGGCAAATCCCGTCTTGCGCATCAACTTATCGAACATTGCGCGCGTACCGTAGTAAGTGCGCAATTCGCCTTCTTCGGTGCTGAACACGAAATCGTCGTCGTCCGTAAAGGAGATACCCGTTTCGTATTCCATTTTTCGCCGTCGATTGCGGTGTTCTTTCAGACAGTCAATCAGAATTTGAGGCATAGGCACGCTGCGCACGCTTGCCGCCGTTTTGGTGTCCGAAATCACCGTTTCATAGTCGGAAACGCGCCACGCATCGTCGTAGTGCGGAATGACGGTTAAGGCGTTGTCCACCCAAATCGTCTTTTCGGTAAAATCCACGTCGCGCCAGCGGAGCGCAAGCACTTCGCCGATGCGCAACCCCGCAAAGAGCGACGTATAGCATATCGGTTTCAGAATCGGACTTGCATCCAAAGCCTTCACAAAGTCTTTGCGCAGTTCGGGCGGAATCGCCTTGTATTCTTCCGTTGTCTGTATCTTGCGTTCGCGCGACGCCAATCTGGTTTTTGCTTCGGGATTGGTTTTGAGAAAGTCGTTATCCACGCAATATTCAAAAAATTGTCCGAGCAAAAACTTCGATTTCTTGACGGTCGCCAATGCGTACCCGTCCGAAATCATCTTGTTGAACAGACGTTGCAGCATAGGGGCGGTAATCTCGTCGATTTTCATGTCGCCGAATACGGGGTATAACGTATTTCTCGCGTTGCTCAAACACCGCTCGAACGTGCGGGGCGAAACGGAGGGGCGTTTGAACGTCATCAGCCATTCCTGCATCAACGTCCGAAAGGTTTCGTTTTTGATTGCGCTGCAACCGATGGTGGGATTGTCCGCTTTGACGGCAAGCATTTTCATCGTCACTTCCGACTTGGTTTTTCCGTAAACGCTCTTGCGGATACGCTTGCCGTTTTCGTCGGTGCCGAGCGTGACCACGCCAACCCAATTGCCGTCTTTGCGCTTACTGATGCAGCCTTCGTTGTTGCCTCTGCGCGTGGATTTCTTCGCCATTAGACCGCCTCCGACAGACTGTTTACCTGCCACGCCACGAACGCCAAAATACTTACCACCTGACGGTTTCCGACCTTGGTTACGGGGAACGCCTTGCTGTGCATGAGCGCGCGCACATTGTCTCGTCCCAAGCCCGTAAGTTCGATGAGATTTTCGCAGTCGAGAAAACTCTTGCCGTATTTTCGGGTGAGGCGCGAGACCTCGTCGGCGATCAGCCGTTCGCGGTTCAAAGTTGTTTCGGTTTCCTTATTGTAATTTTTATAAAACATTTTACTCCTTATGCAAGCTCGTACGGCTCGCGAATTTTTTATGAATATTCAGTTGTCAATGTTCAAAATAAGCGGCAACAGCCGCCGTTTAATCGTCTGCGTTATCGCTTTTGCACGATTGACCAAACTTTTTCAATCCCTCGGCAAAGGCGGTTTTACTGCGACGATATTTGCCTCGTTTTTCATCCCATACAAGGTCATATAGCCAAGCATCGTCTTCTAAGTTTTCTCCGCCCATCATATTTGCCTCTCTTAAGTTAAAGCGATCCATCGCGCGCATTTCACGCCTTTCTCTTTGGACCGCAAGCCAATTTTTGAATTTCCCCATTCATTTTACCTCCTTGAATTCTGTTGCTCGAACGGGGTGTCCCCGTTGCGAAAAGCGGAAAGAAACTGAAAGTCAGTTACTTTCCTTATCCTGTTTCTAAAAACCTACATTTCTATTTGTTCCAGTTGCCGTTCGGTTTCGGCAAGTTCGAGTTTTTCCATAAATTCCCGAAAGCATTCCGCTGCTTCCGTGTCCGATCGTGCGGCAATTTCCATCGAAGTGAGAATACAGTCTGTCAGACTTTCCCGATAGACTTTCTGCCGCGCTTTGGCGTGGCGGAGTTCGCGCGCTTTCAACAGTTCGTCGCGGCGTTTTTTGAGTATCTCTCTGATGACGATATTGCCCATGCGTCGATACAGATCTCGCTGAAATGTTTCCGCGTACAGATAGCGGTCGGGATTGCGGATTTTGTTTCGTTCGCATAATCGCAGGATTTCTCCATCGTGCGCGGCAAGTTCGGCGGTCAATCTTTCATACGCGATTTTACCTCGTCCGTTTTTCAGAATGCAGTTTGTAATTGCATCCACGGTCTCGCGGCAATGGCGCATATTTTCGCTTTCATAACCGATTTTGCCTTCATAGGGGATTTTCCCGTAAAGTGATTTTACAAGCCGTTTGAGCGTAAAAGAATACGCCGTATAGGGTTGTGAGACGACAGCTTGCGCCTTGTCCGTCAACAACTTGCGTACGCGCCTGACGCCCTCGGCAGGTTGCATAAAATGTTTGACGATTTCGGCTTTGAACGTATCCAACGCCTCCTGTCGTATCTTGCCGTGCCGATAGCGGAGCGTTCCCGTTGTGCGGTGAAACCGCTGCGGCTCGTTCTCGAAAAAACAAACGTGAATGTGGCGGTTATCCGTATTCGTGTGCAGTCCCGCAAACCACGTTATATTGTCGGGGTTTAGTCCTGTCGCGCGGAACAGTTTCGGCAAGGTTTTCCGTAGAACAGTGCGCGCGGTAGCGGTATCCGTTACGTTGGATTTGCCGTAGCTTTCTTCAAAACTCACGACCATATCCCAAATACAACTTTGAGTAGTACGCAATTTTTTGCGCAGTTCTCTCTTTTGGGACTTGGTCAGCAGTCCTTCCGCGCCGAACGCGCCCGAACTCTTTTCCCCGTCGTCTGTGTAGTCGAGGTAGTCGATTGCTTTCGTGGATTGCACGCCTTTGTCGATATAGCCGAGATAATCGTCCTTCTGCGCGCTACTGTAAAAGGCGCGTTTTGGAGCAGTTACATCGTAGTAGTGGACGCGCGCGATAACGTCAGGCGGCACGGCGGTAAGCCTCCTTCAATCGTTTCAACTGTTCGAACAGGCGCGACGGCAGTACGTCGTACAATCCCGCTTCCAGACATTCGCCGTTGAACGCTTCGCCGTATACGAGGCTGTCAAGCAGATAGTAGACGTTACACAACAGCATTCGATACGCTGCTTGTTCCGTCTGATTGGCTGCGACAGAGGACTGCAAGGCGGAAAGCTGCCCTTCGAGCGCGGACAACTTATACGAAAATTCTTCTGCGTTTACGTCAGGAGTAGGGGACGCTCTTTGTTTTGCCGCAAGTCCCGCTGCAATCAGGTCGGCAAGATACTTGGATTTGCTTCGCTCACCGCTCTTTGCAAAGTCTTCGGCAAGCGCGTCGGCGAGTACCTTTTCATAGATGTAGAGTGTAGAATAGTAAAAGTCTTTTTGTTTCAATTTTCCTCCTTTTAGCAACGAAAAAAACAGCCCGTAAAGGACTGCCGCAAAGTTAAAAATATTTATTTGTAACCATGCCGCCGTCAAACAAAATTCTCCGATACAATCAATAGGCATCACCTCCGTACAAAAGTAGGGGATGTTTATCTCCTCGTCTTTAATACTAATTTTCACCCATAGAAAAACAGGTGTGTTTGTCTCAAATTCCAAAAATGCCCTGAAATCGGCATTAGAACGGTAAAAACAGCGCGAAACAGTCAAAAAAATTTTTTAAATTTTTTTGAAAAAAGGGTCGATACCCCCGAAAATACAAAAAAAGCAGAAAACAATTAAACGATTGCTTTCTACTTTTTCGGCTTTTGTTTCTGATTTTGATAATGTTTTGTTTTACTTTTGTGCGCCTGCAAATTTTCAAACTGATACCGTGCCATCTCTTTCGTAAAGTCTTCGGTATAAACTCCCGGAATAAACTTGTAATCGTCCCAATGCCAGTCACGGACGCCGCAAGGGTTATCGGGATCATAGAGCTTTTTCAGCGTAAGATCGGTAGGGTATAGTGTTTTTCGTTTTCCCGTAAAGGTCAGAATATACCCTTGATGTTTTCTTTCGCCCGGAGGGGGAGGGGTTCGTTTGATCAAGCCTTTGTTTTCGAGATTTTTCAACGCCGTTTGAATCGTGCGTTCCGACACCGCGAGTTGTTCGGCAAAGAAACTTACTTTTACGGACTTTCCGCTGTTGACACGAACATAGTTCAAAATTATTTCTTCCCGTTCCAACGGCGTAGGCTTGCGAATTTCTGGCTCGATTTCATCGTCCCACCCGTCATTTTTCAGTTTCCGCTTATCTATAAACTCTATGTATCCATATTTAGCCTTTTTACGCATATATTATAATTTCTCCCCTGTTTATTTAATTATATCATAAATGGAATATAAAAACAACTTTTTCATTTGCAATAAACTCAAAGTGTAGTTTTCTGAAAAATGCACTAGTGCTCAAATAATGGGTAGCGCTGTTTTTACAAAAAACAATTTTAGGTCATGTCGATGAGAGGATGTTGCGTTTTTATACCAACATATATCATGTATGTTAAGAAAAGAATTTAATCTTAGTAAAAAACTTTTTTCATTGTATAAGTCACCTTGCTTTTTCGTTACGATGGTGGTATAATATAAATGATATAATGTAGGCAATTTATATATATTGATAATAAGGTAGGGATTGCAGATGATGACATTTAGGGACATTCCATTGAATATCTCGTATATAAGCGATGGAGAGGAATCGTTTTCTCAGATTCTTAATCCACTTTTAGCGTGTACAAAAGTTTATAAGCGTAGCGTGGGATTTTTTAGTTCATCTGCATTGAATTTTATTGGTGATGGTTTGTTAGAGATGGCTAGAAACGGAGGAAAAATATTTCTTGCCACATCTCCTCGTTTATCGGAGCAAGATATTCAGGCTATACAGGCAGGCTATGTTGATAGGGAAAAAATTAGATCTGCTTTTGTATGTGAGGTTAGGGATGTGTTATCGGAGGTTTCTGATGATAATGTTAAAATGCTATATATGCTTGTCAAGGAAGAAATCGTTGATGTCAAAATAGTTATACGTTCGAATGGTATGTATCACGATAAATTAGCCTTGCTTGAAGATTTCGATGGGAATTTAATTGCGTGTGTTGGTTCTAATAACGAAACAAGTTCGGGTTACAATAACAATTACGAGAAAACACGTGTATATAAGAGCTGGAATGATGTTGAAGGTCGGATTGCAGATGAAACTGCTGAGTTCGAAAGTATTTGGAGTAATCAGAACTCGCAATTAAAGGTTTTTGATTTTATGTCGGCTTTTGAGAGTGAATTGTTGGATCGCATTGAATATCGTGGTGCTTATAAGAAAGATACAACTAAATATACAATGCGTTCTTATCAGATAGATGCTAAAGAGAAGTGGAATGAGAATGGGCAAAAAGGTTTTTTTGTAATGGCTACAGGTACAGGAAAAACCATCACTTCTTTATATGCAATTAAAGATTTCATTTGTAGCAACAAGATTTTTACCGTTATTGCCGTACCATATAAACATTTGGTGTCTCAATGGGCAGAGGATGTAAAAGAGTTCTTTCCAACAGCAGCTATCCATATAGTACATGGCGAAATAAAAAATGCGGAAACTCAAATATTTGCAAGTTATATTTGTGCACAAGATGATTATAAGCCTATCATTGTAATTACAACAATTAAAAGCTTTTTCCTTGAACGATACGCCAATTTATATGATAAAATAACATTTAAGAAATTGCTTATAGTCGATGAAGCCCACAATTTTGCGAATCGCATATCTACTGACTTGTCAAATAAATATCCATATAAATTAGGACTATCTGCTACACCTGTATTTGGAACCGATGAAGCGAAAACCGAAAGTTTGCTATCATGGTTTGGTGGACAAGTTGTAGATTTGCCAATCGAAAAGGCTTTAGGTAAATATCTTGTCAATTACGAGTATCATCCTATCTTCGTGCAGGCGACCGATGAAGATGAGAAAAAGTTTGCTAAAGCCACTTCATTAATGCTTTCGGCAATAGATTCTGTCAACAAAATTATTCTAGACGAAGAGAAGTTTACGCTGGGTTATCGCGGTCGTTTAAGAGCGATTTCTATGGCAGAAGAAAAACACGAACGAATTTCTGAAATTTTTTCTCACATTGAAGACAAGGATCATACAATTATTTATTGTAGTGATGGAAAGTCCTATTTTGAAGGTACTCCGCGTGTAAATGCAGCAGAAGAGATTCGGCATTTGGAATACATTCTGGGGCTTATTAATACTTCTTGCTTATCATCCGTTGGTTTAGGGAAAGCATCGAAATTTACCGCAACAGAGAATATTCAAGAGCGCATGCAACTTATAGATTCGTTTAATAAAGGATATATTGAATATCTGGTTGCAATACGGTGTTTGGATGAGGGGATTAACATTCCGTCAATCAAAAGTGCACTTATTCTTTCTAGCAATGATAACTATAGGGAATTTGTTCAACGCCGAGGTAGAATTTTGCGCTTATATCCGGGAAAAGAAAAAGCTCATATATATGATGTAATAGTATTGCCATCTATTTTAAACAAGGCATTTGCTCAAATTGAATTTAGAAGGTACTTTGAGTATAGTCGCTTAGCTTTAAATAAAGATATTCTGATAGATAAGTTAGAACGACTTATGTCTGATTACGATTTGAGCTATGAAGATATTAAGTTCAGCAATGAGTATGTTTACGGAGGAGATTTAGATGATTGATAAAAAAAGCATTGAAGGGAACTTAACGCCAGAAACGTATAAGGATTTTATCCTTAATTTGGAAAGAGATAATCTTTATAATCTGGTTAAGGAAGATAAAAAAAGTATGGTGGCTAAGATTATAAGAGTATACGAGGAGGAAAAGAAGAATGCTAATTCATAATGTCAAAATAACGAATTTTCGTTGTTATTACGGCACGAGTTCTTTGGCATTCAATTCTGATGGAAAGATTACGCTTATTTATGGCGACTCTGGATATGGCAAATCTTCTTTTCTTCAGTTTTTTAGATGGATGTTTTATGGGGATTATTATTTTGGCGCAACTGATGATAAGCCGTTGTTTAATATTGCTGCTTATAATGAATGTAAAACCGGTGAAAGTGTTGAGGTAAGCGGCCAAATTGATTTTGAGCATTTAGGGGTATTTTACCGTCTTAATAAGACACAATTATTTAGTGTTGCTATTCGAATGAACAATTCGATGTTGCAAAAATCTGATTGGAAATTGCAAATACTTGGAGAAGATGGAGGATATCATCCATTTGCAGGAGATTTGGCTAATAAAATCAATTCAATTTTGCCTAAAGAATTATCAAAGTATTTCTTGTTAGACGGAGAACGTTCAAGGGATATCGTTCTTAATTCTGGTGAATTAAAAAAAGCAATATACTCTCTTTTTGGGATAGATGCTTATAATGAAGCAATTGCTCATGTTGGATCACGAAATGCAAAATATTCTGTATTAGGACATTATGCAGGGTTATTAGCGGCTAATACTACCCAAATGGTTGGGAATATGTCTATAACTGATATGCAAGAAACTACTCAAGAACTTTATGAAATTATTGAGGAGATGAAGGCTAAACGCAAAGAGGTTATGGCTGCTATCGAGCAGAAAAATGCTCGAAGAGATGAAATATTCAAAATCTTAGGAGCGGTATCTTCTAAGGGAAATATAGAGTCTTTAATTAAAGCTAACCAACGAACCATAAAAGATAATGAGGCTAAAATTATAACATATCAACACAATATTGGGAATTTATTTTATAGGTCATACCCGTATTTGTTTTTGGCAGAAATTACAAGCAAGTCTAGTGCTGTATTACGTAAAAAGAATTTGGAATATGCATCAAACTATCGTAATGTCTTTGAAAATCTAAAAAAAGATTTATTGAAAGAGATAATAGAAAAGAATATGTGCGTGTGCGGACGAGAGTTAGATTATGAGGCCAGAAAACGGATAAATGGTATCATTGATATTATGCCACCTGGGTCCTATGTATATGAATTTGGGCAATTTGTGTCAAAAGCAAAAAATCGTATAAAGAAAGCTCAGACTGATACGATGAGTTATGAAAACCTTACGAGCGCTATCGCTGAACTTGAAGAAGAGAATAGGCATTTAGATGATGAGATACAGGAAAAACTTGATGAATTAAAAAGGTTAAATGATTCCAAAGACCTTGTCGAAGAGCTGGAGCAGATAAAACTTGACCTTGAGAAATTGAATAGAGAGAAAGCTGGTTATGAAGGTAATATAGCGAAGAAAAAGCAAATCTATGATATGTCAAATAGGCAACTTAGTACTGCTTTGAAAAATTCTAAGGTTTCTGGTCAATTTGTCGAAAAATTAGAATTTTTTGAACAAGTTGCTGAATTACTTAAAAAAGAAAGAAATAATCGTGAAATACAAGTTAGAGTAACTTTGAATTCTTGTGTAAGAGGAATCTTCAAAAAACTTACTACGCAAACGGAGTTAGATGCCGATAAAATTCAGTTTGTGAACGATGATTTCTCGCTGCGAACAACGTATTTAACTGGAGGACAGCTCGCTGTTGACGTGTATTCCTATGTTATAGGTATCATAAAGGCTTTGCAAGAGTGCAAGATGGATAACAATGAGAATCCTATTATCGTTGACGCGCCATTTGCTTTTACAGGTAATATTCAATCTGAACATATATTTAAGACTTTGCCGACGGTTTCAAAGCAAACAATTTTACTTACGCTTGACTTGAATAAAATTAAGAAGCTTTTAGGGGAAACGGATCTGTATGAGTTCTATGTTATAAAGAACGAATCGCAAGAAAAAGCAACAATCGAGAGAGGAGATATAAATGCAATTAAGCTCTGATTTAGAAATGTACCATCCTTTATGGGTGAGGGCAGATAATGAACTCTGCTCAACTAGCGAATTGGGCATTTTCAATAGGCTTGTTGATGTATATGTTTTAGCTTGCGCTATTGGCATAAAGGAAGATAAGGTCATCAACAATGAAGATATTGAAGATGCATTAAGTACACCTAAAACCATAGGTAGAAATACGCATCGAGAAAACTTAGATATACGCGACTTGTTAGATTTTATGCTCCAAAATGCTCTAATTAATACATCCACATTAAATTTGGATGATGATGAACGTTTGAAACTTGCATTTAATCCGGATTATACTAATAAGAAAATCAATCCGGCAAGTTTTCTGACGGGGTTCGCTAATTATGGAATAACTCGTATTTTTGAAAATATAAAATCTAACTCATCTCTTGTGGTTGAAAGTGAACTTTATCGGTATTTTGAGTCGTTAGCCAATGCCCAATATGAGCAAATTTTACAGAATATAACGTTGGAGGAATTAAAAAAGCCGTAATTGCCAAATATTCGATTACGGTACTTCTAGTTGCTTGACAGCATCGTAAAAAGATGGTATACTTACGTATATACGTAAGTATACCATCTTTTTTTGGAGGCAGAGGTTGAATTTTCATTATAACTTCCCAGCAGTTCGCGGGGTACAGGCAAAGCGAGAATACTATATTGCAATGATTTCATTATCATTGCTTTCTAAAATATTTAATAATGAAGATGAATATTTGTTACCTGAGTATAGAGCGCAACGTAACATAAACGAAAGCCGTATTCCAGAAATTAAGGATTACATATTGAACAATTTAACATCCTATTGTTTTTCAGCGCTTTCCGCATCTATTGATGGGGAATTTTGCTTTGAACAATCTGAATTAGATGAAAATATTGGTGTACTTAAAATTGATATGAGTGCGGTTCTTTTAATTAACGATGGGCAACATAGAAAGGCAGCAATAGAGGCAGCGTTGAAGGAAGATTCTACGTTGTCTAGTGAAACGATATCTATTGTTTTGTTTAAGGACGAGGGGTTAAAGCGTAGCCAACAAATGTTTGCCGACCTTAATAAGCATGCGGTTAAGCCTTCTAAATCTTTGAGTACTTTATACGATGATCGTGATGATTTATCCAATGCTGTTAAAGAAGTTGTTTTATCAATAGCTTTTCTTAATAAGTATGTGGATAAAGAACATGACACATTGGGGAAGTATTCTTCAAAGCTATTTACTCTTTCTAACTTTCTGAGGGCTAATCAGCGAATTATAAAGAGTAATGTTGTCACTGATAATGATAGAAAATTTTTGCTTGATTATTGGACTGCGGTGTTTTCAAATATTTCTGAACTCACAATGCTTGAGTCTAAACAACTGTATAAATACTCTTTAAAAGAAGAATATGTCTTAACTCTTTCTGTTCTTATAAATGCCCTTGGGCGATTAGGATATGCTTTTTATTATGAAAAACTCAATTTGGATCTTTTGGAGAGATTATCTAAGATCGATTGGATGAGAAATAATCCAGAGTGGATAGGTAGAGTTTTTAACGAGCATGGAAAGATTATCGGTAAAGAAGATAGCATTATTAAAATATCTAATTTGATAAAGATTAAGCTTGGTATTAAACTGAATAGAGAAGAATTGGTAAAAGAAAATGAACTTAGACAATAGATTTCAAGTTTTTGAAGATATAATTGAAGAAATGACTTATGTGTATAAGCATGATAATCGACCTTGGCTAATTGGGTATAGTGGAGGAAAGGATTCTTCACTTTTAGTCTCATTAGTCGTAGAAACTGTGCTAAGATTACCAGAGAAGGAGCGCAAAAAGAAGATTTTTATCGTAACTTCTGACACTGGGGTGGAAAATCCTGTAGTAAAAAGGTACATGCATGCTTCTTCGCAAAAAATAAATGAGTTTTCTTCAAAATTTTCTGCCAATATAAAAGCCGACATAATTTATCCAGACATTGCGCAATCATATTGGAGTTTGGTTATTGGCTTAGGATATCCAACGCCAGAACCTCCCGGTTTTAGGTGGTGTACAGAAAGGCTTAAAATATTACCGATGAATAGGTATACCAATTCTATCATTGAACAGTATGGAGAAGTTGTTTTACTTTTAGGTGTACGAAAAGCAGAAAGTCTTACAAGGAGAAGAAGTATTGTCTCAAGGGAAATTGAAGGCAAACTTCTTATTCCTCATTCCGATATAGCTAAAGCATATGTGTATAATCCTTTAACCGAAATTGCCAATGAATTAGTATGGGAATATCTTTTGAAAGATGATGGAGTATCGTCTTGGGGCGTTGATATGAAGTATTTATTTAGTTTATATCAAGGCGAAGATATGGGAGAAGAGCAAAGCGTTATTGGACAAGTAGATAAAGATAAAATACCAGTAACGGGAAATTCAAGATTTGGTTGCTGGTGTTGTACGATTGTAAAGGTCGATAAATCACTCCAAAAGTTTATTGATAATGGATCAAAGGAGTTGGTTCCATTACGTCAATTCCGCGATTGGCTTGTAAGCATACGACAAGATCCTGGGTTTAGAGACAATAAGCGCAGGAATGGTAAAGTATATCAAAAGGCCAATGGCGAATATGGCTTTGGACCATTTAAGATGTCCGCGCGTCAAGAGATATTAAGACGTCTTTTAGTGTTGCAAAAGCAGACAGGATTTGAGTTGATAACTTACGAAGAGTTAAAAATGATAGATACTTTGTGGGATTTGGAAGGGGATCTTTCAAGGAGATCTCTTGTTGAGATATATTACAGTATTTTTCACGAGAGGCTTCCATGGGATGAATACAAAGAACCTCTGTATGATGATGATATAATTGATGAAATCAAGGCGGCTGCAATTGATTCGGAAATTCCTTTTGAGTTAATAACAAAGCTAATTGTAATGATTAATTCAAATAAATATATTGCAAAATCGTCAAAGTTAAAGAAGGAATTTGACAAACTAATGAATCAAGAATGGATCCATTTTGAGATTATAAAGGAAGGCTTGAAAGATGAAAATTAAAAGAATAACATTGTATAATATTGGTCCATATCTCGATGTCAATTCTTTTGACTTTACAGTATCTAAAGATAGAAACATTGTCCTTATAGGAGGTAAAAATGGCGCGGGTAAAACAACCTTTTTCAAGGCTATAAAAACCTGTTTATATGGGTGCAAAGTTTGGGGATTTGATGCTCCCGGTAAAGAGTATTATTCAATCATAAATGGGTTGGTGAATTCCAAATCTTTATATGATAGTTCTGCTTGCGCATATGTGGAAGTAGAATTATTATTTGATGATGGAAAGCAGGTTAATACTTATATTCTTCACCGAGAGTGGAGAAAAGTCAAAATGAATCTTTCCGAGTATTTTAATATTAGGAAAAATGATGAATTGGTTATAGGTGGGGAGGAAGATGACTTTATAAATTATTTGTTATCTATCATTCCGCCAGATATGTTTAACTTTTACTTCTTTGATGGGGAATCTATCGCAGAGTTTTTTTTGGGGACAGATGGCAATAAAAATTTTAGAAATGCTTTTTTGAAATTATATGGGTTGGATACGCTGTCAATTATGATAGAAAACTTTAATCGTAATGCTAAAAGGGCGGATTCAAAAAAAACATCATATGATTCTTATATCGTAGCCAAAGAGATGGTTGAGCGACAAACAAGTCTTATTGATACTATTAAATCTGATTTGAAAGCAGATGATGAAAGAATTGATTACTTACAGATTAAATTGAAATCGTTACAGAGCAACTATACTAAAGAAGGTGGTGTGGGTTTGACAGAATGGAAAGAAATCAATTCTGCCATGCTAAAAGAAGAAAATGTTAGAGATAATATAAATCGTTGGTTTAAGGAAATCGCAAACCATTATCTTCCTTTTTTGATTTTAGAGAAGAACTTAATAAAATTATTAGAAGAATTGTCTTTAGCGCAAGATATTCAAAAGAACGAGTTGTTGTTTCAAACACTTTCCAGTGAAGAATTTCGATTGGCACTAAAACATTTTTTTGCGCAGCAAAATGTAGATAGTATAAATTTTGATGAACTGATTCTTTATATAAAGGAGTCTATGAGAACGCATAAGCAATCTATAGACTTTGACTTTTCGATTAATCAAATTGGTCGTATCATTGCTCAAATTTATGAAAAAATGAGTTTTGATAAAGATCAGATTAAAAAAGCTGCAAGCCAACTTAATTCATCATTGCGGAAAAGTAAAAAATTGCGAGATCAATTAATGGCAAGTTCCATTGATGGATATGAAGCTTTTATCGATGAGAAGGAAAATATAGAAAAAGAAATCTCAGTTTTGACATTAGAAATAGAGAAGAAGAAACAGGATTTAGAAAGGCAGCAAGTTGTATTGGAAGGATTATACAAAGATTTTGCCAGAGAAAAAGAGTCTTATGAAGTTGCATTGAAGAACAGGTCAATAACAGATATATCTGAGCGAGCTGCTGCCACATATGCCCTATTGGAGGAGAAGTTGGTGCGTCGTCAAGCGATGCTCCTGCAGAAAGAATTTATAAACTGTTTTAACGCGATAATCAATAAAAATAATTTTATTGATGGAATAGTAATTGACAAAAATATTAATGTGATTCCTTATAAATATATTTCAGTAAATAAGTCGCAGTTGGATAATTATAAGAAGATAAATCGTGAGTTCTTACCGTTTTTTGATGGCGTAAAAATTATACTTGATATGAACAAACTTGAATTTGGTGACGTTGACTCAATAATGTTACCATCTCCTATTCAAGTGCCATTTTCGCAAGGAGAAAGACAGGTCTATATTATGTCAATTTACTTGGCTTTGCTTAAAACCAGTCATAAAGATATTCCTTTCTTTATTGATACTCCTTTTGCACGAATAGATTCAAATCATAGGGCTAATATTGTTAGTGAGTTTTTTACTAAGCTGAAAAATCAAATGTTTATCCTTTCGACAGATGAGGAGATCGTAGGAGAGTACAAAAATATGATGAGCCAAAAAATATCCGATACATTTGTTTTACAAATTAGTAATTATGGTAGAACAAAAATCATTGCCAGTGATTATTTTGGAGAGTAACTATGATTTTTAAGTTAAAAACCTCTAGTGAGACAATGAAAGTGTTTAGTGAATTGGGCGCGAATATTCATTTGCAGCCTTTTGCTTTATGTAAAATTGCGCTTGCTCTTTCTCTAAGAAATTTAGAAAAGTTAGATGATGAAGCATTTAGGACCAACAATGAGGGTTTAGAACTTAATAGACAGACAGTTACGGGAGAGTATGACGATTTATTTAAAGCTTTAGTGATTAGTCATTCGGGGCATTCATTGACTGATGAGGAATATTTCCCAAAATACTTAAAAGCTCATATAGATAGAGGAGCTAGATACCTATATTCTGAATTTAAGTATTCAAGCGGAAATTTTTATAAACATTTACTTGAATTGGATAAGGGGATATAACAATGGGAGATAAATTTGAATCGCTTGATAAGCAAAATGCACTTGAAGAAATGGTAACACAAGCACTTTTAATTGAGTTATATAATGCAAAAAAGGCAGAAGTGTTTGAAAATGTTGTTTTTGAAGGTAAGCGTCGATATTATATAGAGGATTTATCTCAAAGGGATTACTCTTTGGAGAATACGACGCCTTATCAATTAGAAATTTATGGACATGTAATTGATGAGCATGCATGGGGAGCTATGATGTGTAAGGTTTCGGATTTCTTGTTAAATCTTTACCCCGAATACCGAGAGCAGATATTTGATTTTCGTTGCGCTTGGTCAAAACAGTCTATGTACAGTACAGAACAAAAAACAAATTATCGTGTTGTAAGAGACGGCTTATATATTAATGTTAATCATACTGCGTTACATTCATGTTGGTTTTTGCAAGATTTACTTGCTTTTTTTCATGTTGATCTTGCCAATGTTCATTTTTTGATACATAGACCATCAAGTGCTGAACCGCAACGAGTTAAAGATTATATAGAAAAAAGGTTTAAGCGTAATTTTATTGAGTATATTAGTAGCAGATACGGTAAATCAAAAGCATATGGAGAAAAAGTTGTGACTGTATTTAAAAAATATTTAAATCCTATGCTTAAATCGGTGTCTAAGAGTTACAACAATTTCTTTCTTTTTGATGACAACGCAACACTGTCCAACTATATCAAAAAAGTAAGAGAAAAGATTTCCATTAGCATTCAATTTGATATGAGAGCAAAAGAGACGCTTAATAAATATTTGGATTATTTGGTAAAATACTATAAGGAGTAACAACTATACAAAATGACTATAAGTTGGTAACTTCGTGAAGAAAATAGCCCATTGCAAGTGTTATGCAACGGACTGTATTCTATTGG
>OLWH01000450.1_pt1 | contig 19665 bp, 18 predicted proteins | sample 1673381 | NCBI WGS metagenome assembly OLWH01 (sample SAMEA103958110, study PRJEB25191) | human gut metagenome | reverse complement strand
AACACAAAAGCTATGCTCGCTACCCCACAAGACAGGCAGCGGGCTGTCGTTCGGAGGCTTCTTTTCTGCGGAGCGTTGGGGGGAAGATGCCCCCATATTCTCAATAGATTTTGCTGCTTAAATTTTCAGCGTGTCCACCATAGTGGCATTATCTGTGATGCCACGCTTACTCGAACGGGCGGAAATGGCATCACATATGATGCCACACGAAAGTGACGACACATGACGGCAATTCTGCCGTCACGTTGCTGGATTGCCCAAGTAGTGACGGCAAATAGGGCCATTTTTGCCGTCATCCTGTTTTCAAATGGTGGATATGACGTCAATTTTAGCGGCACGACTGCTGGCCTCGTCCATATAGTAAAGGAAGATGATACCATTTGGGGCGCCACGGGCGATACTGAGGTGGGCAGACGGCAAAATGCCGTCATGATGGTTTGATGCGGTTTGTGTGACGGCGATTTGCCGTTACACAGCTCTGCCGCTCTCCCCGAATGGCGTTCCTGCCCCTTTTCAGCGGCGTTGCCTCGCTCGCTCCACAGTAGAGGTCTTGGCGGAGTATCCCATTCGGACGGTCATTCAGTTGTCTGGGGCAAAAAGAAGCCGGTACATAGACGCACCAACCCCAGCGGGAGTTTTCCTCTCGCTGGGGTTCTTGTGTGGTTGTCTATGTACCGGCTCAATAGCCGTATTCAGTTCGCCCATCAAATGGGAATTTCAGTTTAACACAGGGAACAAGTGTTTGTCAATACGGATTGAAAAGATTTCTACAATCTTGCAACATTGTTCGTTATCATAAACATTTCTGCAAAACATCAAACATTTGAAGCCGATAATTTATTGTCCCTGGCATCAATCAGCACAATATCGGGACATCCAGCAATACCAAGTTCATTGAGAATTCGCGTAACCTTTTCCAATTCTGCGTCACTGAAAAATAGAATGACTTTTATTGCACGATCTGTCCCGTTAGCTTTTTTGTATATCTCGACTTGATTTTCTAAATTCTTTTTTAACTTTGAATTGGATGCCAATTTAAACTCAACCAATGTCGCGTCTTTGCTTCCTTTTGAAATTTTAAAATCAACTGGGCCGCGACCATTATTAACTTCACGGTTTACATCAAAATCTGTTGCATACCAAACTAAACGATACATAATCTGGAGGTCGTTTTCACGCTTAAGAGGATAACCGTTCAGATAAAACAAACGATACCCGTCCATATTCTCAATGACATCTTTTAAAAATTGAACTCGCTGATATGCTTCATCATGGGAATTAGCATTAATTTTATAAAACGCTGTTCGAGCATTTAAACATTGCGCAAGTTCTTGGAGCTGAGTATTAAATAGCATCCTAACTTCTTGGACGGCCTGAATACTAATAGAAGTTGCTTTTTCTTCATTATCTTCCTTATATTTAATATAATAGTCAATTAATTCCGGATGTGAACGAATCAATTCTGTAGCAATCCAATTCTTCTCCGTTTTGGACAGTTCTTTTTGTTTTTTTGAAAGAACTTCGGTAAAATATTGATTTAATTCAAATCGAAGTGTTGCGTCTTCGACCGAAGGGGCAATGTTCTGAAGATTGCCTAACATATCCGCTCTGTTTATAAATGTTTCATCCCGAGTCAACAAGTCACACGGAGTGAGCAAAACATAGTCGTTATTGCAATAAGGTAAAATGTATTCTTTTGCTTTCCAAGTTTTGGTTTCATAATTAAATTCAACTCTTGGGACGCAAACTGTTTTGCGTTGCGATGGAGACAAGTTTTCTTTCGCAAATGCCATCGTATAATCTAAAAGGTACTTTTTCGCAAAATTCGTTGTAAAGTCACTGATTTTATCTCGGCCAACTAATGGGCTAATCAAGCACAGCTTCTCTAAATGCGAACTCTTAGTTATTTGCTCTTTTCCAAATTCCCTAAAAATTGTTTTGAGTCCTAAAAACAAATTTTCTGCAAAGTCCTTTCCTAACCCACGTCCTCCGTTTCCATCCAAGCTAAAACCTAACCATGTCTGCTTTACCTCTGAAAATAAGTACCACGACGATAGCATTCCTTTAGGCGGCGTGTCATAGTTTTCTGCCTGCTGCTGCAAAAACAATAAATAGCGAATAATCTCAGCATGAATTTGTTGATATTCTGGTTTCTCACTATTAAATAACAGAAATGGGTCTACAAAGAGGGGCATATCATTTATCAGAGAAATATTCACAGCACCGTAAGATTCAATAATATCCTCATCCAGATCGAAAAAATCTGAAAAATAAATTTTAATTTCTTCCACAAGATCCCCTCCCTTAACCGATTTTCTAACTACCCTATATCTACATCTACGGAAGTGGCCTAATCCACTATCAGATTTGGCGATTACTGCGACTTTATCGGCTCCATAATTTTTGAATAAAGTACAGCTTCATCAATTTTATACATCAACATACTTGCAAATATCAGACGGCGCATAGCATCTTCTTGTCCAATCTGAATATTTGCGTGGGCTTTAGGATTTCGCAAGGCTGACATTGCTCCTGCAAGCATCTCCATAAATCCTTTTTGTGTATTCGCACCAGAATCAGTGGAACAATCGCAAAATTCTATCAAAGGGTTCTTTGTAGAAAACACCCTTTTCATTGCAGCATCGCCATCAGGAACATCCTCTCCAGGTTTTACCACCTGAAAAAGCCTTTTTACTCTATCATTTATTTCGATAAACGCATCACAAGCTGCATTTGCATAACTACCGTCTAAAAAGAGTTTTTTTGATGCTTGCGCGATTCGAGGATGGATAAGCTGCCACCAATCACCTTGCCCACAGCAACTTTGCGCCAACAATATATCCAGCACTTCAATCGCACGCCCAAAAGCAAACGAATTGATATAAATGTAAATAGTGTTCCAATTTGCGGGAATTTCTTTAAAAAGGCTGTTTTTTATCATCATCAACTGATTGCTGAGAACAGGTTGCTCATGTTCGATATCTTTAGCTATAAGGAGAATGCCCTCACGAATATTGGTTACATCCGTAGTAGAAACCGGTGCATTTAAAGCATTTTGCCGATTTGCCAAAAATCGCATTTGACAACATACATCGGTGATTTTATTTGTATCCACATTTTCCTCCCAGCACTTATTTAGTACCATCTTAAGGACACGGTTTTATCAGGACAAGTATTTTAGACATTAAAGTATCAGTATTTTTCTTCTTAAGCTCGCACTCCCAAATCCGTAATACTGTCCACCCGCGTGCTTCAAACATAGCTGTTACTTCTTGGTCATGTTTTATATTCCGTTCCCGCTTCTTTTGCCAATACTCTTGGTGATCTGCGGGACGGATGTTCCGGCAATCATGCCCATGCCAGAAACAGCCGTCTACAAACACTGCGATCCTTTCCTTTGGAAACACAAAATCGGGATGACCCTTGACGGGATAATTCCGACGCCAGCCAGTAATACCATTCTGTTTGAATATTTCAATTAAGCGAAGTTCTGTAGACTTATTCTTCTTTGACTTGACCTGCCGCATGATATCAGAACGTTTTTCTTCATCAAACACATCCGCCACAGCAAATCACCTTGCCTCAAACTCAATGCGGAGACTTGGATCGGTTTCAGTTTCCAGCACAATATTGTTGTAGCGGCTGATAATATCCGACAAGGTAGAGTTGCGCTTTGCTTCATCAAATAAGCTGTGTTCATATACATTTGCGGATAGGAATTGCTGAATATCCCACACCTCTACGCGCCCAGCAAGACCGGAATCTTCCGCCAGGTTCAGCGCCGTATGCACGCGCTCAAAAATTGTGATGATAACAGGATGACACCCGCTCCGCAAATTGGCTTTACATTTTTCAATCAGGAGCGCCCCTGGCATAGTAGTGCAGTGGATAATCGTGCTGTTGATGACAAAATCACCGTTACGATCCGTTGGGCCGTCCGCTACTGAAGCGCCATGAATTTCAAAAGCTCCCTCCGGCATAATAAGGCAGAGTTTAGCCGCCACCAAATGCTGCAACACCGTTCCAAGATACTGCGTACCCGGATTCTGCTTTTGCCGCTTTTTTGCCTGTTCAAACAGTTCATCCAAATTAGCGCCGATTGTTTTGGATGTGTCGGCGGTTAAAATAAAGGGCTGATTTCTAAAATACTCCCTGACTTGTTCTGCCCAAAAATCTTCTACAACAGAAAAATCAACAGTTTGTTCTTCATTCCATGCATTGAGGAAATCCACATACTTTATCATTAGGCCCATGCTTCCCCGGCTGGTACGTCCGCCCTCGGCTGATAACTGCTGGGTAATACCATGTTCCTTCAAAATCTTCTTTAGATTTCCTCCACCTAATCCAGCTACTTGTCCCTTGCTACTGGTCTGAAAATCATCAGAATTCAATGGAAATTGCTTGTCCTGTACTAAACGAGTAAACTGCACGACCAGCGATAGAGGGCCTTTAGTAAAAATATTGTTTTCAGCTTGAAATGCCTTCAAGCGTTCTTCTGGATTAATCATCGTATACTGCCTCCGCAATTTTTGTTAAGAAGCGTTCGCCAATAAACTGCGCTACGGGCATCGCTACCGCGTCGCCCATCGCCTTATATCCATCATTATAGCTGCCCGGCAGGATAAAACTGTCTGGCGCTCCCATAAGCCGAGCGGCCTCGCGGACTGTCAGCAGCCTTGCATGGGTTGTCCCGTTTTTTTTAACAACCAAATACTGTTTACTGCTCCCGCCTTCCGGCGTCCGTAAGCATCCCGCAATTCCATCAAAGCGTAATTCAAGCTGTTGCTCCCCATGTCGGGTGCGCCGATAACCTGTGGCATAAACGGTACTATGTTCATTCAGCTTAATTTGATGCCGTTCTGGCACCAATCGGAGCGCATCATCCTTATCAAAAGGAGTGGTATCCTCTACAATATCTTTCAGCGTTTTATTGCGGCGTGGGGGCTTCTCTGTTTTCCACCATATCCATTGCGGCAAAGAGCAACCGAGTTCAATCGCGGCTTTTGTATGGAGCCAGCAAGGGCTATCGCCAACTAACTCACCTGGGATTTGACAGCCATGTTTCACGGCAATAATGAACACTCTCGGTCTGGACTGTGGTACAAAATACGAAGCATTTAACACGATTGCCCCACAATCATAACCACGCTCAACAAGAGCAGTATGTAGAATGCGATAATTATTGCCTTTGTTTGTAGAAAGTAGGCCAACCACGTTTTCTAACAACAGGATTTTAGGTTGATTTTCCATTTCATCTAAAACACGTAGCCACTCCCAAACAAGCCCGCTCCTTGAAGCGTGGATGCCGCCTAAAGAACCGGCTAAAGACAAATCCTGACACGGAAAGCTGGCCCACGACAAATGAGCATATGGTAAATCATATCCTCGGATATTTTTAATATCATCAAGTTCAAAATGGTTATACCCAAAGTTTGCTTCATAGACTGCCGCTTTTTGCTCACTAATATCGTTAGCCCAAACAGGCGCAAACATTCCTTTCAATCCATAGGCCACAAGTCCGCTCCCAGCAAAAAATTCGTGCATCGTCCAAGGCGCAGAGGACAAATCAATTTTTTGCTTTTCAAATATGGTGCTTTGTAGCATCATCTTTTCCTCCTAAACTGTGCCTTTTGTCCCCCGTTGGTTTCGTTGCGTCTTCTGGTATGATCCAGATTCGGCTCATACGCATTACTCCGGCAATTCGACCGTCCTTGCAAAGTATCTGAACTTGCCGCGGCGTTACGCCCCATTTTTTAGCGGCTTCTTGAACGGTAATAAATCCATTCACGTTTGACACCTCAAGTTGTTTCAAAATCTACTAAATTCCACCGTCATTATATTCGTTTAAGCGAAATTAGTCAAGCTGTTTTGATAAAGCGCCCATGCCCACGAAATTCGTTCGTAAGCATGAGCGCTGCTCGTTTAGGCAAATATGATTTCTGCGTTCACGATTTCTTCCGCCGCAAAACGGATACTGTTCATACTGCCCACCCACTCCATCTGATTTTCAGCCTTGAACTGTTCTGTAATGCCCTCCTGTTCCGCCATCTGCTCCACAAGATGAAAAAACATATCTTTTGCTTGGGTGTCGATTTCGGACAGGTGGTCGTTCAGCTTGCCAGACAGCAGCAGCACCGTATAAAGGGCCTGACAGTGTTCTTTCAGATACCGTTTCCGCCGCTGGCCCCATACACCAATGGCGGGGAGTTCCGGAGCAGACAGGTTTGGTATGCGGTAATCGCCCTCTTGGCGGTAAGTTCCTCCCGTGCGCTCAAAAAATGACTTTTCCACGATATAGTCCTCCAATATGTTGAAATTCCCTACAATTCAATCACATTCGGCTGACTGTAAAAAATGAGGGAGAGGTAACTTCTTTACGTTACCTCTCCCTCGCCGGGGGGATTTTATATGGGGGTGTGAAGCGTCGCCGGGGGGGATGGTTTTATGTGGGCGGCGGGAGGTTTTGCAGCTCACACGCCCAGCTTTTCCAGGGCGGCCAGCTTCAGGCAGGTGCAGAACACGGCGATGGCCTGCTCCAGCTCCGCCACCGGCGGCAGGGAGGGGGCGATGCGGATGTTGCTGTCCTGGGGGTCCTTGCCGTAGGGGAAGGTGGCACCGGCACCGGTCATGGTGACGCCGGCCTCCTTGCACAGGGCCAGGGTGCGCTTGGCGCAGCCGGGCATGACGTCCACGCTGACAAAGTAGCCGCCAACGGGGCGCTTGTAGCCGGCGATGCCCAGCGGGGCGATCTCCTTGTCCAGAGCGTCCAGCACCGCGTGGAATTTGGGGGCCAGGATGGCGGCGTGCTGCTTCATCAGGGCCAGGGTGTGGGCCTTGTCCTTCAGGAACAGAACGTGGCGCAGTTGGTTGATCTTGTCGAAGCCGATGGTCTGGATGTTGATGAGCTTGGAGAAGTAGGCGATGTTGTCGGCGCTGGATGCCATGACGCCCACGCCGGCACCGGGGAAGGTGACCTTGCTGGTGGAGGCGAACTCGTAGACCATGTCGGCATTGCCGTACTTCGCGCACAGGCTGATGATGTCGGGGAATTCCACATAGTCGCAGTCGAACTCGTGGATGCAGTAGGCGTTGTCCCACATGAGCATAAAGTCGGGGGCGGCGGGCTTCATCTTCGCCAGACGGTCGATGGTCGCGGCGGAGTAGATCACGCCCTCGGGGTTGGAGTACTTGGGGACATTCCACATACCCTTGACGGCGGGGTCCTTGATGAGGGCCTCTACCTGGTCCATGTCGGGGCCGTCGGCGGTCATGGGGACGGAGATCATCTCTACGCCGAAGCTCTCGGTGACCTTGAAGTGGCGGTCATAGCCGGGCACCGGGCAGATCCACTTGACCTTGTCCAGCTTGCACCAGGGCTTTTCGCTGTGGAGCAGACCGTTGGTGAAAGCCTTGGATACGGCGTCGTACATCAGCTGCAGGCTGGCGTTGCCGCCCACGAACACCTGCTCCGGCTTGCAGCCCAGAATGTCCGCAAACAGCCTTCTGGCCGCGGGGATACCCGCCACCTCGCCGTAGTTGCGGACGTCGATGCCGTCGGAGACGAAGTCCTCCGGCTTGGTCAGCAGGCCGAAGATCGGCGTGACCAGGTCCAGCTGGGCCTTGCTGGGCTTGCCCCGGGCCATATTCAGGCTGAGGCCCATGGCCTTGAGCTTTTCGTATTCCGCCTGCACGGCGGCGTATTCCGCCTGACGCTCCTGAAGGCTCATGTCTGTATATTTCTTCATTGCATTTTCCTCCGTTTCCTTGTGTTCCATGCGGATTTCTTGCGAATTATACTACACTATTTGCACAAAAATTGCAACCACAATTTGTGAATATCGTAGAAGGAAATTTCTCCGGGCGGGTGGGAGGTACCGTATATTTTGACAAAAAAGTGCCGCCGCGGCCAGGGGGGGGTGCCGCGGCGGCAAAGACAGGGAGCGTTATTGGGCGGAGATGTCCTCCGCTTCCTTTTCCAGCAGGGCCTTTTTGGCGGCCACGGCGGACTGGGCGCAGCCGTACTCCCAGTTCCACGGGTCTTTCCGGCAGACACCGTCGGCAAAAGGAACGAAGATGGACAGCAGGCCCACGGCGGCCAGGATCCAGCAGTACCACATACCGCCCACGATGGCGGCGGGGCTGGTGTGCAGGGCGTCGGAGGTCACGGTGGCGTTGGCCAGAGCGGCGGCGCTCAGCAGCTGTGCGCCGTAGGGGATGATGCCCTGGAACACGCAGGAGAAGATGTCCAGCAGGGAGGCGGTGCGGCGGGGATCCACCTTGTATTCATGGGACACGTCACGGGCCATGTCGCCGGCCACGATGATGGCCACGGTGTTGTTGGCGGTGGCGCAGTCGCACAGGGAGACCATGGCGGCGATGCCGACCTGGGCGGACTTGTTGCCCTTCATGACCTTCCGCAGCTTTTGAATGATCCAGGCGATGCCGCCGTTTTTGGCGATGAGTTCCGACATACCGCCGCACAGCAGCGTCAGGAAGAATACCTCGTTCATGCCGGTGAAGCCGTCCCACACGCTCTGGGCGAAGGCGGCAATGGTCAGATCACCGCAGCAGATGCCCACCAGACCGGCGGAGAAGATACCCACGGTCAGGGCCAGGAACACGTTGAGCCCGCACAGGGCCAGGACCAGCACCAGCACGTAGGGCAGGACCTTGATGAGATCGAAGGGCAGGGCCTCCAGAGGCATGACCGTCTCCGGACGGCCGAAGATCAGCAGGAGGACCAGGGTGATCAGCGCCGCCGGCAGGGCGATGAGGAAGTTGACACGGAACTTGTCGCGCATTTCGCAGCGCTGGCTGCGGGTGGCGGCAATGGTGGTGTCGGAGATCATGGAGAGGTTGTCGCCGAACATGGCGCCGCCCACCACGGCACCGATGACCACGGTGAGAGACAGGCCGCCTTTTTCCGCAATACCCACGGCGATGGGGATCACGGCGGTGACGGTACCCATGGAGGAGCCGGTGGCGGTGCCCATAAAGGCGGAGATGACGAACAGACCGGCGGCCAGGAATTCCACCGGTACCAGGGACAGACCCAGATTTACCGTGGATTCGCGGCCGCCCATGACCGCCGCCACGTTGGCGAAGGCACCGGCCAGAATGTAGATCATCAGCATGGTGAGGATGTCCACGTTGGCGGCACCCTTGGCAAAGGTGTCGAACTTCTCGTTAATGGTGCCCTTGAACATGATAAAGGCCGCCAGCACCGCCAGGAACATGGCGGTGACGGAGGGGAACTGGTAAAAGGCCATCTCCATACCCTTTACCTGGTAGTAAATGCCGGCGCCCATGTAGATGACGATGAACATCGCGAAGGGGAGCAGCGCCAGCCCACTGGGCCGCTTTTCATTGAGGTTTTTCATAGCTGGTATCCTTTCTTTCTATCCAAACAGCGCCTGCGGCGCAGAAAATGTCCGCGCTGCGAGGACAGCGCGGGCATCCACAAATCGTATGGTATCGTAAAAGGAAACTTTTGTCAACGAGTATTTTAAAAAATTGCGCCATCTGGCTATCTAAGAAATCGATAGCAGACCTACCTCCGGCGGATATCGTATATATCCGTCCGGCGGGCGGAGAGGATGGGCAGCTGCTGCCGGACAGCATCCACCCGGGAGAGATCCAGGTCGACGACGGCGGTTTCCTCGCCGCTGCCGCATTCATGCAGCACCGTGCCCCAGGGGTCGCAGACCAGAGAGTGGCCCCAGGCCACATAGGAGGCGGCCTCGTCCCGGGCGGGGGCGGCACCCACGGTGAAGCACTGGTTATCTACCGCACGCTGACGCAGGAGCAGTTCCCAGTGGGCGGGGCCGGTGGTCATGTTGAAGGCCGCCGGGGCCAGCAAGACCCGGGCACCCTCCAGAGCCATGAGGCGGCACAGCTCCTCGAACCGCAGGTCGAAGCAGATGCACAGGCCTATTCTGCCATAGGGTGTGTCGAAGAGGGTGATGTCGTTCCCCGGCGACAGGGTGGCGGACTCGCGGAAGGACTGACCGCCCTGCACGTCGATGTCGAACAGGTGCATTTTCCGGTGGCGGGCCACGCAGGTGCCTGTGGGGTCGAAAACGTAGGCGGTGTTATAGATCTTGTCGCCATCCAGCTCGGGGAGGGAACCGCCTACCAGCCAGAGGTTTAGCTCCCGCGCGGCGCGGGAAAGCATCTGATATGCCGGACCGCCCGCAGGCTCGCCGTAGGCGCGGAAGCAGGCGTTGTCATAGGGGCAGCAGAACATCTCCGGCAGGATGGCCATGTCGGCGCCGCGGACGGAGCGCAGCAGGTCTTCCGCGTGGCGGAGGTTGGCGGCTTTGTCGGCGGTGACGTGCATTTGAATTTGTGCCAGCTTCATGGGGGTCCCTCCTTAATACTCGCGCAGGACCAGCTCGGTGACGCCCTCGCTTATGCTGACAAGGCGTTTCACTTGACTGCGCTTGTTGTACACCGTCCACAGCATATCCCGGATGGCGGTGCCGCCCCGGTAGCCGTGGATGAGGCGCAGGCGGTAGACACCGCCGCCGCAGCGGCGCAGCGCCGCGTCGATGGCGATCTGCGCCTGGTACGTATTCATGCCGTGGAGATCCAGCTCCATCACGCCGCCCATCATATTGAGCACCTCCGAACTTTTGTTGCTTTTATGATACCGCAAAAGCGTTGAGTTTGCAAGGTGGACGTGGTATAATACGTCACAAATAGGATACATTTGTGAGGCAATTATGAGAATTCTGGTACTTTCCGATTCCCACGGGAATGTGGACAATATGGCCCGCGCGGTGGAGCTGACAGCGCCGGACCGGGTGCTGCACCTGGGGGACTGCCAGCGGGACCTGACGGCCCTGCGGGCGCGGTTCCCGGCGCTGCCCATGGAGGGCGTGCCGGGCAACTGTGATTGGGGCAGCTGCGACCAGCCGGAACGGCTGCTGGAGATCGGCGGCGTGCGGATCTTTGTGCTGCACGGGCACACGCGGAACGTGAAGCGTTCGCCTATGGCCGCCATGTACGCGGCGAAGGAGTACGGTGCACAGGTGCTGCTGTTCGGACATACCCATGTGCCGCTGGTGGACAACGACGGCTCACTGCTGACGCTGAACCCCGGCGCGGCAGGGGAGCCACTGCATCCTACCTGCGGCGTGCTGACCATCGAAAACGGCAGGGCTGATGTGTCCACCCTGCGGCTGTGAAGGGAGTGAAGGCCATGTTCTATATCGGGTGTCATCTGTCCGCCTCAGACGGCTTTTTGGCCATGGGCAGGACGGCCCTGTCCATCGGGGCCAACACGTTTCAATTTTTTACCCGCAATCCCCGGGGCAGCAAGGCCAAGGCCATCGACCCGGCGGATGTGGCGGCGTTTCTGGCGCTGGCGGCGGAAAACGAATTCGGCACGCTGGTGGCCCACGCGCCGTATACCATCAATCCCTGCTCCAAGGATGAGCACACCCGGGAGTTTGCCCGCATGACGCTTGCGGACGACCTGAAGCGGATGGAGCACCTGCCGGGGAACGTGTACAACTTCCATCCCGGCAGCCACACCGGGCAGGGTATGGAGACGGGTATTGCCCAGATCGCGGAGACGCTGAACGCCATCCTGACGCCGGATATCCGCACCACGGTGCTGCTGGAGACCATGTCCGGCAAGGGCAGCGAGGTGGGCAGCCGCTTCGAGGAGCTGCGGGAGATCATCGACCGGGTGGAGCTGTCGGACAAGCTGGGGGTGTGTCTGGACACCTGCCATGTGTCCGACGCGGGGTACGACATCGCGGACGACTTGGACGGGGTGCTGACGGAGTTTGACCGGATCATCGGTCTGGGGCGGCTGAAGGCGGTACACATCAACGACAGTCTGAACCCACGGGGCGCCCACAAGGATCGCCATGCCCGCATCGGCGAGGGCTGCCTGGGTGCGGAGGCGCTGGGCCGGGTGGTGCGGCATCCCGCATTGCAGGGGCTGCCCTTTGTGCTGGAGACGCCCAACGAGCTGCCGGGCTACGCACGGGAGATCGCACTGCTGAAGGCGCTGCGGGAGGGATGACTGTGCTGCGGCTGTCGGCGCTGGTGATCGTGCTGGTCACCGCCATCGGACTGTACAAAAAGGCGTGGCTGCCGGAGAAGCACTGTATCCGCGCCGGTTTTTTCGTGTACTACACACACCTGAGCAATCTGCTGATACTACTCTATGAGCTGGCGCTGGGCGCCAGCGGGCATGCCCCCCATTGCGGCACGTTCCGGTGGCTCAGTTCCCCGGGCGTGGCGCTGAGTATGACGCTGTGCATCTATGTGACGCACCTGATCTACGCCTTTGTGCTGCTGCCGACCGCCCACCGGCGGGACGATGAGAGCTGGCTGAAGGGGCGCTTTTCCTTCGGGAATGTCTGCGTACACTTTATTACGCCGGGGCTGACGGTGCTGCAGTGGCTGCTGTGGCAGGATAAGGCAGGGCTGACAGTGGGGCACGCCGTCTGGTGGCTGGTGCTGCCGCTGGCGTATTTTGCCTTTGCCATGCTGCGGGCCGGGACCGGCAAGCCTATCGGACGCACCGGCCAACTGTACCCCTATCCGTTTTTGGACTATCCCAGGCTGGGGGCGGGGCGGTTCTGGCTGTACGCCACAGCCATCCTGACGTTTTTCTTTGGACTGGGGTGTCTGTTTGTGGGGATCGGGCATTTACTGGCATAGAGCTTCATGTATGAGCAACGGACCGCTTTTATTTTCTGTGCGCTGCACAGCAAAAAAGACCGCCGGAGGGCGGTCTTTTTTCATGCAAACAGATTCCAGGGCCAGGCATCCGGCGGGGGACAGGCAACGTCGATGGGCTTGCCGGTGACGGGGTGTGTCAGCGCCAGCCGCGTGGACCACAGGGCGGGGGAGCAGTCGGCTTTGCTGCCGTAGCGGATATCCCCCATCAGGGGGAGGCCGCGGGAGGAGAACTGCACCCGGATCTGGTGGGTGCGGCCGGTGTGCAGCTGCACGCGCACCAGCGTCAGGCCGTCCGCTTCGCCCTGGACGGTGTAGCTGAGGGACGCCTGGCGGACGCCCTTCCGCATACGCTTGACCACATAGCTCTTGTTGTGGGCGGCGTCGCGGAACAGCAGGTCGGTGAGCGTGGCTTCGTCCTGCGCCGGCGTGCCCCGGAGAACGGCCAGGTATTCCTTGGTGACGCGGTGCTCTGCCACGGCGGCGGTGAGCTTTCCGGTGACGTCCCGGCGGCGGGAGAACAGCATAACGCCGCCCACCAGCCGGTCCAGCCGGTGGACGGTGGCGATATAGTCGTTCTGCCCCAGGGCGCGGTAGTGCTCGCGCAGCAGGCCGGGCATACAGGCACCGGAGGGGCTGTCCTCCGACAGGACGCCCACGGGCTTGACGCAGAGGACCAGATACGGGTCCTCGTAGAGTATACGGATAGGCGCCATATCAGTGACGGCGGCCGCGGTAGGAGTGGTGGCGGTACTGCTTGCTGCCGGGCTTGCCGTAGCGGCGGTTGCGGCCGTAGAACCGGAACCACAGAACCAGGGCGGCGACCAGCACCACCAGCGCCAGAACGGCGATGCGGGCGGAGCGCTGGGAGAAGAATTCGCCGATGGCGTGGCGCAGGGACAGGAAGCGGCTGGCGGACACGTCGGCCACGGCCAGCAGGGGTACGGTGACGTAGGTCGTGTCGCCGTAGCTGACGGTGATCTCGCCCAGGCGGTCGCCGGCGGCGATGGGGGCCAGCGCCGTCTCGTTATCCAGCGTGACGGTGCGGGTCAGGGCACTGACGTCCAGATCCTTGGGCAGCATGGCGTCGGCGCTCTCCGCCGGGTGGACGGCCACGGTGGAGACCTGCTTGCTCAGGGCCACGGGGACCTCCTGGATCAGCTCATTCTCGTCCAGCACCTGCTGGGGGGCAAAGTTGTCAAAGCCCCAGTCGAACAGACGGGCCGTCTCGGTAAAGCTCTCTACGATGTAGCCGGAGCCGTTCTCCTTTTCGACCTTCTCCGCGCCCAGCACCACGCTGATGAGCGTGCGGCTGCCGCGGACGGCGGAGGAGACAAGGCACTGGCCGGCGGCATCGGTGCTGCCGGTCTTAATGCCCTGGGCGCCGGAGTACAGGTACCCGGCCAGCCGCCAGTTGGAGATCAGGGCGTTGGTGCTGTGGAGCACGCGCTCCTCCTCGGTCTTGTTGGTGGGAGGTATCTCATAGGACTTGGTGTTCACCATGGTCATAAAGTCCTCGTGCTTCATGGCCTCGCGGGTGATGAGATACAGATCGTAGGCGGAGGAGTAGTGGCCGGACTGGGTCAGGCCGGTGGTGTTGGCAAAGTGGGTGTTTTTGCACCCCAGCTCCTGGGCGCGCTGGTTCATGCGCGCCACAAAGGCATCTACGCTGCCGCACAGCGTCTCGCCCAGGATGTTGCACGTCTCGTTGGCGGAGATGACCAGCATACAGTACAGCAGCTGCTCCACCGTCAGCGTTTCACCTTCCACGATGTCGGCGGTGCTGCCGTCCTCCGGCAGGCCGCGCAGGGCGGTGGCGGTGGCGGTGACCTGCTGGTCCAGCCGCAGTTCACCCCGGTCGATGGCCTCGAAGACCAGCAGGGCGGACATGATCTTGGTGGTGCTGGCAATGGACAGCTCATCGTGGATATTTTTGTCATAGAGTATCGTGCCGGTCTCGGCCTCCACCAGCAGCGCGGCCTTGGCACGGATGGCCGGATCCTCCAGCGCGGCGGCGGGAACGGTCAGAACTCCGCATAAAATCAGGGCGGATAAAAAAACAGCAATAAAACGACGGATTTTCATGTGACTTTTTCTCCATGTATGCTATAATATAGGGGGACGGCCCCGTCCGGAGCATGGGGCCGGTATGTCCATGACCTATTATAAGCAAAAGAGGCGGGGTAGTCAACTGTGGGAAAGCGGATAAAATTGACAAAGACGGACGTGTTCCTGCTGGGACTGACGGTGCTGTTCGTCCTGGCGATGGCACTGACGTGGCTGCTGACGCCGCGGCAGGTGCGGGGCGGCTATGACATCAGCGCCGTGCCGCCGGAGGAGGCTGCGCCCGCGCTGCTGAAGGTGAACATCAACACCGCCAGCGCGGAGGAGCTGGACGGCCTGCCGGGGATCGGCCCGGTGCTGGCCCAGCGAATCGTGGACGAACGGGAGGCCAACGGACCCTATACCGGCGCGGAGGACCTGACGCGGGTGGAGGGAATCGGACAGGCCATCGTGGAGAGCATACAAGATCACATCATAACGGAGGATACGCAGGAATGAAGATATTGGTGGTAGACGACGAGAAGCTGCTGGTGAAGGGCATGAAGTTCAATCTGGAGAACGAGGGGTATGAGGTGATGACCGCCTATGACGGCGCGGCCGCCGTGGAGTTGGAGAAGAAGGAGAACTTCGACCTGATCGTCATGGACGTGATGATGCCCGGCCTGTCCGGCAGCGACGCCTGCATGAAGATACGGGAGTTTTCCGATGTGCCCGTCATCATGCTGACCGCCCGCAGCGAGGACAGCGACAAGCTGATGGGCTTTGCCTGCGGTGCGGACGACTATGTGACGAAGCCCTTTAACATTCTGGAGCTGAAGGCACGCATCCGGGCACTGCTGCGGCGGTCCATGAACGGGAACCAGGCGGCCCAGAGCCGCCAGCGCACGCCGCTGCTGACCGTGGGCGACCTGAGCCTGGATACGGAGCAGCGGGTGGCCCTGCGGGACGGAAAGACCATCGACCTGACCGCAAAGGAGTATGACCTGATCGAGCTGCTGATGAAAAACCCCCGGCGGGTGTACAGCCGGGAGAGCCTGATGGACCTGGTGTGGGGGTATTCCTACGCCGGAGATTATCGGACGGTGGACGTGCACATCCGACGGCTGCGGGAAAAGCTGGAGCCGGACCCCGCCAACCCGGTATACATTATGACGAAGTGGGGAGTTGGTTACTATTTTAAGGGAGAAGAACAGCCCACCGTGTGACACGGCGGCAGCAAATACGGACCAGACCCCGCAGGCGCAGACTATGTGGCAGCGCCTGGGCCTTGGTATACGCAAGCTGCGGGGCAAGGCGACCTTGCAGCTGAAGTTCAGCCTGAGCTATATCCTGGTCATCGCGGCGGTGCTGATCCTGCTGAACTCCTATCCGCTGCTGGTGAGCCAGAACATGATGGTGGCCTCCAATCAGAACAACCTGAAGAGCACCGCGAAGGTCATCGAGTCGGCGATGATGGGCTTGGAGAAGCTGACGGTGGAGAACGTGCAGGCGGCGCTGGAGGGCCTGGACGAGTCCGGCGCGGCCCGTATCATGGTGACCAACAGCGCGGGGCTGGTGCTGTACGACACCCGGCAGGGCAGCAACGCCGTGGGCGAATACGCGCTGTACTCCGTGGTGGCGGTGGCCCTGCGGGGACAGGACGCCAGCTATTGCAGCTACGACGGCACGGCGTTTTTGAGCCGCGTGGCCACGCCTGTGGTGTATCACAACCAGATCGTGGGCGCGGTGTACGCCTATGACTACGACACGGAGCAGTCGGAACTGCTGGAGGCGTTCCGGCACAACCTGCTCATTATCTCGCTGCTGATCGCCCTGCTGGTGGCGGGGCTGAGCATCGTGCTCAGCCAGATGCTGACCCGGCAGATCAGCGGGCTTTTGCAGGCCATCCGCAAGGTGCGTGAGGGCGCGTACAGCCACCGGGCTGACGCCAGCGGCACCGACGAGATCGCCCAGATCGCGGCGGAATTCAACAGCCTGACCGACCGATTGCAGACCACGGAGAACGCCCGGCGGCGGTTCGTCTCCGACGCCAGCCACGAGCTGAAAACGCCGTTGGCGGGCATACGGTTGCTGACGGACTCCATCCTGCAGACGGATCACATGGACGAGGAGACCACAAAGGAGTTCGTCACCGACATCGGGCGGGAGGCGGAACGGCTGAGTCGCATTACCGAGAACCTGCTGCGGCTGACGCGGCTGGACAGCGGCGTGGTGCAGCAGCCCTATCCCGTGGCGGTGGGGCCGGTGCTGGAGCGCGTGGAGCGTATGCTGACCATGGTGGCCCAGGAGAAGGGCGTGACCGTATCCGGCGCGGCGGACGAGGATGCCGTGGCGCTGGCCACCGACGACGATGTACATCAGATCCTCTATAACCTGATGGAGAACGCCATCAAGTACTCTGCCGCCGAGGGCGGCTTCGTCCGGGCGGAGGCCCATGTGGATGGGGACAAGGTGGTGCTGACGGTCAGCGACAACGGCATCGGTATACCGAACGAGGACCTGCCGCATATTTTTGACCGGTTCTACCGGGTGGACAAGATGCGCTCGCGGGAGGTGGGCGGCACGGGACTGGGGCTGTCCATCGTGAAGGACACCATCGAGAACCGGGGCGGCACCATCTCCGCCGGCCACGGCGCAAACGGCGTGGGCACGGTGTTCACCGTGTACCTGCCGCTGGCGGAAAGGGGGGAGGAGGCATGAAAAAGCGTATCATTTCCCTGCTGCTGGCGGCGGCGCTGGCGGCGAGCCTGTGCGCCTGCGGCGAGCAGCAGACGGCGGACGGCGGGAGCCTGCGGCTGTACTGCCCGGCGGACCTGAGCGAGCAGAACAAATCTGCCGGCGGCGGCGACGCCGTGCAGGGCATCGCCATCCCCTGGGCGGATATCACCGCCGGGGACCGGGGACGCCAGCAGCAGGCGCAGTACATCATGGAGCTGCTGCTGGGCGGCTGCACGGCGGAGGGATTCATCGCGCCCATACCCGTGGGGACGCAGCTGCTGAGCTGTACCGTCACCGGCGGAACGGTGTCGGTGGACATGAGCAGCGAATACGACCAGCTGATCGGCATTGACCGGACCATCGCGGACTACTGCATCACGCTGTCGCTGATGCAGCTGGACGGCATTTACGCCGTGCGGCTGACGGTGGCGGGCGAGCTGCCTGCGGACCGGACCAGCGAGGTGTACACCTCAGAGGAGGTGCTGCTGACCAGCCCGGACGACGTGGTGCGGACGGTGAAGGTGCAGCTGTACTTCCCGGACGGCGGCGGTACGCTGGTGGGCGAGGAGCGCCGGCTGACGGTGTACGAGGGGGAGACGGTGGCCCAGGCGGTGGTGAAGGCACTGACGGAACGGCCGCTGGACAGCTACGCGGACCTGTACCCGCTGCTGCCGGAGGGCTTTACGGCCCTGAACGCCAGCACGGAGGAGGGGATATGCTACCTGAACCTGCCGGGGAGCGTGGCGGCGCTGCTGCCGGAGGACGCGGAGGCGCAGAACCGCATGATACAGGGGCTGGTGGACTCGCTGTGCTCACTGGAGGATGTGACGCAGGTGCAGCTGATGCTGGACGGCGAGTACCAGCTGATGCTGGGGAGCGTTCCCATCAGCCGGCCCATACTGCCCACGGGCGGCGTACAGCCCATGGCGGAATAACCGAAAACAGCCGGACTTTTGCACAAAAAGTCCGGCTGTTTTTGCATTTTATGCCCAAAAATATGCCATTCCCTGCCAGCATATTGTTTTGCCTCGCACAAAGTGGTATAAGTAGATGTATCATTGACCGACAGGCGCGCCCGCCCTTACTGGCCGATGACAAAAATATGTGCGTCAGGGGGTATACCCCCGTGAGCGTTTCAGCGGCGCTGAAACGACCCCTCTGGCCGAAAAAGGAGAGAGGAAAATGAAAAAAGCAGTCAGCCTCCTGCTGGCGCTGGTGATGGCGGTGGGGCTCGTCGTTCCCGTTTGGGGCAACGATTTGCCCAGCGGCACGGAGCCGCTTTTTTTCTATGGGTAGGACAATAAACAGGAATGGCACTATTTTAACGGCACTGGGCTTGGCCAGGGCAATAGCGTGACCTTTGATAGGGTCTATAAGGATGAAGGAAATGACAGCTACACGCAGCTCACTGGCTTTACGGTAGATAGTCAGGCCACTGCCGCAGGCTTGACCGCCACGGTGAACGGCGGTGCACTGACGGTTACTGCCGCAAATGACTGTGATGCCGAAGTTAAGTTCGTGGTGATCGAGGCCGCAGGCGTGAAATACGCGCTGCGCGTTATCGTTAATGAAACCTCCGGCGGCAATCAGGGCGGCCAGGGCGGCCCTCCCACTACGGGCCAGATAAAAGATGCAAAGCAGCTTACCGGAGACAAACCGGCCATTGATATGGCTCTTGACTATCTGGGGATCGGCACGAGTGGTGCAGCAGGGTCTGTTACATACAAGTATGTCGATGGCGGAAACAGTGACATTTCCATCAACGGTACATCGATCGGGCCTGACGGCCTGTTTACAGACACGGCAGCGGCCCGCGCGGCGGTCAATGCTTATTACAGCTTGCAGCCCGCGGCCCAGAATATACTGGATACGCTCTACCTTCGCGTAAACGATGAGCTGTGGATGTTTTCCCGCAGAATGGATTACTTCAGGCAGCTGGTGCAGATAGCCGAAGCGAAGGGGGACGACAGCGTTCCGACGGACCCGCTGGACTCTGAAAATGAAGCGGCAGTGATGCTGAAAAACGGCGGATTCACCGCGCCTGCTCTGGGCCGGGATATGACGATCACATTCCCAGAGCAGCTGGTGCGCGGCGTGGACTACAACTATAACTATGCGCTCGTTGACAGTATCGGCGTGCTGACGGTCGAGATCTACAAGGGCGAGAAGCAGCATTGGATCGAA
>OLWH01000446.1_pt1 | contig 19861 bp, 16 predicted proteins | sample 1673381 | NCBI WGS metagenome assembly OLWH01 (sample SAMEA103958110, study PRJEB25191) | human gut metagenome | reverse complement strand
CATTCTTGCGGAGCTTCTTGGCGGGACAAGAAGCTCCCCGCCGGAGGCACCCAGCTGAAGGTTTCGATAGGGCTTTCGATGAAACGCCCCCGGGCCAAACATTTCTTCCTGCGATTGCCGCGACAGGGAAAAATGCGCCTGATATCCGGAACAGTCCTTGGATATCAGGCGCATTGTTTTCTGGAAAATTACTCGATGAGGCCGCTTTCCTTCAGCAGCAGCTCAATGTCGGTGCCGCGGGTCTTCTTGACCAGGAGCTTCAGCATCTCCTTCTCGCCGAAGGACAGAGGCGCCTGGGAAATGGGCTTCTTGTCGATGGCGTAGTAGCAGGCCCGCAGCAGCTCCCGGACATCGTACTTGCTGCCCCAGACCTCGGGGACGGCCCGGTCTACGTTCAGCAGGGTGTAGACGGATTCCATACCGGTACGCATGGAGTACTCGGTGGTGAAAATGGTGTCTCTGGGGGTCTCGGCGAACTGGCCGATGAAGGCGAAGTTCACAGCACCGTCGGGCACCACCTTGGGCCGGTCGGATTCCTTTCTGGGCTGGAAGAAGGCGTTGATATAGGGCATATAGCAGGTGGTGGTGTTGCAGGCGCTTGCGGCAAGCTCCGGAATCTCGTCTGTCGGCACACCGATGTGGTACAGCCACTCCTGGCAGATCTCCTCGCCGGTGCACTCCCGCATGGCCTTCTTGACGAACTGGCCGGGCTTGTTGGTGGTCAGGCCATAGACCCAAACCAGGACAGTGTCCTTATCCTGAGCCTTGAACTGGGGCTGACGGTTGATGGTCCAGCTGAGGTACCAGTTGTCGGTGCTGTCCTTGACGGTGACGATGCCGCCGGTGGTGACTTTCCCGGCACGGGGGTCACGCTGGCAGATATCCATAATGTGGCGGATGATCTTCTCGTCCTTGGTCTGCACCGTGGCGCTCATCCAGTTGGTGGCTTCCACATCGGAGCAGAAGGCATCGGGATTGCCGTACTCGCCGTTCTTGGCCTGGGCGGCAATGTTCTTCCACAGGTCCCAGCTCTCGCCGCAGCCATTGACAATGCCGCTGAGGTCCGGGGCGTGGGTCTGGTCGCCGTAGCAGGAGGTATCGGTGCAGCAGCCGTTGGTGATGAACACCAGATCGTCCTCCACCAGGTCGATGGACTGCTCCTGGCCATCCTTCACATAGACGATCTTCCGGGCGATCTGCTTGTCGCCCACGTGATCGATGACCACGTTCTTCACGTCCATGCCGAACTCCACCTTCACGCCGTGGCTCTCCAGGTACTTCACCAGGGGCAGGATCATGCTCTCATACTGGTTGTACTTGGTGAAGCGCAGAGCGGAGAAATCGGGCAGGCCGTCGATGTGGTGGACGTACCGGCAGAGGTAGCGCTTCATTTCCAGAGCGCTGGACCAGCGCTGGAAGGCGAACATGGTCTGCCAGTACAGCCAGAAGTTGGTGTCCCAGAAGGAATCGGGCAGGACCTCGGAGATCTTCTTGCCCTCCAGCTGACTTTCGGGGGTAATGAACAGCTTGGAAAGGGCCATGGCGGATTCCCGGTCCAGCTTGAATTGCTTGTCGGTATGGGCATCCTGGCCGCACTTGACGGTGGCCCGGCACAGGGAGTAGTTGGGGTCGTGCTTGTTCAGCCAGTAGTACTCATCCAGCACGGACACATTGGGGGTCTCGATGCTGGGCACATCCCGGAACACATCCCACATGACCTCGAAATGGTTGTCCATTTCCCGGCCGCCGCGCATGTAGAAGCCCTTGGAAACATCCTTGCGGCCATCGCAGCTGCCGCCGGCCAGGTCCAGCTTCTCCAGCAGGTGCACCCGCTCGCCCTTCATCTGGCCGTCACGGACCAGGTAGAATGCGGCGGTCAGACCGGCAAGGCCCGTGCCGATGATATAAGCGGACTTGTTGTCCACGCCCTGGGGCTTCTCGGGATGGGCAAAGGCTTCATAGGTTCCAGCAGAATAATACATATACTTTGCAGCTCCTTTTTTGTCAGGCAGTCCCGCACCCTTTGTACGGGTGCTGCCTTTTGTTTTTTCTTTATGGCCCTATTGTACCCAGTCAAGCCCATTTTCACAATAAACACAAATGCCCGGCTGATGAACATTTCATCAACCGGGCGGTTTTGGCAGAAATTTTGGCATTTCGCCGTTTTTGATAAAAGGATTTAATGGGTCTTCCAGATGACCTGAATGCCGTGGTCCTCCAGCCACTTGGCGTTGGCCGCCATATAGGGGCACTTCTCCCCCTTGGGCTGGGCGCACACGCCGATGTGGACCGCCTGTGTACCGATGGACACCAGACGCTCCAGCTTCTCCTGCATTCCGGCATCCTCCTCAAGGGGTGTGCTGCAATGGCTGCACCGCAGGAAGGCCAGAAGCTCCGTCTCCTGTCCCTCGTAGCAGGCAAAGCCACCTCTGCGCTCCCGCAGCGCCCGCAGGCACCCGGCCCCGGTGCAGACATTGTTGGCATCCAGGCAGCACAGTATCGCAAGATTCGTCATATTTCTTTTCTCCCTTCCGGATAGTATTGAATTCTCAGGATTCCGGCCTCATCCCGGAATACCTTGGCCTTCACGCCGTATACCTGCCGGATGAGCTCCGGGGTAAGCACCTCCTCCGGCGTTCCGGAGGCAACCAGCTGCCCCTTTTCCATGACAAACAGCCGGGTGCAGTACATGGCTGCAATGTTCAGATCGTGAATAGCCGCCACAACCGTGCGGCCCAGGCCCTGGACAATGTCCATAAGCTCCAGCTGATAGGTGATATCCAGGTGGTTGGTAGGCTCGTCCAGAATCAGGCAGGGAGTCTGCTGGGCCAGTGCCCGGGCCAGAATCACCCGCTGCTGCTCGCCGCCGGAAAGGGTGGAGAAGCTGCGCTTTGCCATATCGGCCATGCCAACGGTCTCCAGCGCCTGGGCCACAATGGCATAGTCCTGGGCATTGTCCCGCTCCATGGCCCGCTTGTGGGGAGAGCGGCCCATGAGCACCACATCCTGCACGGAAAATTCAAAATTATAATAGTTGTGCTGGGCCAGGACCGCAATGGACTGGGCGCTTTTCTTATAAGAGAGCTCCCGGATATCCGTGCCGTCCAGCTTCACAATACCGGCCTGGGGCTTCAAAACCCGGTAGATGCACTTGAGCAGCGTGCTCTTGCCGCTGCCGTTGGGGCCGATGATGCCCACGAATTCATTGGGCTCCACCTCCAGAGAAACACCCCGGAGAATGGCGTTGCCGCCCAGAACCGCTTCAATGTCCTTTGCCTCCAGTTTCATCCCTCGCCACCTCCAAATCCGTAGCGGCTGCGGGCCATGAGATAGATGAAGCAGGGCGCGCCGATCATAGAGGTCAGAATGCCGATGGGCAGCTCCGTCCGGTCCAGCAGCGTCCGGCAGGCCACATCCGCCCACAGCAGGAACACCGCACCCAGCAGGGCGGAAATGGGCAGCAGCTTCTTGTGGTCCGTGCCGAAGAGCATCCGCACAATGTGGGGAATCACCAGGCCCACAAAGCCGATGATACCGGCATTGTACACGGAGAAGCCCACCAGCAGAGAGGCCACCACCAGATAGAGAATGCGCCAGCGGTGCAGGTCCGTGCCCAGGGTCACGGCGGATTCATCGCCCACCAGCATCAGGTTCAGCGTCCGGTGCTGGGTCAGGAAGAAAATCACGCAGGCAACCGTCACCGCCAGCATGGTAGGATTGGTGTCCCAGCTGGCGGCAGCCAGGCTGCCCATGGTCCACCGGCCCACGGCGGCAATGGCGTTGCTGCTGTTGTTGATCACATAGAGAGTAAAGCTGGAAGCCGCAGAGCAGATGGAGGACAGGGCCGTACCGGCCAGAATCAGCTTGACAGAGGTTGCCCGTCCGCCCACATTTGCTAGGAACAGCACACCCAGGGAGGCCGCCAGCGCCCCCAGAAAGGCCATAACGCCCACATAGTTGGCCCCAAAGGCCGTTCCCACACCCAGCAGGATTGCCAGGGTGGCACCCAGGGATGCGCCGGAGGAAACGCCCAGAATATAGGGGTCTGCCAGAGGGTTCTTGACGATGGCCTGCATCACAACGCCGGACACCGCCAGAGCCGCGCCCACGCAGATGGCCAGCACCAGCCGGGGCAGGCGGATAAACCAGACGATATCGCTGAGGCTGCCGCTGCCGTAAAGCTCCGCATCGCCAATACCCAGGGTCTTATAGAGAATCACACCGTAGACATCCTTCACGGACAGATTGGCCGCACCCATGGTCACCGCCCAGCACAGCGAGAAAATCAGCGCCGCAATCAGCAGGAAAATAGCAAGGATATAGACGGGTTTTCCGTGAAAAATTCCGTTTTTTAAGTCCATAATCGTTCCTTATAGCAATCTGTGGGTATCGATTGCGCGATACCCACAGACAAATTCACATGAAAGAATTACTGATACAGCTCGGGATACAGGTTCTTTGCAACGTCCAGAATGCCGTCAATGGTACGCATGCCGCTGCAATAGATGCCGGACAGGTTGATGGGGTACACTCTGCCGTTCTTCACGGCGTCCAGGCTGGCAAAGGCGGGGTTCTCGGTGATGAGCTTTACCACATGGTCACCGGCGTAGTCCACATCGCCCACGCTGTAGCCGTCATACCAGACCATGAAAATGGCATCGGGGTTGGCCAGGATCAGATCCTCCGCGCTGATGCTGCCGTTATTGCCGTGCTTGCCAACGACCAGCTCTGCACCGCCGTGGATGGCAACGTTGCCGCCCAGAACGTCCTCACCGTACACGCGGTAGGTGCCGCCCTCATCTTCCAGAACGGCGGCGGTCAGCCGGGTCTTGTCGGCCAGGTAGTCTTCGATCTGCTGGACCTGGGCCTTCATGTCGTTGACGATGGCCTCGGCTCTGTCCTGCACGTCGAAGATTTCGCCCAGGGTCAGGATATCCTGGTACTCGTCCTCAACGGTCTGGGGATTCTCGGCAGCCTTGCCCCGGCAGGCGCTGTTCAGGGCCATGTAGGTGCCCACATTGCGCTCATGCCAGAAGTCCACATCGCCCAAGCGCTTGTCGGAGAAGGTGGAGTACCAGCCGGTGATGAAGTCCGGATTCAGAGCGATGATCTCTTCCTTGCTGGGCATTTTGTCGTAGTAGTTGATGGTTTCAAAATCGGCCTTCAGGTCCTCCCGAACATCACCGTCCAGGCCACAGGCACCGACAATCTTGTCTGCCAGGCCCAGGGCCAGCAGAATCTCAATGTTATCCTGGTTCTGCGCCCACACCCGCTCGGGGGCCTTCTCGAAGGTGTACTCCACAGGCTCCTTGGCGTAGTTGTAGGTCTGGATGGTCAGGGGATAGACGGTGTGCTTGACCTCGGCGGGAGCCTCGGTGGCTGCCTCCGTAGCGGCCTCAGTGGCGGCCTCGGTGGTCTCGGGGGCTGCGGTGGTCTCCGGGGCTGCGGTGGTTGCGGTGGAGCTCTGAGCGCCGCAGGCGGCCAGAGCCAGAACGAGCACCAGCGCCAGGGTCAGGGACAAAATACGTTTTGCTGCTTGCATGGTTACTTCCTCATTTTTTTCTAATATTTTCAATCCCGAAGGAATTGAATGCGCAAAAAAGCCTGCCGTCGGGCAGACGGCAGGCAAACGCGCAGAAAAACGGGGCTTTCTGAAAAGCCCGGAAAATTCTGGGTTCTGCCTCCGGTTCCGGCGGAGACAATGGATTCACAAGGTAACCTGACTTATCCCAAACCGAGCTTCACAGTGACCGACTCGCGGGGCCTTGCACCCCATTCCCCTTTGCGGCAAACAGCCGCAGGTGAATCCATATCTTTGTATCGATTTCGCTGGTACTATATCACGTATATTTTCAAAATGCAAGTATTTTTCATTCCTTTTTCAAACTTTTTTCATATGTACAAGAAAAGCGCCGTCTCCGGTGCATACCTTCGACGGCGGAAATTCATTTTTCTTTTTTCTCTTCCGGCCAAAATGGGCCCGGACAGTTGGCCCGCTGGCGAATCTGCAGCTCCTGGCTCTTGACGCTGACCGTGGTGCAGGGGGGAATGGAATGGGTGATGAAGACATTGGAGCCGATGACGCAGTCCCGGCCAATAACCGTATCGCCCCCCAGGATGGAAGCGCCGGCGTAGATGGTCACATTGTCCTCAATGGTGGGATGGCGGCGCTTGCCCCGCAGGCTTTGGCCCCCCCGGGTGGTCAGTGCGCCCAATGTCACGCCCTGGTAGACCTTCACATGGTCCCCGATGACCGTGGTCTCGCCGATGACGATGCCGGTGCCGTGGTCGATGAAGAAATACTTGCCGATGGCGGCCCCGGGGTTGATATCGATGCCCGTCTCACTGTGGGCGTGCTCGGTCATGATTCTCGGCAGCAGGGGCACCCCCATGGCATAGAGCACATGGGCCAGGCGATAAACCGTAATGGCGAAAATGCCGGGGTAGCAATAGACGATCTCATCGGTGCTGTAGGCGGCGGGGTCTCCGTCGTAGAAGGCCTCCACATCCGTCTGGATCACGTCCCGCAGCGCCGGAATGGCCCGGAAGAAATCCAGGCTCACCTGCTGGGCCTTCTCCTGGGCCTGCTGCTCCTCCATGTCCGCCCGGAAGACCATGGTCAGCTGTTTGACCATGTTGTACATCACGTCCTCAATGAGCATGGACAGATTGTGATGGGTATTGTAAATGCGGTAGTTTTTGTCCCGGCTGAAGCCCGGATAGACAATGCGCATGAGCTTGCCGATCATATCGATGACCACCTCTTTGTCCGGATGGGCAAAGGGGTTCATGCGGTCAATGCTGCGGCCATTGCGATAGTCCTCCAGAATGGTATCCACAATGTTTTCCACCTGCTGCTCCATGGTTGCCATGGCCACACCTCCTCTGATTCGTCTCTCCGAATTAGTCTTCTACCCGGCGAATGTCCGCGCCCAGCGCCGTCAGCTTGCCGATCAAGTCCTCATAGCCCCGCTCCACATAGTGAATGTCCTCCACCTGAGTGGTTCCCTGGGCGCTGAGGCCCGCGATGACCAGGGCCGCACCGGCCCGCAGATCGTGGGCAAACACCGTAGCGCCGTAGAGCTCCTCTACGCCCACCACCGTGGCGGTTTTCCCGTTGATTTTGATATTGGCCCCCATGCTCTCCAGCTCCGCGCAGTAGCCGAAGAACCGGGTCTCATACACGCTCTCGGTCAGGCGGCTGGTGCCCTTGGCCAGGGACATACACACGCACACCTGGGCCTGCATATCCGTGGGGAAGCCGGGATAGGGGCTGGTTTTCACCGTGGTCCACCGCAGCTTTCCCGTGCGCATGACCCGGATGGCATCGTCAAAGACGATGACCTTGGCCCCCATCTCCTCCAGCTTGCTGGTGATGCACTCCATGTGCTTGGGGATGACGTTCTGCACCAGCACATTGCCGCCGGTGGCCGTCACCGCCGCCATATAGGTCCCGGCCTCGATCTGGTCCGGGATGATGGCATAGCTGCCGCCCCGCAGACTGTTGACACCGCGGATTTTCACCGTGTCCGTGCCTGCGCCGGTAATGCGGGCGCCCATGGTATTCAGGAAATTGGCCAGGTCCACAATGTGGGGCTCCTTGGCCGCGTTTTCAATAACGGTCTGCCCGGGAAGCAGGGTTGCCGCCACCATAATATTCACGGTTGCGCCCACGCTTGCCATATCCAGGGTGATTCTGGCCCCGTGAAGGCCCTCTTCCGTGGGCTTCAAAGCCACATAGTCCTCCGTCTCGTCCACATCCGCGCCCAGGGCCAGGAAGCCCTTGATATGCTGGTCGATGGGACGGGAGGCAAAATTGCAGCCGCCGGGCAGAGCCACATGGGCATGGCCGAACCGGCCAAGCAAAGCCCCCATCAAATAGTAGCTGGCCCGCATCTTCTTAACAAGCTCCGGGTCTGGAGTGGTGCACTGCACCTCTGAGCTGTCCAGCTCTACAACGTGAGGCTCGGGATAGGCGAGCTTTACGCCCATACCCTCCAGAATGTCCAGCAGAATGCGGACATCGGAGATATCAGGTACGTTTTCAACGCGGCACTTCCCGCTGACCAGCAGCGCCGCAGGCAATATGGCAACTGCCGCGTTTTTCGCGCCGCTGATGGTGACGGTCCCTTCCAGGGGTTTGCCGCCGTTAATTTCATATCTGGCCAAGGAACGATCCTCTCCTTGTGATAAATTCGGGAATGGAACATTAGAATTCCAGGGTATTCTACCATGGAACCGGCAATTTGTAAAGGAAAACCTTTTTTACCGCCGCAGGCCCTTAGGATAGTGATTTTTCAGCTGCCTTCCGTCTCCTTTTCCCCAGCCGATGCTGTAGCCGTCCACCGTCACCAGACACCAGCCCTTTTCGGTGCAGGGCAGCACCTCGCCGTGAAGATATAGCCCGATCTCCGGCCCTTCCGACGGCAGGTCCATCGTCCGTTCCAGGGGCTTTGCCCACAGGGCCAGAGCGTGGGCAGGCTCCAGGCGGTCCTTTTTCAGCTCCCCCAGTTCCAGGCCCGGCCGCAGCACCCGCAGTCCCTTCAGCTCCGGGCAGCCCTGGGGGGCCAGATACAGCCGGTCTCCAAAGCCAAGGAAAATTCCTTCCGGCAGGTTCACGCCGGTCTCCTTTGCAAAGCTCTGCCAGGCCTTTGGCACGGCAGTCCCCTTTTCCTCCGGAATGTCCCCCTCTTCCCCGTCCAGCTTACGCAGCACGGCGCCAAAATGTCCCTCGCCCAGCAGCTTGTGGGGCCACATCCGGTAGGTTCCCTGCTCCCCCGGCGTAAACCAGGGGGCATCCACCCTTTCCGGGGCGAATTCCGGGTGCCGGTCCAGAAACGCCGCAACGGTCTGCTCGTTCTCCTCCGGCGCGAAGGTGCAGGTGGAATAGACCAAGCGTCCGCCGGGCTTTAAAAGGCGCGCCGCATTGTCCAGGATCTCCGCCTGGCGGGCGGCGCACATCTCCACGGTTTGCTGGCTCCAGTCCGTCACCGCAGCCTCCTCCTTGCGGAACATTCCCTCGCCGGAGCAGGGGGCGTCCACCAGCACCCGGTCAAAAAAGCCGGGCAGTTTGGCTGCCAGACGCTCCGTCTTCTCGTTGGTCACAATGGCATTGGCCACGCCCATGCGCTCGATGTTCCGGGCGAGGATCTTTGCCCGGGCAGGGCTGTACTCATTGCAGAGCAGCAGCCCCTGCCCCAGCATTCTTCCCGCAATCTGGGTGGATTTTCCCCCGGGGGCGGCGCAGAGGTCACAGATCCGCTCTCCGGGCCGGGGGTCAAGCAGGGCCACGGCAGACATGGCACTGGCCTCCTGCAAATAGTACACCCCCGCCTCGTGGTAAGGGTGCAGCCCCGGCCGGGAAGCCGGGTCGTAGTAGTATCCCCTAGGCTCCCAGGGCACCTGCTCCCCCACGAAGGGCAGCTGATGGATCTCCCCTTTCAGCGGATTGAACCGCAGCGCCACCGCCCGGGGCCGCTCCAGGCTCTTCAAAAATTCCGGGTACTCCGCCCCCAGCTGGTTCTCCATTCGTTTCAAAAAGGCTTCCGGAAGCATAGGCGTTCTCCTTTGGATGGTTTTTCCCTATCATAGCACAAAGGGCTGCATTTTTCCAGAGAGAGAAGAGAAATGCGGCGCCGGCAAAAAAGGCATTGATTTTTTCTCCCCCATCTGCTATAATAGCGGCAATGCAGGGTTAGTTCATCGGTAGAATGGTCGCTTCCCAAGCCACAGAGGCGGGTTCGATTCCCGTACCCTGCTCCAAAACAAAACAGCATCCCATCGGGATGCTGTTTTGTTTTGGAAAAAAAGGAAGGGAATCGAACCCATCCAATGCAAGTGCCCGGCGGGCACTTGCCGTTCGGCAGCTGGATGCCGAACGCTCCTTAGGGGCTGTTAGAAAAGCATGTCGCTGCGAACCAGTGACCGATGTCACTGGTGTGGTACCCCAAGGGTATTTCCTTCGGGCACAGCCCCCCGGTTGAATGGAAACAGCTTGGTTTTACTGCCAAGATGTTTGAATATCCGGGGGATTGCCACACCAGTGTGCGCACTGGTTCGCAATGACAGGTTGTTTTCTAACAGCCCCGCCGTCGATTCCCGTACCCTCAAAGGCCCCCAGCATGGCGCAGTTGACGACATGCATTTTGAACCGGTTCATCTTTTTTTCTCCCGTGCTTCCTCTTTTGGGCGATCAAAAAAAGCAGGGCGCAGCTTTGTGGTTTTTGTCAATTGCGCAATTGCGCTGCGGCGCGTATACTAATCGTATCCAAATTGAACGCAAAGTGAGGTCCTCCCTATGAAAATCGGTTTTATCGGCCTTGGCATCATGGGCAAGCCCATGGCAAAGAATCTTCTGAAGGCGGGCTACGAGGTGTGGGTCCATAACCGCAGCCGGGCTGCCATGGACGAGCTGGCGGCCTGCGGGGCCCATCCGGGCTCTCGGCAGGAATTGGGGCAGAACTGTGATGTGATCATCACCATGCTGCCCAACGGCCCCCAGGTGCAGGAGGTCATGCTGGGAGCGGATGCGGTGGCTTCCTATATGCACGCCGGGCAGATTTTTGTGGACTGCAGCTCCATCAGCCCTGTGGTCAGCAAGGAGATCGCCGCCAAGCTGGCCGAAAAGGGCATTGAGATGCTGGATGCCCCTGTCTCCGGCGGAGAGCCCAAGGCCATCGACGGCACCCTGAGCTTCATGGTGGGCGGCAAGCAGGCAGTTTTCGACAGGTGCAGGGACATGCTGCTGACCATGGGCGCTTCCGCCGTTCGCTGCGGCGACGTGGGCGCAGGCAACACCACCAAGCTGGCAAACCAGATCATCGTCGCCTGCAACATTCAGGCCGTAGCCGAGGCCTTCACCCTGGCCCAGAAGGCCGGTGTAGACCCCGAGCTGGTGTTCCGGGCCATCCGGGGCGGACTGGCCGGCTCCACCGTTCTGGATGCCAAGGGGCCCATGATGCTTGCAGGGAACGACAAGCCCGGCTTTAAGATCGACCTGCACATCAAGGACCTGAACAACGCCCTGGACTGTGCCCACACCGTGGGTGCCCCCGTCCCCATGACCGCAGCCGTACAAGAGGTCCTGGAGTGGCTCCACCACCACGACTGCGGCGGCAGCGACCACAGTGCCATTGCAAAATACTATGAGTACCTGACCGGTATCCAACTCGGCAGGTAAAGCGAGGCAGACTGTCCATGCGGATCACGAAGAAAAGCGCCCAGCAGATCGTGGAAGAGATCGGCAAGCTGGTCCGGCAGAATATCAATCTGATGGACGAGACCGGGCACATCATCGCCAGCAACGACCCTGCCCGGATCGGCAAATTTCACGAGGGGGCCTACCGCATCATCTCCCAGCACCTTCCGGAATTTTACATCACGCCGGAGCTGGAAAACGAGCTGCCCGATGTGCGCCGGGGCATCAATCTGCCCATTGTGGTGGATGGGCAGCTCCAGGGAGTCATCGGCATCACCGGCGACTACGACGCCGTCATCGAATACGGCCAGATCGTCAAGAAAATGGCGGAGATCCTCATCCGGGAACGGTCCGAGCTGGACAACCGGCAGTTGGACCTGCGTGTGCGCAGCCGCTTTCTGGAGGACTGGATCCTGGGCACCGGCCTGAGCAACCCCAGGACACTTTCCGAGCGCGGCTTCGCCCTGGGCATCGATATTCGCAGTCCCAGGCGCTGCATTGTTGCCTCCGCCATGGACCGGGAAAAATACACGGACTCCCTGGACGGCCAGATGATCCTGGAGAAGATCGACAGGGCGCTGAACGCCCGCATCGGCCAGCAGGGCGGCATCCTGCTGCGCAATGCCGCCCGGCAGATCCTGCTGGTGCGCAAGCAGAGCACGGAGAAAATGGTCGCCCTGTGCCGGACCCTCAGCCGGGAGATCCGTCAGGAGCTGGATGTGGAGATGATCTTCGGCATCGACGGCCCGACGGAAGACCTCCACGAGGCCTATTTGCAGGCCAACCGGGCCTGGCACACCACCGCCTACAGCAATACGGATATCCGCTGCTACGAAGCGCTGAACATAGAGCTGTTGATGGACGACGTATCCCGGGACCGGAAGCAGGCCTACCTGAAAAAGGTCTTTCGGAACTGCGGCAACGGCGAAATTGCCGAGCAGATCAGCCTTCTGGAGGCCTTTTTCAGTGCAGAGGGCTCTGTTCAGGCCATTTCCCAGGCGCTTTTCATCCACAAAAATACGGTCCAGTACCGCATCAAGCGCCTGGCAGAGCTGACCGGGCTGGATGTACGCCAACCCAGTCAGGCCCCGGCGCTGTACCTCGCCATGCTCTTCTATCTGGAGCTCAGCCGCAGCGAGGAAGGGCGCACTTTCTGACAGAACTTGTTACCTGTAACAGAAAGCGGTTTCTTTTTGCGTCCCCGGTACCATTGCATTTTTTCCTCCAGTCCTATAATATATTAACAGCAGAGCAGTTACGAAGGCGCAGAGTCTTGTGCAATCTGCTCAAATATAGAAGGAGGATTCTACTATGACCGGCGTACCCCTTATCATTACATTCGTGCTGGCAATCATTGTTATGATTGTAGCCATCTCCAAGTTCAAGGTCCATCCCTTCCTGTCTATCATGAGTGTCTCTCTGATTCTGGCACTTCTGGCAGGCATTCCTCTGGGCGATATTGCCAATGTCATCGGCGCGGGCTTCTCCGGAACCTTCAGCTCCATCGGCATCGTCATTATCCTGGGCGCTCTGATCGGCACCGTGCTGGAGCAGACCGGTGCTGCCCTGAAGCTGGCCGACATGGTCGTCAAGCTGGTGGGTCAGAAGAACCCCGAGCTGGCCATCGAGCTCATGGGCTGGGTCGTCTCCATCCCCGTGTTCTGTGACAGCGGCTTTGTCATCCTGGATCCCATCCGCCGGGCTATGGTCCGCCGGACCAAGACCTCCAGCGTGGCCATGACCGTGGCCCTGTCCGCCGGTCTGTACATCTCCCATGTGTTCATCCCGCCCACGCCCGGCCCCATCGCCGCCGCCAACACCCTGGGCATCGGTGACAATCTGCTGCTGGTCATGGGTCTCGGCGTTGCAGCTTCCATTCTGCCCCTGATTGCCGGTCTGCTGTTTGCCAAGTACATCGGCAAGAAGGTCCAGAGCGCCGACGAAACCGCCGATTCCGCTGAGAACGTCAAGACCTACGAAGAGCTGGTTGCTTCTTACGGCAAGCTGCCCGGCGGCTTCAATGCACTGGCTCCCATCATCGTCCCCATCATCCTGATGGCTCTGGGTTCCATCGCCTCCATGGCCGGCTGGACCGGCATCGCCTTTGATCTGTTCAACTTCCTGGGCAAGCCCATCATCGCCCTGGGCGTCGGCACCATCTGCGCCGTCATTCAGCTGGCTACTACCAAGAAGCTGGATAAGTTCTACGACATGACCAACGACACCCTGAAGGTCACCGGCCCCATCCTGTTCGTCACCGCCGCCGGCGGCGTGCTGGGCAAGGTCATCGCCACCAGCGACATGGTGAACTTTATCACCGCGCACGCCACCGTGCTGGGCACCGTGGGCATCTTCTTCCCCTTCCTGCTGGCTGCCATCCTGAAGTCCGCGCAGGGCTCCTCCACCGTGGCCATCACCACCACCGCCGGTATTGTGGCTCCTCTGCTGGGGGCTATTGGCTTCACCTCCCCGGCTGAGATCGCTCTGGTCGTTATGGCCATCGGCGCCGGCGCCATGACCGTTTCCCACGCCAACGACTCCTACTTCTGGGTCGTCACCAACTTCGGTCAGATGACCCCCGAGCAGGGCTATAAGACGCAGACCATGCTGACGCTGGTCCTGGGCCTGTCCTCCATGGTTGGCATCTTCATTCTCTCCCTGATTCTGTGATACAATAAGCTTTCGGGCAGGGCGGCACAGCTGCCCTGCCCTTCCCTAATTTCAACGTGAGGTGATCATGAATGGATACGGCAATGCGTACCCACGCAAATCAAATCATTGCTTCCTCCATCCGGGCTGTGCAGCCGGACGATGCGGTAGCCCGGGCGCTGAAGGGTGCTTCCTTCCCAGGCCGGGTGATCCTGGTTGCGGCAGGCAAGGCTGCCTGGAACATGGCAAAGGCCGCCCGGGACTGCCTGGGCGACCGGATTGAGAAGGGCATCGTCATTACCAAATACGACCATGTGAAGGGCCCCCTGGGGAAGATCGACTGCCGGGAGGCGGGGCATCCCGTCCCTGACGAAAACTCCTTCGCAGCCACCCAGGCCGCCATCGACCTGGTCTCCGGCCTGACCGAGCAGGACACGGTGCTGTTCCTGCTGTCCGGCGGCGGCAGCGCCCTGTTTGAAAAGCCCAAGGTCAGCGGAGAGGAGCTCCAGGATATTACATCGCAGCTGCTGGCCTGCGGGGCAGACATTGTGGAGATCAATACCATCCGCAAGCGGCTCTCCACGGTCAAGGGCGGCCGGTTTGCCGAGCTCTGTGCCCCGGCCCGGGTGTTCTCCATTGTGCTGTCCGATATTCTGGGTGACCCGCTGGATATGATCGCCTCCGGCCCCGCCGTTCCGGACAGCACCACCTGTGACCAGGCCCTGGCCATCGCGGAAAAATATCACCTGCGTCTGACCCCCGAGGCCGAGGCATGCCTGCACACGGAAACCCCAAAGGAGCTGCACAACGTCACCACCCAGATCACCGGCTCCGTCCGGGAACTCTGCGCCGCAGCAGGCGCAGAATGTGAAAAACTGGGCTATACTCCGGTCCTTCTGACGGATCAGCTGTGCTGTCAGGCCAAGGAGGCAGGCAGCTTCCTTGGTACCGTTCTCCGGACCCATGCCGGGAAGGGGCAGAAGCTGGCCTTCCTGGCCGGCGGTGAGACCGTGGTCCAGCTCACCGGTCACGGCAAGGGCGGGCGAAATCAGGAGCTTGCTCTGGCCGCAGCACCTCATCTGGAGGGGCTGCCCGGCGTCTGCGTTTTCAGCGTGGGCAGCGATGGCACTGACGGCCCCACGGATGCCGCCGGCGGCTATGTGGACGGCGAATCCAACGCCGCACTCCGGGCCCAGGGACTGTCCGTCTACGATGTTTTGCAGGAGAACGATGCTTATCACGCCCTGGAAAAAATCGGCGGTCTCATCATCACCGGTCCCACCGGCACCAACGTCAATGACGTGGCCGTAGCCCTGGTCAACGGGTAAGCTTCTCCGTATTCAAAAGGCATTGCGGGCCGCAAGGCGCGCAATGCCTTTTTTCGATTCAAAGAAACCCCTAAAGGGCAATGGAGAAGCCTTCGAAGGGATAGCAGTCGTGGCCATAGTGCATGTCCCCGATGCCCATGCCGGAATCAAACAGCATGGCGCTGTCCGTTCCCTCAATCAGGCAGCTGATGACCTCCTGGAAATAATTCCCCCAATGCCGGTGGAGGCATTGGGGGTACTATTCAGGCGGATCGGGATTATTCCAGCTCGAATGCGCCGGTATAGAGCTGATAGTAGGTGCCCTTCTGGGCGATCAGATCGTCGTGGGTGCCGCGCTCGATGATGCGGCCATGGTCCAGGACCATGATGCAGTCGGAATTGCGGACCGTAGACAGCCGGTGGGCAATGACGAACACCGTGCGGCCCTTCATCAGCGCGTCCATGCCGGCCTGCACCAAGGCCTCTGTATGGGTATCGATGGAGGAGGTGGCCTCATCAAGGATCATAACGGGGGGATCGGCCACAGCCGCCCGGGCAATGGCGATCAGCTGCCGCTGACCCTGGGACAGGTTGCCGCCGTTGGCGGTGAGCATGGTGTCGTAGCCATCGGGCAGACGGGTGATAAAGCCGTCTGCGTTGGCCAGCTTGGCCGCCCGGATGCACTCCTCATCGGTGGCATCCAGCTTGCCATAGCGGATGTTCTCCATAACGGTGCCGGTAAACAGGTTGGTCTCCTGGAGCACGATGCCCAGGGAGTGCCGCAGATCGGGCTTGGCGATCTTATTGACGTTGATGCCGTCGTAGCGGATCTTGCCGTCGGCAATGTCGTAGAACCGGTTGATGAGGTTCGTAATGGTGGTCTTGCCGGCGCCGGTAGCGCCCACGAAGGCGATCTTCTGGCCGGGATGGGCATAGAGGGTCACGTCATGCAGCACGGTCTTCTCCGGCACATAGCCAAAGTCCACGTGCTCCATGGTGATGTCGCCCTTGAGCTCCGTATAGGTGACGGAGCCGTCCCCCTGGTGGGGGTGCTTCCAGGCCCAGTGGCCGGTGTGCTCGGGGCACTCGTGGACGGTGCCGTCCGCATCCACATGGGCATTGACCAGGGTCACGTATCCCTCGTCCTGCTCGGGCTCCTCGTCCATCAGGGCGAAGATGCGCTCGGCACCGGCCAGAGCCATAACAATGGCATTGATCTGGTTGGAGATCTGGGAGATGGGCATATTGAAGCTCCGGGAGAGCACCATGAAGGCCATCAGATTGCCCAGGGTCAGCAGGGAGTTGTTGGACTTGATGCACAGCAGTCCGCCTACAACGGCCAGCACCGCATACTGCACATACCCCAGGTTATTGTTGATGGGGCCCAGCATATTGGAGAACTTGCCGGCGCTGTAGGCGTTCACCCGCAGCTCCTCATTGAGCTTGTCGAAGTCCTCCTTGCAGACCTCCTCGTGGTTGAAGATCTTGACCACCTTCTGGCCGGAGATCATCTCCTCGATATAGCCGTTGACCGCGCCCAGAGCCCGCTGCTGGCCAATAAAGAAGCCCGCGGACTTGCCCGCCAGAATCTTGGTGACATAGATGATCAGTCCCACCGTGAAGAACATGACAATGGTCAGGATCCAGGAGGTATCAATCAGGTTCCACAGCACGACTACCAGGGTAACCGCGGAGGACACACACTGGGGGATGGACTGGGAGATCACCTGCCGCAGGGTATCGATATCGCTGGTATACCGGGACATGATGTCGCCCGCGGCATGGCTGTCAAAGTAGCGCAGCGGCAGGCGCTGCATTTTGGCAAACAGGTCGTCACGGATGGTTTTCTGCACACCCTGGGTCACGCCGACCATCAGGTAGTTGAAGAGAAAGGTGCCCACAATGCCGAAGCCGAAGATGCAGGCAAGCTTCACAAGGTAGGCTTTCAGAGCGCCAAAATCCGTAGAGCCGGTGGCCACCATGGGCAGGATATATTCGTCAACCAGAGGTCCCAGGGCACGGCTGCCCTGAGCCTGGGCCACAGAGGTGGCAATGATACAGAGGAAGACGAATACCAGCAGCGGAGTATAGTTTTTCATATAGCTGAGCAAACGCAGGAGGGTTTTTCCGGGGTTTGCCGCCTTGCGGCCATCGCCGCGCATTTGTCCGGGACCGGGCATCAGTCTTCACTTCCTTTCTGCTGAGATTCATAGATGCCCCGATAGAAGTCGGAATTCTTCATCAGGGTCTCGTGGTCACCCACACAGGCAACCTGGCCGTTTTCCATGACAATGATGATGTTGGAATCCTGAATGGAGGAAATACGCTGGGCAATGATCAGCTTGGTGGTTCCGGGAATTTCTTCCTTGAAGGCCTTGCGGATCATAGCGTCCGTATGGGTATCCACAGCGGAGGTGGAGTCGTCCAGGATCAGGATCTTGGGCTTTTTCAGCAGGGCACGGGCAATGCACAGCCGCTGCTTCTGGCCGCCGGAGACGTTGCTGCCCCCCTGCTCGATGTGGGTATCGTAGCCGTCCGGGAAGGAGGTGATGAACTCATCGGCGCAGGCCAGCTTACAGGCGTGGACCAGTTCTTCATCCGTGGCGTTGGCATTGCCCCAGCGCAGGTTTTCCTTGATGGAGCCGGAGAACAGGGTGTTCTTTTGCAGCACCATGGCCACATTGTCCCGGAGCACCTCCAGGTCGTAGTCCTTGACATCGATGCCGCCCACCTTGACGCTGCCCTCGGTCACATCGTACAGTCTGGGAATCAGCTGCACCAGGGTACTCTTGGAGGAGCCGGTGGAGCCCAGGATGCCCACGGTAGCGCCGCTGGGAATATGCAGATTCACATCCTGCAGCGCGGGCCGCTTGGCCTTCCGGGAGTAGCGGAAGGAGACGTTCTCAAAGTCGATGGAGCCGTCGCTCACCTCCTCCACGGCGTTCTCGGGAGAGGTCAGGTTGGGCTCCTCCTGCAAGATCTCATAGCAGCGGCGCAGGGGTGCCTGGGACATGATGACCATGACGAAGACCATGGAGAGCATCATCAGGCTGGAAAGGATCTGGGTGGTGTAGGTGAACATGGAGCTGAGCTCACCGGTGGTCAGGCCCAGGGCGGCATTGTTGCCGGATGCAACCACCATCTTGGCGCCCACCCAGGAGATGGTCAGAATGCAGGCATAGACGCAGATCTGCATGACTGGGGCATTGAGGGCCAGGATGTGCTCTGCCTTGCAGAAATCATCGTAGATAGACCCGGAAATGGTCTTGAACTTGCTGACCTCCTTGTCCTCTCTGACGAAGCTCTTGACCACGCGAATGCCATGGACGTTTTCCTGCACCACGGTATTCAGCCGGTCATAGGTCTTGAACACCCGGTCAAAAATCTTGAAGACCAGGGGCACAATGCCCAGCAGCACGGCGGCCAGAATGGGAATGGCAATGAAATACACGGTGCTGAGCTTGGGGCTGATGCGCATGGAGGAGACCATGGCGAGGATCAGCATCATGGGGCACCGAATGGCCATACGGATCATCATCTGGAAGGCCATCTGGATGTTGGCCACATCCGAGGTCAGCCGGGTGACAATGGAGGCCGAGGAGAATTTGTCAATATTGGAGAAGCTGAAATCCTGCACCCGGTAGTACATATCGTGGCGCAGATTCCGGGCAAAGCCCGTAGCAGCCTTGGAGGCATAGTTGGCGGACATAACGCCAAACATCAGCGACACAATGGCGCAGATGAGCAGCTGCAGAGCCTTCTGCCACACCACAGTCATATTGCCCACGGCAATGCCGTAGTCATACAGGTCTGCCATAACCAGGGGGATGGTCACTTCCATGGCTACCTCGCCGATCATGCAGACGGGGCTTACCAGTGCCGTCCATTTATACTCGCGCAGGCACTGGGCGAAACGTTTTATCATTTTCGAGATTCCTCCTTTTTCACTTTCTCGATGTCAAAATCCGGAGACACGTTGTGCAGTGCCCGGAGCAGGTACTCCCGGAACTGCGCCTCCTCCTCCGGCGTGAAGCCCTCCAGGAGCTTCTTGTCGCCGCTCTGGATGACGGCGTACATGGTTTCGTTGCATTGCTGTCCTTTGGGCAGAATGTAGACGAGCTTTCGCCGCCGATCCTCCGGATCTTCCCGCACTTCGATGAACTCCTTCTTTTCCAGCCGGGAAAGAAGCCCGGAGACAGTGGGATGGCTCAGATGGAACCGGTCCTCAATGTCCTTGGCACAGGGCGGTGTATCCCGGTGGGCGAGGTAGCCCATGATGTGGCCCTGGGAAAAGGTAAGGTCCATACCGGACAATGCCTGATCCATCCGCTGCCCCAGCGCACAGTCCAGGCTGCGGAAGATGCGGCCAAAGGTTAACATGCCACGATCACCTCCCTTGATTTACGTAGCAAGCTACGTAATATTTTAGCAAGTTTTTTTGAAATTGCAAGAGAGAGTTCTATGATTTAACAATTCATTCAAAAATACCGCCTGCCGACTTCGATTGGCAGGCGGTAAACGTCTGTTAAAGAACCCCTGCTTTCAGGGGAAGCTGGTCTCACTCTGCCCCTTCGTGCGCCATGGGCAATGCAATGGCGCGCAGCAGGCACTTTTTAAATCTCGGGTCAGCCCATATCGGCGGCGAGCGCTTGATCGATGAGCTTTTGCAGCGTCTCCGCCTGCTTCTTTTCCGTGATGGCGCCTACGA
>OLWH01000438.1_pt1 | contig 20058 bp, 9 predicted proteins | sample 1673381 | NCBI WGS metagenome assembly OLWH01 (sample SAMEA103958110, study PRJEB25191) | human gut metagenome | reverse complement strand
TCAATATTTAACAAAACAAATAATGAGGTAAATTTTCCGCATTATTTTATACGATATAGACTATTCTCGCATAGTTGTGGAAGATTTTCCGCAAAAATGATTGACATAGAATTAAACACGAATGCCGGAGCTTCTCACCCCGGCATTTCCCTGTTCATCATTTGCATTTCCGAATATTCCTTTGAAATTTATTTCACTTCCTCTACATCGATATATTTTGTCTTGACGTTTTGACTTAATTTTGTAAGACTAACGTATAGTTGCTCAAAGTTACTTGCCGTATTATTTTCCGGGGTTTTAAGTTTTGACATGGTTTCTATAAACCGAGTTACCTTGTCTAGGTCTCTTGTTGTTTCCAATAGTTCTGCCGCCCGATTGAATGCAACAGATAGCAGTGTATCGGCTGTTTTCTCCCTACCGAGCTTATCCTCGCAAAGGTTATCGGTAATAGCTATCTCATAACGTTCTTTTTGCTTTTTCGCCAAATTTTGAATGCGTGTAGGATTACCTTTTTTCCACGTCGAGATGGTCGAAAAAGGAACCCCAAGTAAGGTGCTGATATAGGACGGACGTTCACCGGCTGCAAGAAGGGATAATGCTCTTTGCATGAGTTCCGGGGAATATCGTTGTGTCCGTCTTGGAGTACCTTTTGCTTTTTCGTACATATTCGTAGTTATTTCGTAATTAACAACATTCTAATATACAAAGATTTGACAAAATATCGCATTTTTGCTCTTCGAAATAATTCGTAATCATTCGAAATGATTAGGGAGAGAAGGTGTCTCCTCCCCATAATTATACTTATTAAGCTCTCGCCATCATTTGGTTCATCAACGGATTTGTATTGTTATCTATTTGTTGCTGTATTTGCCCTAACTCTTGCTGCTCGTTTCCTGCCGGAATCTGCCCGGCTTGTTGTGCCGATTGCATGGCGGCTAATTGTTGCATGGCTTCTTCCTCTTTCTTGTTTATGGATTGAAGCAATCGATCGGAGAATGGGAATGCGCCGTTTTCCAACAACTGTTTTACATCTATGGCTCCGGCTCGGAACAGTTCCAGAAGCAAATCGTTGGTTACTTGACGGAATGAGGGTGTAGACTGGGACTCGGTAATAGTGAGGTCGAAATGTACATTCTTAACCTTGTCGGGGTCGAAGTATTTGGCTTCTTCGCTATACTCATTACCGGATATGTTTACATATCTCTTATCTGAATAGAATTGTTGTATGACTTGCATGAGCTTGGTGTCCCGTTCTTCCCGGAAAGCGGTAAACGATGCCATGAGGTCGACCAGATTGGTCGCAGAATTTTGGGCTTCTTGCGCATATAAAGAGGCTGCCGTATTAGATGACGGACTTTTCCCTTGCAGTGCGCCGTGCACTCCCGAGATTTCTTGAAGCAGCCGCAATTGGAGATTGAGCATTTCGTATGCTCCCACATTGGTGGCATTGGTGCTTATCTGCTGCGGGAGGGCTCCATTGGGTTTTGGCTTGAACAATATGACTCCGTTGTATCTTGTCCACTCGTCGGCGATGTCTTCGATGGTCATGCCATCGGGTATTTGGTCTTCGGGGAATAGCAATACTCCTTTCGCACTTGCTCCCATGATAAAATCTACCATCGTTATCAAACGATTGATGTACCGCTGCTGGTCTATGACGTCGGAGACGAAGCTATGTACGATTCCTCCGTTAAACGGGTATATGCTGATGGTATAGGGGTGTGACTTGTGCCAATAGGGTGTTTCCATTTCTTGCAGTACGTCCCCATAGGGGGATAGCCAACGGGCATACCAATATCGGTCGATGAAGTTCTCGGTCTCGATGAGTGGTATATCGTCTTGCGGTATCCCTTGCGAAATGCCTTGAAGGATTCGATCTTGGTTTATCCTTTGAATATTGGGTAATTCTTCATAATCTATTTTATAGTATGTTCCTTCCAGTGTATCGTGGCATTTCACTCTTAGTTTCGATTCTTTCCTCCATACTTCTATGACTCTACATAATCCATTGTCTCGCGGTACAAGGAAAGATAAGGACTCGTCACTGCTGGGCATGAGGTCTTGATAGAAATTGGAGAGTGTGTCTTTCGTCGCTGAGACGTATATCTGCCGTAGTTCTTCCGCTCTTTCGACAGAACCATGTGAAAAATTAGCCAAAAGGTCTCCTATGGATATGTCGTGAATCTCTCCGATAATCGAACAATCCCAATAACGGAAATCTTTCATGTTCGTATCGAAGAATATGCGGTTGTCGGGTACGGTCATGACAAAGGCATCTTCTTTGTTCAATGCGGCATTCCACCCATAGTATGATTTATGGGCAACTATTCCAGATATGACGTAATTCTCGAATGTACGCCGGTCGACCTCCCACATTTTATTTAATGAATAGGCATACCGCATGACGATAGTCATCATCTCACCCAGTTTCTGGTCGTCACGGTCAGAGGCGACACATACAGGCTCGGTTTGATTACTGCCGAACTGTCCTACAACAGTTTTGACGAGCTGACGAATCATATTGTTTTTTAAGGGTACTTTGCCTTGATCCCGGATATATTGTTCCTCACTTACATATTTTCTTTTATCGGAATCATATATGACATCGCCCCATTGATTACCATAGGTATATTTTCTGCAACGCTCCGCATACATTCTGAAATTCGATAATGAACTCCATGCTTGTTGGGCTTCGAATAATACGTCTAAGGCTTTCCCTTCTTTGGCTTTTACCGTATCTGTGATTTGATCGGATTCCCAGACGGTGAGTTGTGATTTTCTGTATAGTTTCATTGCGCTATCTTTAATTCGTTGATTATATCATATAATGTATTGTCTATTGTATTTCGGAGCGAGGCTATCTCGGCACTTGTCCGAATGGCTTCGTCTGCCGGTAAATCACCGGAAACTAGATCATCTTCCCACGTCTCAGCCATTCCTTCTAACTTCATGAGGTTTCTGATATGGACATTAAGTCCATCATACACACTCTTGCTCAATACTTTATCGGAATCTCTCGTGTTCTCGATAAACTCATCAATAAATAACTCCTTTAACAATTCGCTATCAGCTCGTTTCGAATCTCTTGCTTTATTTGCAAATTCATACCATTTGCTTCTTAATTCAGATTTGGGGATTCTGTCGTTCGCTTCTCCCACGGCCGCACCTATGATAGGCACATCGGATAAAGCGAAATCGGTGGGTCGTCCTTTTGTTTTTGTCACCAAAGCGTCTACGGCATTGTAGGCTTGCCCGAGAACTCGGAAGAGTCCGGGAACGTAACCGAGATAAAGTTGTTGAAGAACTGCCGGATTGTTGAGCTTCTCCAAGACGGGGATTTGTTCGAGCCAGCCTTTTTCGGCATAGTTCCCGCCTGTCATTTCGTTGACAAACTCGCTCCATTTGACTAGTCCTTTCGGAGTACTCCCGTATGCTTTACGAAATTCGGGAAGATTTTCATTCCATGGGGTTTCTTTGTACAATGGACGACCCATGAAGTTCTCGTTGAATGCGATGTGCGCTATCGGTTGTGCCCATGTGGGTGCGGCATTCGTCCAGCTTCCATAGGTTATCGGGACTATATTCTGCCCTATCACGGCCAGAAAGTCGAGCGGTGTTATGGGGTCGCTCACGAGCGGGTGTCTCTTGTGATAGCCCGTCATGAGATCGGCGAGCATTGCTCCCCATGCGTGGAATCCCCGCAGGCTTTGTGCCAGCGGTATGAATATGAATTTGCCTTCTCCGACAGGTATTACCAAGTTGTTATATCGCTTTGTTTCGGGAAGTGCGTGATATGAGTCTCCCCAACGATCATCGTCACCCGAGAAAATCGCACAAAGAAGGGAGTCGAGGAAACCGATAGAAATAATCGTTCCTATAATTTTGGCAAAGCCTTTCTTGTATTTCTTGATTCCCCTATACAAACGGTCTGTTCCTTGCAAAGAGGCATTCAAGAAAGCGTAATTATCGAATAGCCATTGTACTCCCTCGTGGCTTCCCCGGCGGTTGAAGTTGGTGCTGACATTCTTGGCATCGGTGATGGCCGCATCTATGGTCTTCCCTTCCCTCAGTGCGGCCACAAATTGATTCAAACGGGTGACGCTTTCCATAAGCCGGGCTGTATCTTGTATGGCTTTTACTCCTGCCATATATCCTTTCTTGATCGCTTTTGCCTGTTTATTCATATCGACAGTCCCGTATTTAACCGCATTATCTATCGATTTACGATAATCCTCGACTGTATTCGCGCTGATATATCCTGTTTCTCCTCCTCTCGACACAAACAGATAAGCGGCTATATCGTAGTCGGGTTTGGAGATTTTACCTTTTCTGCCCATACGATCCAAGAAACTGTCTATTTCTTCCATTGTGTATCGCTTGTTTTTCGATTCTCCCCAAATATATCTCCGCATGGCAGCGAATGAATCGGGAGCGAGTGCTGCGATCTGCCAGGCTTCGGAAAATGATTTTTCAGCGGAGTTATAAGCGAACGCCCCGCTGAAATCTCTTGCAAAGTTGCTGAACAGGAAAAATGCCGGAGAATAGGTGGTGTAGAATTGTGACAAGGCTCGGGTAGTTCTCGCTCCCAATCTGTTCAAATGACGAGCTCCGTAGGTGAGCCACCCCGGCACGTTATACCATTGGTCGGGTGTTTCTATCTTACGAGGCGCATTTTTATCGAGGTTCAACCTCCCGTTTATGGAATTGGAGACAAGCGGGTTGGTAAACAGTATGGATACTTTCTTCCCCGCAACGAATACATCGACCGTGCTCTCGTCCATTTGGGAGGGTGTCTTGTGAACCGTTCCCCGATTGGAGGGATAGGCTTTGCTGAACCGGGCCATTCCGCTTTCTAATTGTTCGGCGGAGGGGACTTCGTCTGTTTCTACCCATGTTTTATTGCCGTGTTCGTCGAGAATGGGATTGCCATTGGTATCTAACGCGATGATTTCGTACTTGGGTATGAGCTGATAGATATTGGATATGGTGGTTATCTTTTTTATCTTATCGGAGGGTTTGGGTTTGTATTTGAGAATTTTCTTTTTCCCGTCTTTGTATTCGACCTCATAAGAGTACCCGAACTTATTGCGCACGTCTTTACCGGCCAATAGGGTGAGCAGTCTTTGTTTCATTTTGTTCTTATTGGCTCTCGCTATCTCGGTATTTGCCATGGCCATGATGGAGACAAGCGGGTTGTCGGCTCTGCTTGTTCTTCCTTTGGCTTGTTTATTGACGGTTGAGCCGGGATTGATTCTTATATTGGAGTCGTACATCTGATCCATCGTTTCTTCGGAGAATCCTCGTAACGGGACATAGAACTGGAATCTTTTCTTATAGGTATCGGCATCTTCTTTCGAAACGAGACCGGATTGTACGGATATGTCCAGCGTTTTGTTCGTGGCTTTTTTGATTTTGTCCCAAAGGCTGATGACAGTATTTTCGCCTAACAGGGATTCGACCTCAGATATAAAATCTTCTGCCGTGTCATAATTTTGGGCATATTCCTGCTTGAACCTGTCGAAATACCCGGAATAGTCTCTGGTAGATAGTTCCTTTATGTAACCGGTTCTTTTCTTGTCGTAATCTTCGACTCCTTTGTGGGACTCTTCCCATTCTTCAAGGGCTTCCCTCCTCATGACTTGGTTGCGTTCTATGCCGTGTTTGATGAGCATATAGTCGACAAGGGTATCTTCATCGATTCCGTTTTTCCCATGTATTATTTTCTCATACAATTCGAGGAGCGGAAGGTAATAATCGGCATTGTATTCGTCTGCCTCGGCTTTTATCCTAGAATCCATAAAACCGGTGTATTCCCATGCATTCTCTTTTTCGGATATTTCTTTTCCCAGCGTGGAGGATATGAGGTTTTGAAGGGCTTCCAACGGTTGGTATCGGTCGATCCAAACACGTCTTGCCATTCCCCGACGGAGAGCTGCATCGAATATCATGGCTATATCTTGCGGCAAAGTTCCATTGTCTATCGAGTTTCTTATATCATCGACAATTATATCGTTATTGTTAAATATAAGTTAAACAGTTTTCTGCTTCTTGATAATCGGGGAAGCTGGCTATGTCGCCCGATATTTTGGCTCCATAGGCTGCCGGTGCGCTTTTTCTTATCCTTTGTGACTGCTCGGGCGGAAGTTGAGACAAATCGACGATGCCGTTCCCGTCCATAGATATTTTGATATAGCTCGAAACATCGGGTGCTTCCCTACGGAATCGGGTATTCATCGTTCCATCGGAATTTTCCCCGGCAAGTTTGGGATTCTCGAAGTTTTCTACTATATTTGTGGCAGATAAAAGCTCTGAATTATCTTGTGCCCCCGCAATTGGAGCGGGAATGCGTAGATAGTTGAGAGCTTTTTCTCTATCTACATATAGTAGATTCCCGCTATTTATCCATCTTATAATGCTATCATCTTTCTTCCCATAAACCGATGTTACAATATTGAAATCCACATCTACTCCTTTCCCAACTCCTATACTTACTAATACATTTTTCCCATTTAGCGGCATTTCTGTAAGAATAGCAAAAGAGTTTGGTTGAGAACCGGAAAATACCATAATTGGGGTATCCATAAATTGTGGTAAGTCTTTCACTTCATTGACATCAAATCCATGTTTTTTCGCTTTTGCTATTAATTTATTTCCATAAAGCTTCAATTCTTTATCCGGTATGCCTACACTTGATAAAATTTCATTGGGACGACCAAGATATAATATTTTACTCTGTGCATTTTCCTCTGTCAATTCGGCGAGTTCCTCGTTAAACCGTTGGTTCACTTCTTCCATGCCCTCGGCTGTACGGTAGCGTATATCGGCACTAGTCCCTGTATTTAATTTCGCTTTTACCCAGAAATTGTATTGTTCCCGAATATTGTCTATTTCCTGTTGAGCTTCGGTGATTTTGGCTCCTTCGGATACATATTCTTCTGACAGGAATATACCGGAATCTGTCAAACGCCTAGACCATTCATCGACATATTCTTGAACAATTTGCCGCTTGCCTTCTTTTTTATTTATACCGGAAAGGGGTATGAAATGGGAGGACATGAGCTTATTGGACAGCATTCCATAATCTATCGGGAAAGGTGGTACTATCCGTATCGAGCCGGTGGCTCCGTTGTACCAATATCCTCCACCGACGGCTTTTATCAGCTTGGGGCTTTCCTGTACAAAATCACGGAAGATGGTCTTATATTGTTCTAAAACATATTTGTTTTGTTTTAATTTAGAATCACGAGACTTTGATTCTTGTTTATAAACGTTTTCATTTACATGATACTTATAGTATTCAGCTATTTGGGTATCGAGAGTGCCGGCCATTTCTGTACCTATATAACGGCTTAACTCCTCTATTAGTTGTGGAGAGGCGACATCGGGGAAAGGATCGGTCTTTGCTCCGTCTATAAGACGGGAAACCTCTTTTTTCACTTCACTCGATGAATATTCCTTCATGCCTTTGATTAGGTCGATTATCTCTTTGGATCGATCGCCGCTCAAACTTATATCTATTTCTACTTCCATGTCTCCACCGGGGAAGAAGGTGATTTCTTTTCCGTTTCCGATGGTATCCATATTGTCGGAAGCCTCCATTCGTGGAGTGTGGTTGGCGAACCGTACTTTGAGCGTGTCGCCTCCTATGTTCAATTCGAGGTATCGGCTTCCTGTTTTTGCCGTATGTGTGGTATAGTCTTTCTCATCGAAATTTTCACGAAGATATTTATCGACCGCTTTATATACCGAGGTGTGGTTTGTGCGGACTGTCTCGATTTTAGAGCCGTATCGGGGATTGACAACGATAGTGCGGAAGCGGGTATCATATTTGTCGGAAGATTCATTAAGAACCTGTTTCCTCTGTTCGTTATTGCCTTTTTCATAGGTTTCGACAGGTATTTTCATGCTTTGTAGTTGATTCAACAGACTGACATCGGTATTATCAGGCACAACAGCGAACTTTATTTCATCGAATCCTACGGCACGATATGGTTTCGCCTCGAAATATCGGGCACTCATCTGCTGTATATCCTTCACAATATCGGCGATCTCATTGGCTATATCCATTGTCATACCCGGATATATGTCATGCAGATAATTGTATATTCCTTTGGCAGTGTGGGAATGTCTTACGGAATCAGTTATATTTTCTATCATATCGAATGAACCCCCGATTCCTTTATCTCTCATCGGAATATCTATCTGAGATAGCCTGTCGGTTATTTCGTTACGTCTCCCCTCGATTTCTTCGTTACTCAATTCCCGTATACGCTCTCTCGCAGCCTCTCTTATTTCGTCAATATTCTTGAACTCACTCTGAGCTGCCCCAAAGATACTTCCACCGAATAGACCTTGTCCGCCTTTTGCCGATTGTTTTTTCATGGCTTTGACTACATTATCGAGGGTTATCTCGTCATAAAGCGATTCCCACTTCCTACGGTTACCAATAGGCGTGAAAAGGTCGGTCTCGTTACGAATCCCTTTTTTCTCGACAACACCGTTAAACAAGTTCCTTAGCCATTCTTCAAATTTCTTTTGGTCTATCCTGTCGTCTATCTTTTTCTTTGTCGCCTCAACGTCAGACTCCGTTTTACTGTTCCCGTTTTCGGCATAATCAACAGCTTGTTTTATAGCATTATCTATACGAATTCTCGCTATGGACGGTTTCAGTTTGTCAAAGTCAACGTTATAATACTTACCGAGTATTTGCTTTATCTCATTTTCAAGCTCTGCATAACTCTCCTTTTTAAGCCTTTCAATCCCGATTTCTTTCAACACCTTTTCAAGAAATCCGATCCTTTCCTCCGAATACTTTTCTACTTCATGCATTTCAAATTTCTCGACAGCATTCCCGGTCTCCGCAAGATACAATTGTTTCGCTCCATAGCTGTCCTTAAAATGATTTACAAGGCTATCCGAACCAATACCATTTATATAGCTTTTGTAATTGTCGGAATGGAAACCAACCGGATTGAATAACGGCAAATTTCCGGCTTTGTTGGCCCTGCGATAAATATCGCTCGTTTTATCTTCGTTCAGCTTATAACCCACGGTAGGGAATGTGGGTGTCCATGCGTCCTCGCCATATACTTTGTTCCGTCGATCGGTTGGGTTTATGGTCTCTTTGCCAAATACAAGCGAGATGTCCCCGAATGTGGAATGCCCGACTTCCGGTTTGGTAATGGCGATACTCGGCATGGGGAATCCTCCGAGACCAATGGCTTCTTTCAGTTTATCTTCCGATATATTGTGTATAGCGACGAGGTCACCTCGCTGCTCTACCGGTGTGTTTATACGGAAGCGAGTATTTCCTATGTTTTCCTTTATACGGGTGTCTGCGGCGGATTTACGGATAATATCGGTCATGGAGTCCTTGTCGGTGATACGGTTCTTTGATTTCCACAACATGTAAGCGATGTCGGAGTCAGTGAGGCTAAGATCGATGCCTATCTTTCGGAAGGCTTCTTTGATGAACCGTTTTATCTTGCTCCACAGTGAGGGAGTTGTGATTCCTTCCTCGGCAAAATGTGCCAGATACTCATCTGCGGCAGCTCTCTTGCCGGAGAAATCGTTGGCCGTATATTGCTCCTTTTCCTCCTTTGTGAGCGAATCGTATGACTTATCATCGAGATAGGCGGCAAATGTGGCTCTTTCCCTATCGGTCATGGAATCCCATACTTGGTCGCACAGCTTGTCGAAGTTTTCACGACCGAGCATGGCGGGCAGTCCATAGTGGGCTACAGCCTCATGCAACAACGTGCGTTGTGCGTTACGAATAGAACCGTGGTTGGGAGCAACGATAACGATTTCACCTGTGTCTTTGTCGTACCAACCCAGACTCTTCAATTTTTTCGTATAATTTTTCTCGGAAGGGGATATTTGAGAGACATCTTCCACAACTCGCACAGGGATATTGAGTTTTCCCGCTTCCCGCCCGATATATTCCCGTATCTCTCGCCTTCTTTCTTGTGGCGTTTTTTGTGTGGATAAGCGGGTTTTTTCTTGCCCGGTTGAAGCATTGGGGTTATCTTTAATATCCGAAACGGGAGTCTCACTGTTGGTAGGTGAAGATGAAATACCACTACTCTCATTTTCGGAAAGCGGAGAGCCGGTAGAATCGGTATCGTCCGGTTGCCGGGGATTGGTCTTGTCGGCCGTTTCTTTATCGGATCGTCCCTCTTGCTGGAACTCAGCATCAACGACATATAAGTCACCGTCTGTATCTTTCAATACATTACGAGGCCGTAAATCCGATATAGTTATATCTCCATTGGTATATTTGTGTTCGTTTATCTTGGAGAATCCCAAAGTGTTCATGTACTCCTCTATCTCCTCGGGGGTAGCATTCGTAGATTCATGTACATAAGCCTGCCGGAATATAGGATAAATGCTACGCCCATCGAATCCGGTAAATCCGACAAATTCGTATCTTGAACTCGGGAATATTTGGTTGTGAAGTTTTATGCGGTCGAACAAGGGGAGAATCCCTTTGCTGTTCATGAGGTTATTTACCTTATATACATAACCGTCATTCGATATGTAGGTATCATTTTCATTTCCACTCGGGCCTGGTGTTCCCAAGTCGAAAACTTTATCCATAGGAATCCAAAGACCGTTTTCTTTGGCATATTCTTCGGCTGCTCTGGCTTCTATTTCTTGTCGGGATAAAGCCGATTGGCTTCCGCCAAATTGTGTCTCATTCGTTCCGCTGCCTTGACTGCGTCGAATGGCTCTTTCCGCTTCTTCCATTCTTCTATCTTTTTGAGCTTCCGTTCCTCGCTCTCTTTGTGGAATCGATTGAAGTATTTCATCTTGGCTGTCGATTTGTTTTTCCTCTTGCGAAGATAATGAATTTTCTTTATTCGAATTACTTTCTCTTTCATTTATTTGAGTTTGTCCGAATTGGATTTCTCCTAATTCATTGCGTCGAAATGCAATGTCGTTTCTTGGAGCCAAATCATCGGGTAAGGGTTCTAATTCTATTTGTTCTATACTTGATTGTTCAAGTTCATGAGATTCGTAATCCTGTGAGGCCATCTCTTGCTTTCTCAAATCTTCATTGGCTATTTGTTCTGCCAATTCAAGAGCTTGGGACGGAGAATAAATAGAAGACATTACATCGAGAATTTCATCGAGGATTTCATCGGTCTCATACCCTTTGAATGGTAAATCTGAATTTTGGACGTCTTGCTGTTCCCATATATTATGCGCTAACTGTTCCGGCGTATATCCGCTATTTGACAATAAAGAGATTCTCTTTCGTCTCTCTCCGGGAGAATCATTGATACCTAAATGCGAAGCAAGACCTTTCGATGAATCCGTATCTCCCCACTTAAATTTTATATTTCCAGTAGCTACCAATCGTAAAATATAATCTCTAAGCGATTTTATATCTCCCAGTGCGGCTATTCTATCTACTATATTCACCGGTGTAGCTTTCAAACTTTGAAGATCGGAATTATTATCTTCAAGATATTGCTGGTATGTACCCAAACGTTCATTCAAAGATTTGAGCTGTTTTTCTTTGTTTACTCTCTTTACAGGAGAAATTTCTCTCTCTATCTCTTTTTCAAGACGGGCTATTTCGGATTGTGTTTTCTTTGTCCCGGCCTTCGCCACTTCTATCATGGCTTTTACTCCTGCGATTTCTTCTCCATATTCGAACTGCTCTCGCAAAGGCATTTTCTTTTCGTCGACCTCTCCGTTGGACTTGCGATATTTTGCCCAGCGGTCTGTTTCTTCTTTCCCTTCTACATTCTGCTGTATTTCCCGGATTTTATCTTCCACTCTTTGTGAGACCTCTTGTCGCATAGCTTCTTCCTCTCCGGTAAGTTGTTCTCCATTGGCTATCTTATTTGCTATGCGTAATACCGTACTATCTTCTACTGTACCATCTTCCACAAAACGGGTATATTCAGAAGTGTCAGCAGCCTCTGTTTGCAGAGTAGTTTGTTGCCCGGATTCCTTGTCTGCTGTTTGATTTTTTTCTTTTCCCTTTACATTGGTAATTTGCTCGGGCTTGATAGAAAGAGGTAGTGGTACACCATCTACTACATCTTCCACATATACTCCCGAGTCGTCGATACCGATGATTTTCAATGTTCTCTCCACTCCGGGGTTTTCCGGGTCGGAATAATCGTTGAAGGTTACTACATCTCCTATCTCTAATTCGGACTTACGATATAAAGGTTGTTTCTCAACCCCTTCGTCACGGGGTGACAACTCCCCTATCTCGCCACCGCTCATAGTGGAGGAGGGTGTTCGGCTTTGTTCATCGGATTCTACTTCATCAGCTTCGTTCTCTATCTGGCTTGCCATATTTGTTTTTGTGATGTCCTCGGCCATTGCACGTGCTTGTCCTACGGCATCTTCTGTCGACATAATGGATACGCTTCTTATGTCTTTGGGCGATACCATAATGGGAGTATTACCTATTCCTACCGGAACGGCTATAAGAGAGCCAGATTGCGTTGTAGAGGTATATTCTCCGGCTGCATTGGGTTCCAGTGATACGTTTCCTACCGTAAGTATGGCTTCACGACCGTCTAATAAGGTTACGGTTACTTTTCCTCCCATCTCTTTATTGATGAGTCTCATTTCTGCCTCGGCAGCTTTGTCCCCGGCTTCTTCGGCATCGGATTCGATCTTGCCGAGTATGAATTCATATCCGGTACGTGCCATGACAAAATCTTGCAAGTCTTTTGCATCTTCTTTCCCTAAATCGTGTGTATTGACCGTTGCCATGACATAATCTGCACGACGGTCTAAGGGTACATTGTCAAGCCCGTGTATTATATCATCGACGGAGAGTCCTTCGCCGAGATCTTTACTTTCATAGCGTTTTTTGGCTTTTCGGTATTGATTGTATGTCAAACCAACTCCAATGGAATTGGCGACTTGAAATCCAAGCGACATGATACCGACAGCCATTACCGTTTGGAATTGCTGTTCCGGGTCTTTGATGTCCTCCCATTCGACATCGCCAACGGTAGCGGCATTAAGGAGCATGCCCAGTTCTTCCTCGGCTACCTCGGGTATGAATCCGTTGAAGCCAGTGAGCTTACCGACTTGCCGGGCGAAACGTGTGGATTTTCCTATCAATGGTTTTGTGAGGAGCTGTCTCCCTCCTTTGTAGTGGGAAAGTAGTTTACCCAGATTGAGCCCCATGTAATTTCCCATGTACTCGGTTCCGTTCTCTATAAGGTTGGCGGCGAATCCTTTCAAGAATGCGAGGCCGAGGCTTTCCCGGTCTTCTACTCCATGATGGGTATAGATTGTTTTTAACTCTCCGCTCGGGTCATTGATTGAACCTAACCGTATATCGTGATCGCCTACCATACGACTCATAACGTCCTCGGCCGTGTGGGCTGCACCTGACGTAAGTGCCATTACCGCACCTCCCACAAGACCGTCAATAGCGGCGTTCCCTAATTTACTTGCTGCTTTGACGGCTACTCTTCCGGCTGCGTTTTTACCTGCATTGGCGGCTATGCGAGATACCGCTTTGGAGGCCGATCGACCGATTATTTTCTTAACAGCTGTTTTCGCAGCCGCTTTGGTCGCAGCAGATGCGGCTGCTCCTACACCTCCCGTCAAAGCGAATTGTGCCAAGAATGGAAGAGATTGCATAGTTCCCTGTCCGATATTTTGCCACGTGTCGAGTTGCAGGCTGCCTTGTATCTGGTCTAACAGGGAGAAAGCGGCCATAAGTTGCTGTTCTTCTTTGGTAAGTTTTTCGAAGCCTTCACCATTGTCGCCTATTTTATTGGCGATAGCAAGCACACGACCCATATCGATTGCATCTGTGGCTCCCAGCGTTAAAATACCGGAGTCAAATGAACGGGCAAACGCATCGGCAAAATTGGCGAGTCCATTACCGTCCTTGCGCTTGTACATCTCTATGACATCACGAGCCTCGGATATGTATTTGCGTGTAAGATTCTGAACTGACCTCTTTTGGGACAGCTCCCCCATTTCTTTGGGAACATACCCTTCTCTTTCTAAATCTTCTATGGTATCTTCCGTGATATTTTTGTACCCTTTATAATTTTTAAATATATCTCCCTCGTTTTCAATTTGTTCAGCTTCATTCCTCCATTCAGAATTTTCGTTAATATCTTCTTCTATTTTATTCAACATGTTCTCAAATTGAAAAACTACGTCTTTCTCCAAACGTGTTCGAGCGTCGGCAAAACGGTCTTCAAGGGGTTTGTCGAATTGAGATTTATAGGCATCGGAAACAGGGGTACGTGTGGAGGTCGAACCCCTTCGTCCTACGGACACCTCCCCTATCTCGCTATCTCTCGCAGAGGAGGAGGGTGATTGGCTTATCCAATTTTTATTGATTATTCCATCTGCTATTTGCTCTGCGGAAGTAACGGCCTGTCGTACTTTTTGGAACAAGGGCGTATTTCTCGCCCCGTATTTCCCATGACCCAAAGATTCTTCGTAATCGGCCATGCTGTTTTCCAATTCATCTTCGGATACAATTATATTTGGTGGATTTTGATTGGAGCCGGAGGGATCAGGAGATTCCTTTTTTGTTTCTTCCGTCACATACGACCATTTTTCATATCGCTGTTGGAACTTATTCCGCTTTGATAAAGGAATTGCATACTTTTTACCCTCACCATCGTACATTTCTACTTTTGACTCAGGATAGCGTCTCTCAAAATCTTGTATTTTATCATCAGGAATATTGTACCTATTCCCGTTTGCTCTGTATATTGGCATAATATTCTGTTAATCAATTATATTTTGCGAAAAGTCATCATCTTGTGCATTGAGCTGCTCTATACCTTCTATATATAATCCTATATTTTCTGCGGCTTCCAAAACTTTTTGTTCAATCTGTGGATATTTCCTCATAAGAGAACCTATTTCTTGAATCGCAGTTTTTGCACTATTCGGATTGTTCCTTAACATATCGTCAATTCTTAACAGCTGTTCCGAAACTGTGGTATTTTCACCATATTCATTCTTCATTTTCTCATCACCTAATCCTGCGTCAATAACAGCTTGTCGAGCTGCTTGAAAAAGGCTTCCAGCAGAAAACGGTAATTCACTCTCGGAGATTTTAATTCGTTTTCCACTAGACAAAGGAATATCAGAACCTTTCTTATATAGATCGCTGCCTTTATTCTTCATAGATGCTATACCGTATTTCGTTTTGTTATTGTCGGCTGCTATCTGTATCTTCGTAGCATTATTCGCATCATTTATTGATTTTTTATTTGATCGCTCCTTTTCGCTCTCTCCGGCTTCAAATCCAAATTTCATCAATAGGTCATTTAATTCATTTGCCCGTTTCCACTCGGCCAAAGCTCCCTCATACTCTCTTTGCGCTTCTGCGGCTTGTGCGGCATCACGACTGACCTTGTCTTGGAATGCCGCTTTTAACAGGCCTTGATCGTACAACATCTGCATTTGGTCTCTGCGGTCGAGCAGATTTTGGAGGAAAGCATTATTGACAGCCGTGGCCGGTTTTCGGGCGGCGGCATTTCCACCTGCGGCTACTCCTATTATCTCGGCTAATGTGGCTCCTACATCACCAAGTACGGCCAATTTCCTCCGATTCTCCACGATTCGAGGATCAATTTCTTCGGGTCGTTTGAGTATGCGGTTATAAATAGAAACAAAAGATTCGCCGGCTTCTGCGGCTTCTCTCATCTGGGCTGCCTGTTCCGGGGTAACATGGAACACCGGTTTCTCGGAAGTGCCATCGGCACTTACACCGTACCCGGTAGTAGCGTCTATATAGGGAACGGGGTTTTTAGAACGGCTGGCGGCTACCGTATTTTCCCAGGATTGTTGCAGATTTTTACCGTCTACCAACGGTGTACCGTCTGTTCTCTTTCCACCGGAGGCGGTATTTTGCCAATCGGAATTTATAATTTTACTAACAGGAGAAACGACGGGTGGAGCAGGTTGTGTCAGATCAATCTTCTCTTCTGGCGTTTTTTCCTTCCATCTGTTTAATAAATCGTCTAATATTGCCATATCTTATCCATTAAATAGCGGGAGTGGTTGCATTTCCCGTTTTCTTATAATAGGGTGTAGTAAACAACGACCCGAGAAGATTTCCCGAATTGGAGGCTATTTGAGTCCAATTGGCTGCGTTTTGGGCATATTGTCCGGCTTTCTGCCCCAAGAGGTAGTTTTTCTGATTCAAATAGTTTGTCTTTGCGTTGTCTTTGATTTGTTGTCCCATAGCGGCGATATTGCCGACGGTATCGGAAAGCGCACGGGCATTTACTTTTTTTACGGCGGCCTCGGCTTCGGGCGTGGCTCCCGTTACTACTGCCGAATTTCGTTGTGCACGAACGGCATCGGACAGATTTTTGCGGTATGTGCTCAACAGATTCTGTACGTCGGAGCGGTTCAAGATGTCTTGATAATAGTCTTTCTTGAACACGTTTTCGTTTTCCTGTAATTGTTTGTCCAACTGTTTTTGCGCTTTCCTGTTTGCGGAAGCGGAGCCCAATCCTCCTGCGAGTATCCCGCCGAGAGAACCGATGAGGCCTAATATTGTCAGAGGTTCCATAGAACTTTGTTTTTTATTGCAAAAATCGCTTTTCTGTGAAATCAAGGGTATACGTCTTTGCCATTCGTTCGGCCGGAAGTCTTAAAAAGAGGCTTCGGAGACGGGCTTTTTGTGACGTATAACTATCTTATTTACAAGCTTTGGAGGGTCTATACTACCCGAGATGTATAGTCCTATTGCCCGGGACATGAGCAAGTCGTCGTGACAGCCGTCTTTCGCCTCGTATCCTTTTTCTGTGACCACATACGTATCATGTTCGTCGAGGGCTTCTTTTTCCCGCTCGATATAGGCGTTGTCCCGGACTAGCTGAATCTGGTTGTTGATGATGATGGGTTTGGTGGTTCTGTTGGTATGGAATCCCCAACGGGCGGGAGCTCCTTCTTTAATCTGAGAGGGAGGGGATTGCCGGGCATACAAGTTTTCATAAGAGTCTGCAATCTGGTCAAGGATATACTCCGTGTCTCCCTGGCTAGTCTCATAGGTATTGCTCTCGAATATGAGCAACGCCTCGTTGTACCACATGGCTATCTGGGCTGATTTCCAAGCGAGAATATCTTTGTCGACACGTCCTCTCCAAGAAGCGACGACCTCGGGTTTGCCTCCATAGATGGTCCAATAGCGGTCTATCACGCTGATCACGGACCAATCGGCAGACTTGGTGTGTCCCTTGCATATGTCTACGGAGACGATATAACGGTTGGATACATTTAGCTCGGTATCTGGTTTCTCCCATATTTTAAGCAGGCCGGTGGTATCTTCTTTGAAAGACAGTTCCCTTAATGCGTCTTCCCCGGTTATCGCATGCGTAGCGGACTGTAATTCCCCGAGCCAGACCGGTTTTTTTACATTCTCTCTCATGCGCTCTACGGCATAAGCGTCGAAAACTCTTTCTCCCGAGTTTGCGAATGCTTCTACATCGTCGGACGGGAACTCGCTTTTCATTTGCTGTTCCATTTGGTATGTTTTCCTCATGTCCCGATACCATGCAATACCTTCGAGCGTGGCTCCTAGTTTCCACAAATATCTTTCGTAATCGGTAAAAGAGGATATAAGCCGCTTGTAATCGTCGACAGGTGTCTGATACATTTCTATATCGTACCATGGTATGAAAAGCGGCATTTTGTCGGATTTCCCGTCTTTGGCGTTCGTATATTCGGTATGAAAGTAATCCCCGACACCTTGTGCCGTAGATTCCATGACAATGACAGAATAAGGAACCATTGGTATGGACGAACAAATGGAGGCTATCAAATCGGCCGTTCGTTTTTTAGGCGTGTCTTCATACAAGGCTACCTCTGAAAAATGTGCCATGGCTATATCTGAACCTCGAACGGAATTGGGTTTTTCGGCCGAACCGATCGTTACACGAGCCGAGACTTGCGGGATATAATATACATTTTGCGTACGTTCGAACGGCTTGAATTTAAGCGGACTATTCAATATCCAAGCAGGATAATTGTCGAGCAGCTTGGTATACATCGCTTTGATATTTAACGAGGAGTCTTTATGGTGCGCTGCTATGACGCTATTCCACTGATGCTTGTGTACCAGTTGAATCCACGCCATATAGATTTGCGTGAGCGTTGAACCTCCCCATTGTCTGGATTTGAGTAGAATCACCCGGATAGGTTTCCCTGCACGACGTTGCTGTTCGAACAGTTTAAGGAGTTTTCTTTGGGACTTGTTCAAAAGAAAGGGTATATCGACCGATGTCATCTTGTCTTTTATCGTGACTGTGGCTATCGCCCAAAACTCAAAATCGTATTTAATCCGCAGCAAAAAAAATTGACGGTCTATTTCTCGAATAAGCTGGGGTGTGGCTCGTTGATGGAGATGGTTTTCAAGAAGATTTTTATAGGATTTTTCTTGGGCAAGTATTTGTACCCAGCCATTTTCCTCATACATATCGGCGGGTATATGTAGAGTCCCGAACTCTTCGATTTTTATTTCTTTTCGGGGTATTACATCTGACCCCTCTCCCGTTACCGGATCATACGGCTCCGTAAAAGACATTCTCCTTTTTTTGTTCTCTGCTATTATTTCAGAGTAATTCATTCGATGCCTCCTTCCTTTTTTGATTGAAAAAAGCATCTTTTCTTCTCATGGCTATGATATGCCTCGCCGTACGAACAGAAATATAAAATTGCGGAGCCGGAGAACGAATCGCTCTTCTAACTGCTTCTGAAAACGATATGCGATTATCACCGGCTTGAATTTCACAGGCTTTTTTGTAGAGGTCGATGTACATCTTTTGCTTGATGGAACAAGATGTTATCCGTTTCCCCTTTTTTATGTTCAGAAGATTGGTTATGGCTTTTTCATTACCGATATAAAACCGTTTGGAAGGAGATTGAATCGCCGCTTGATAAATGTAATCACACATTATCCCGCCACACAAATTGAGGGTGTGGTAGAATGTGTCACAGAACTCCCGGTCTCTGCTTTCTTGATAATCTAATGTAGGCATACGCAATTTGATTTGCGTATGTTGGGTATCGGTTTGATGCAAATATAAGCTAAATAAATCGATTTTGCAATGACGTACTGCCCTAAAAATCACGCAGGCTGATTTTGCAATGACGTACTGCCCTAAAACTATGGAAATGAGATTTTTGTGTTGAGTTTTTTTTGAACCCATCACAAAAAATCGTATGGAAAAAGATAAGGAAGAAATTACAGCACAAGTTGAAACTCCATCTGAAACAGTAGATGAGACCGTAAAAGCCGAATCTCCTAAAAGCGGCCGATCGGTATGGGTAGAACGACTACGTACGACTTACCCAGATAAAGATGTAGACTATGAAAATGATGATGATGCTTTCTACTCGGGATTAGAGGATTTTTATAATACCCGAGAGGATAGAATCAGAAAACTTGACGAGGGTAATAAATCTCTCACAGAAGCATTGGCTCGTGAACCGGAAGCGGGATTATTTCTAAGTGAATTAATTGCAGGAAGCGAAGTTTTACCGGCTCTCGCAAAAAGTTACGGAGATATTCTCGGTGCTGTCTCGGGTGACGAAGAATCCATGAAAAAATTTAATGAAGGACTTTCGGCTCGCCGGGATTCTGAGAAATCATTTAACGAAATCAGAGCAAAACAAGAGGAAAACGCTGCCCGTAATGCAGAGACCATCGGCTCGTTTTTCGAAGAAAAATCGGCCGACGACGCAGAACGGACGGCCTTCGAGGATTTTGTATCGTCTCTGGCCGACAGCATTTTCACATTCAATTTCGACCGCCCTACCCTCGATGCGCTTTGGAGAGCTTACAAACATGACGAAGATGTGACCGAAGCGGCCACCGTGGCGGAAGTAAAGGGGAGAAATGCCAATATCGAACTCCAAAAAAGGAGCGTAAAAAACGACGGGACACCCAATCTGAACAGGGAATCGGCGGATAGGATAACAGTGAACGGAACTGTGCCGAGAAGTAAACGAAGGGGAATTTTTGAAAGAGGAGAGATTGTTTAACAAAATAGGTAAAAAAGATGAAAATTTTAGGTAAAGAAGTGA
>OLWH01000433.1_pt1 | contig 20223 bp, 18 predicted proteins | sample 1673381 | NCBI WGS metagenome assembly OLWH01 (sample SAMEA103958110, study PRJEB25191) | human gut metagenome | reverse complement strand
TTCTTTCCCCCTTTCTTGGCGGGACAAGAAAGGGGCCCCCGGAGGGATACCCAGCTGAAATCTTCAACAGGGCTTCGGTCAGAACTCCCCGCCTAAATGGCTCATGACCGGTTTGTCCACGGCAATTGTTGCGGCCATGTGCGGTTTGCGGTTGCATTTGCAGGGGGGATTTGATATAATGACTGTAATTATGGGCTTTTGTGCCCTTTCACCGGGAGGGAAAGGCTGTATGTACCAGAGATCAGGGCTGCCGTGGACGAAATACTGGGATTTTATACTGCTGGATATGCTTTCCATGGTTCTGTCTATGGTGGCTGCCTACTATGTGTATATCCCGACGGACTTCAATCTGACGAAGAGCCCGGAGTATATGCTGCTGCTGCTGGGCATGCCCCTGGTGGATTTTGTGGCCATCGTCCTGGGCAATACCATGAACGAGGTCCAGAAGCGGGGGGCTTTTGCGGAATTCTGCGCCACGGTGCGCAATACCGCCGTGGTGTTCGCGGTGGAGGCCCTGATTTTCTTCGTGGTGAAAATGGGCGGCTTCTATTCCAGAATGAATTTTTTCTACACGGTGGTGTTCTATTTCTGCATCAGCTACACTACCCGGTGCCTGTATAAGTGGTATTATGTAAAGCGCATTGTCCCGAAAAACGGCCGGTCCCTGCTGATCATTGCCGCGCCGGAGAACATCCCGGGGCTCAATGAAAAAATCGCCAAGGGTATGTACAGCACCTACCGCATGGCGGGGCTGATCCTCTCCGAGCCCCTGCCGGAGGGAGCGGACTGCGCTCTGAAGGTTGTGGCGGACAGCAGCCGGGCGGAGAGCTGGATTCGGCAGAACTGGGTGGATGAGGTGCTGATCCTGCTGGCCCCTGATGAGGCGGTTTTGAAGCTTGCCGACGCCGTGACCTCCATGGGCATTACGGTGCACTTAGGCCTGGATTACATCCGGGACCTGCTGGGCAGCGGCATGAAAACGGTGGAGGACCTGGGGGGCTACGATGTTCTGACGGTTTACCGCAACCGCATTGGCTTTGGGGCCTCGGCGGTGAAGCGCCTGTTTGACATTGTGGGCGGACTGGTTGGCTGTGTGTTTACGGCGGTTCTGACGCTCTTCATCGGCCCTGCCATCTATTTGACCGACCCCGGCCCCATTTTCTACACCCAGGAGCGCATCGGCCGCAACGGCAAGGTTTTTAAGATGTACAAGTTCCGCAGCATGGTCACCAATGCGGATGAGATCAAGCAGCAGTATCTCAAGGAAAACCGGGTTTCCGGAGGCTTCATGTTCAAGCTGGACTGGGACCCCCGGATCATCGGCAACAAAATCCTGCCGGACGGCACGAAAAAGACCGGCATCGGCGAATTCATCCGCAAGACCAGTCTGGACGAGTTCCCCCAGTTCCTGAACGTTCTGAAGGGGGATATGAGCCTGGTAGGCACCCGGCCCCCTACAAAGGACGAGTGGGCGCTGTATGAGGACCACCACCGGGCCAGAATGGCCATGCGCCCGGGCATTACGGGCATGTGGCAGGTCTCCGGCCGCAGCAATATTACGGACTTCGAGGAAATCGTCCGGCTGGACACGAAATACATCGACCAGTGGTCCCTGGGGCTGGATTTGAAAATATTGGTGAAGACCGTGCTTGTGGTGCTCAGGCACGAGGGCAGTATGTAAGGAGCGCGCTATGGATACCAAGACCAAGGCAAACATCAAAAGGGTACTCAATGTCTTCTGGCATCTGGAGCCCACCAGCGATATCTATATGTTCCACCATGTGACCATGACGCCGGAGGTGGAGCGCAGCTGCTGCAAGCTGGACACGGAGGACTTTGTTCGCTTCCTGGACCAAAAGCGGGACTATGTGTCCCTGGATGCGCTGACGGATGACAAGCGTTACCCCCGGAAGGCCGCCATTACCTTTGACGACGGCCTGGAGGACACCTTCACCGTCGCCTATCCCATTCTCCGCCAGCGGCAGATCCCCTTTACGGTGTTCGTCCTGAGCCATATGGTTGGACAGCCGGGGTATTTAAGCGCCGGGCAGCTGAAAAAGATGCAGCGCGACCCCCTGGTGACCATTGGCGTCCACGGCTCCAAACACAGAATCCTCACCGAGTGCACCCCGGAAGAGCAGGCGGAGGAGATTTTTGCCAGCAAGCAGGTTCTGGAAAAGCTGCTGGGGCAAACATGTGACCTCTTTGCCTATTCCCACGGGCAGTATGACGACAATATCCGCAAGCTCACGGCCTTTGCAGGCTACCGCAAGGCCTTCGCCGTGGCGGGCAGGCCCTGGAACGCCCACTTCGACAAAGGCCCCTATGCCTACCCAAGAATGTCCGTGGAAGCGGACACAAAGGCGATGTTTGGGCTGTAGGGGAATACGAGTTGACAGTTGACAATTGACAGTTAAGGGATTTCCTACGGAAATGAATGAAAATATTTTAAAATCGTCCCGTAGGGACACCACAACTGTCAACTGTACACTGTCAACTGTCAACTATCACGCAAACCTTCGGTTTGCGGTCCCTGTGTATAACCGGGCCGACCCCCGGAAAACTACAAAGGAGGGCAGTCCATGACAAGAGTTCTGGCACTGTTTACCTGTTTCAATCGAAAAGAAAAGTCGGTTCACGCCGTGGAAAGCCTGATTTCCGGCAACCCCCAGATCGATTTCACCTTCCTGGTGGTGGATGACGGCAGCACCGACGGCACCGCCGAGGCCCTGCAGAAATTCCCCGTCCGCATTCTCCGGGGGGACGGGAGCCTGTTCTATTCCCGGGGCATGGGCCTGGGCATGGACACCCTTTTGCGGGAAAAGACCGACTATGACTACCTGCTCATGATGAATGACGATGTGGCCTTCTTCCCCCACTGCATTGAGGCGCTGGCGACCCAGAGCGGGGGCAGGGATGTGATCGTGGGAGCCACCCGGGACACCCGGGGAAATCTCAGCTACAGCGGCATTCAGTACGAAAAGGGCATTCACTACCGCTTCATGAACCCCGGAGAGGCGCAGGAGGCGGACACCATGAATGCCAACTGCGTCCTGATCCCCTATGATCTCTTCCGCAAAACCGGCTCCATGGATAAGCATTACCACCACTCCCTGGGGGACTTTGACTATGGCTTCGCCCTGCGGCAGGCAGGGGGAAAGCTCTACGTCTCCAGGGACTATGTGGGCGAGTGCTGCGACAATCCCCAGACGGGCACCTGGCACGACAGGTCCCTCTCCATCCGCCAGCGCATCCGGAAAAAGGAAAGCGTCAAGGGAGACCCGGCAGGTCCCTGGTTTTATTATCTGAAAAAACACTTTGGTCTGTTCACCGCTGTCAAAAGCAGCGTGACGCCCTATATTCGTATTTTTCTAGGCCTGTGACAGCCCGGGAAGAAAGAGGAAACCATGCGTAAGAACAAAAAGAAGATCGTGGGCAATCACGCCGTAATGCTCATGTTTTATGACCTGGTGATGCTGGGCCTGGTATCGGTGCTGCTGCTGGTATTCTACCCCAGCAGCTACTATCCCATTACAAGGCTTGAGGCGCTGCTGCACTATTTGCTGGCGGCGGCCTGTATGCTGGGCGCCCGGGCTCTGGGCAACTCCTATAACAACGTCTGGCGTTACGGCGGGAACAACCTGTACGTAAACCTCATCTGCTACGATGTTCTGGGCGGCGGGGGGTATTTCCTCTTGCAGCGGCTGCTGCCTCTGCGGGATGTGGAGTTTCTCCGGGCAGTGACCCTGTTTGCCCTGAATCTGCTGGGGGATATCCTCATGCGGCAGCTGTACCAGTACCTGTACGATGCCAACAGCCGGAATTCCAAGGCGGCGAATGTGATCCGGATGGTCACCCAGAAGCTCACCGGCATCCAGGCGGAGCCTGCGGATCGGGGAAGCGGCCGCCGGATCAACATCGCCATCATTGGCGCCGGCCGGGTGGGCGCAGGCCTGGCAGCGGACCTGGCCAGCAACCCCCGGGCCGCCTACGCCGCCAAATTCTTTGTGGACATCGACCGGAACAAGATCGGCCGCGCCATCAACGGCGTTCCCGTGCTGTCCGACGAGGAGGCCGATGAGCGGGCCTTCCGGGAATACAACATTCAGGAGGTGGTCTTCGCCATTCCGGGAGCCACCGCAGAGCGAAAGAAGGAGCTCTATGAGCGCTATAAGGCCACGGGCTGCAAGCTGAAAACCTATGACTACCCCACCACCCAGGCCGTCAACGGCAAGCGCAGCCTCCGGGAGTTTGACGCCGAAGAGCTGCTGTTCCGGCAGACCACGGAGATCCTTACGGACGATACCAAGGCCTACTACCGGGGCAAGACCGTTCTGATTTCCGGCGGCGGCGGCTCCATCGGCAGCGAGCTGGCCCGGCAGATCGCCAAGATCGGCCCCCGGCAGCTGGTGATCCTGGACGTCTACGAAAACGGCGCTTACGATATCCAGCAGGAGCTGAAAATCAAATTTCCCCTTTTGAATCTCCGTGTGGAGATCGTCACCATTACGGACAGGGGGCAGCTGGAGCGGGTCTTCGGGGAATACAAGCCCGATGTGGTCATCCACGCCGCGGCCCACAAGCATGTGCCCCTGATGGAGACCAACTGCTGTGAAGCAGTGAAAAACAATGTGTTCGGCACCCGGAATCTGCTGGACGTTGCGGAAAACGCCGGCTGCGGCAAGTTCATCATGGTCAGCACAGACAAGGCCGTGAACCCCACCAACGTCATGGGGGCCACCAAGCGGATGTGCGAGCTGGAGGTGCTGAACCACCGGGGCAATATGAACTGCTCTGCCACCCGGTTCGGCAACGTCCTGGGCAGCAACGGCAGCGTGATCCCTCTGTTTAAGCGGCAGATCCTCTACGGCGGACCGGTGACGCTGACAGACCGGCGGATCATCCGCTACTTTATGACCATTCCCGAGGCGGCCCAGCTGGTGCTGACCTCCGGGGCCTTTGCCAAGAACGGGGAGCTGTTCGTGCTGGATATGGGCAAGCCCGTGCACATTCTGGAGCTGGCGGAAAACATGATCCGCCTCAGCGGGTTTGAACCCTATAAGGACATTGACATTGTGGAAACCGGCCTGCGGCCCGGCGAAAAGCTCTATGAGGAGCTGCTGGTGCGGACCGAGGACCTGGGCAAGACGGAGAACGACCAGATCTTCATAGAGCGGGACAAGAAGCTGGCCCCGGAGGAGATCGCCCAAAAGCTGGCGCTCCTGGCCCAGGCGGTGAAGAGCGAGGATGACGAGACCTGCCGAAAGGCCCTGAAGGCGGCGGTGGAGACCTTCCGTGACCCGGAAGAGGTGAACTGCCGCGCCGAAGAGGCCCGGGAAATGCAGCAGGTCCGGTAAATAAGAAAGGGGAGCAAGCACGTGAACTATCTGATCGTTGTGGATATGCAGAATGACTTTATTGACGGCAGCCTGGGGTCTGCCATGGCCCAGGCCATTGTGCCCAAGGTGGTGGAAAAGGCCGCCCATTTTGACGGGAAGGTGATCTTCACCCGGGATACCCACGGCCCCAACTATCTGAACACCCAGGAGGGCCGGAAGCTGCCGGTGAAGCACTGCATCCAGGGCACCCCCGGCTGGCAGATCTGCGAGGAGCTCCAGCCCTTCGCCGCCAACGTGGTGGACAAGCTCAGCTTTGGCAGCATCTCTCTGCCCCGGCTCCTGGCCCAGGAGGGCACCCCGGAATCCATCGAGCTGTGCGGCCTGTGTACGGACATCTGCGTGATCTCCAACGCCATGATCCTGAAAAGCGCCTTTCCGGAGGCAAGGGTCAGCGTAGACAGCGCCTGCTGCGCCGGTGTCACCGAGGAAAGCCACGCAACGGCCCTGAACGCCATGCGGGCCGTGCAGATCGAAGTGAAATAAGAAGCGCCCCCGCAAGCCAAGCTTGCGGGGGCGTATGCTTTCTCCAAACCTTCCCCACCGGCGGTGCGTCGCGCAGCTTCGGAAAAAGGCTCCCCTGAAAGGGGAGCTGGCTCGGCGTCAGCCGAGACTGAGGGGTTCCACCGCCGAACCCCTCCGGCCTGCGGCCACCTCCCCTTTCAGGGGAGGCTTTTATTTTCGCCCCTTCCGCAAAAACGCCGCTGTCTGGGCCAGGGCTTCCTGCTTGGGCACCCCGGCCAGGCGGAGACGGTGGGCCAGGGCCAGGGCGGGGGCGAAATCCTTGCCCGGGGCAAAACCGGCAGCAACCAGGTCCGCGCCCTGGACATAGGGCTGGGCCAGAAGGGCTCGGTAGGCGGCGAGGGCTGCGCGCAGATAGCTTTCCGTGGGGGCATAGTCCGGGAAGCCGGTCTTTCCCGTGGCATCGGCCTTGGCCAGCAGCAGCAGGTCCTCCGGGCAGAGGCTTTCGTCAAAGAGCCTATTGCAGCTTTTCTGCCCGGAATGCTGGGCGGCGAGCATATTGGGCCGCATATGCAGCTTAACCATATTCAGCACATAGCACCTGAGCTGCTTCTCCCGGGAGATGCGGGCCAGGAAGGCTTCCGCCGGGGCCAGACCCGCCGCCTCGTGGCCGAAAGAGCGGATACGGCCGGTGCCGTCCCGCCGGGTGGTATCGGGTTTGCCGAAGTCGTGGCACAGTGCGGCAAACATCAGTTCTCTAGGGTGCTCTGCCTGGGCGCGCAGGGCTGCGGCCCGGTCCAGCACCAGCACGGTGTGGTTCCAGACGTCCCCCTCGGGGTGAAATCTTGGCTCCTGGGGCACGCCGATCAGGGCCTGCACCTCGGGAAACCAGACGCCCAGCTGCTCCATTTGCCGCAGGGTTTCGAAGAATACGGAGGGCCGGGGCGCTTTCAAAAGGGCCTTTTCCAGCTCGGCCATGACCCGCTCCCCGGAGAGGGCGGCCAAATCCATGGTTTTGCACAATGAGGCGGTCTCCGGGGCCACGGAAAAGCCGAACCGGGCCGCAAACTGAGCGCCCCGCAGCACCCGCAGGGGGTCTTCCGGAAAGGATTGGCTGCTGACATGGCGGAGAATCCCTTTTTCCAGGTCCTCCCGGCCCTGGAAAAAGTCCAGAATTTCCCCGGTCAGCACGTCCTCCATCAGAGCGTTGACGGTGAAGTCCCGGCGCATGGCCGCCTTTTCCGGGCCGAGAAAAGGGTCTGTAAAGACGGCAAAATCCCGGTGCCCCCGGCCGCTGAGGTGCTCCTTCCGGGGCAGGGCGATGTCGATGTCATAGTGGCGCAGGCCGTAAATGCCAAAGCTTGCCCCCATCTGGGTACGGGTGCCCAGGCGGTCCAGAATGGCCTCCAGGGCGGGGGCGGGGACGCCGTGGATTTCCATGTCCACATCCTTGGTGTCGATCCCCAGCAGCCGGTCCCGGACGAAGCCCCCCACATAGTAGGCTCTGCCCCCGGCCTGGGCCACGGCGGCGGCAATTTGCCGGGCCATGAGAATATTCCTGTCCTCCATAGGCTTTTCACGGCTCCTCTGGGAACAGGGGGTAGTCCCGGACAAAGGAAATGAAGCTTTCCACGCCGCTGGGGGTGTACTTGGATTTGCGCCAGAGCAGACCTACCTTCTGCTCGATGCGGGGCTCGATGGGAATGCCCACAAGATCCGGGTGGTCCTCCAGCAGGGAGGCATAGAAGAAGCTGGCGCAGGTGGAATTATGGATCATGCCCTTCATGGTGTAGATCTGGCTGGTGTAGATCTGAATGTAGGGCGTGATGCCGAGGCTTTCAAACCGGGAGAGAATGGCATTGTTCTGCACGGAATCCGTATTGTACATCACAAGCGGCGTGGCGGCCAGGTCCTCCAATGCAACGCTGTCCCGCTTGGCCAGAGGATGGGCCGGGTCTACCACGATGACGAAGTGGTCCCGCCCGATGCAGGCGGACTGGAAGCTCTCCGGGTCGTCCTGGTTCAGGTTGGCCAGGGCAATGTCCAGCTCCTTTTCCTTTACCAGCGCCGCCGCCCGGGCGGAGCCGTACTCGTAGAAGGTCAGCCGGATATTGGGGTGGCGGGCGTTGAAATCATGGAGCAGGTCCGGGAAAAAGGTGGTTCCCCACAGGGGCGGAATGCCCACCTTCACGTTCTGCTGGGCGCTGCCCAGGTCGCTGAGCTGCTGCTTTGCGGATTCCACCTCCCGCAGAAGCTGCTCAGAGCGCTCATAGAAGATGCGCCCCTCGTCCGTCAGGGTCATCTTGTTCCGGGCGTGGGAAAAGAGACTGACGGAAAATTCCTTCTCCAGCTCCCGGATGGCCCCGGAAATGGCCGGCTGGGTCACATACAGCTTTTTCGCCGCCGCCGTAATGCTCTGGCATTCCACGGCGGTGCAGAAATACTCCAGTTGTGTCAGTTTCATGGGTGGACTCCTTTCTCTTCTTTGCTATATACTACCACACATCCCCCTATAAGTAAATTCTTTTGACATTATAAATTCTGCTGATACCCCCATTTTAAACGCTGATTTTACTTTCGTTTCCAAAAATGTTACACTTAGGTCACAAAGCAGATGACTACCGGCCGGTTCTCCTGCAATGCGCGTAACCGAAAGAAAAGGAATTCAATAGGAGGAAACAAAGATGTCTCCCAGTACCATTACACTGCTCTTCCTGGCCTTCGCCATTGTGAGCTTCATTCTTGAAAAGATTCCCCTTGGCCTGACCGCTACCATCGTGGCCATCGGCCTGAACCTGACCGGTGTTCTGAGCAACTCCGATACCTTCGCAGGCTATGTCAACAGCAACGTCATCCTGTGCGTGGGCATGTTCGTTGTGGGCCAGGCCCTGTTTGAGACCGGCATGGCCAACAAGATCGGCGGCCTGGTCACCAAGTTCGCCAAGTCCGAGAGAATGCTGATCGTGGCCGTTATGACCATCGTTGGCATTATGTCCGGCTTCCTGTCCAACACCGGCACCGCCGCCGTGCTGATCCCCGTGGTCTGCGGCATTGCCGATGAGTCCGGCTACTCCCGCTCCCGCCTGCTGATGCCCCTGGTCTTCGCTGCCGCTCTGGGCGGCAACCTGTCCATCATCGGCGCACCCGGCAACCTGATGGGCGTGAATGCCCTGCAGGAAATGGGCATTGCCACCAGCTTCTTCATGTATGCACCTGTGGGCGTTCCCATGCTGGTGCTGGGCATCGTCTTCTATGCCGTCATCGGCTACAAGCTGCTGCCCGACGGCACCCACGGCGGTGAAGCCCCCGAGGCCCCCAAGGATTACTCCGGTGTGCCCGCCTGGAAGCAGATCGTCTCCCTGGTCGTCCTGGTCGTTGTCATCCTGGCCATGATCTTCGAGAAAAAGATCGGCATCAAGATCCAGGTCTCCGCCTGCATCGGCGCCATTGTTCTGGTGCTCGCCGGTGTTATCTCCGAGAAGGAAGCTCTGAAGTCCATCGATCTGAAGGTCGTCCTGCTGTTCGGCGGCTCCCTGGCCCTGGCCAAGGCGCTGGAAACCACCGGCGCCGGCAGCCTCATTGCCGATGCCATCGTGGGTGCTCTGGGCTCCAACCCCAACCCCATGGTCCTGCTGGTGGTCATCTTCGTGGTTGGCTGCGCACTGACCAACTTCATGTCCAACACCGCTACCACCGCCCTGATGGTGCCTATCGCCACCTCTCTTGCCGAGAGCCTGGGTGCTGACCCCCGCTCCATGATCATCGCCACCGTCATCGCCTGCTCCTGCGCCTATGCCACCCCCATCGGCATGCCCGCCAACACCATGGTCGTGGGCCTGGGCGGCTACAAGTTCAAGGACTATGTGAAGGCCGGCCTGCCCCTGATCGCGGTGTCCTTTGTGGTCTGCATCGTGCTGCTGCCCATCCTGTTCCCCTTCTACGGCTAAAAAATCAGTTCCGCAGGCGGCAGCTGCCGCCTGCGGAAATATCGGAAACATAATAAATGGAGGAATTTCCAATGGCAAATGAAGAAAGCGTAAAGCTGCTCACCGACATTGTGGCAAGCTTTGTGTGCCACATCAGCAAGAAGCTGCCTGACGACGTTGTCGCCAAGCTGGAGGAGCTGGGCCGTCAGGAGACCGCTCCTCTGCCCAAGGTCCTGTATGAGACCATGACCAAGAACCAGAAGCTGGCCGTGGAGCTGGACCGTCCCAGCTGCCAGGACACCGGCGTTCTGCAGTACTGGGTCAAGTGCGGTACTGCCTTCCCCCTCATCAACGAGCTGGAGGCCCTGCTGAAGGAGGCCACCGTTCAGGCTACCTTCACCGCCCCCCTGCGTCACAACTCCGTTGAGACCTTCGACGAGTACAACACCAAGCGCAACGTCGGCAAGGGCACCCCCACCGTGTGGTGGGACATCGTCCCCAACTCCGACCAGTGCGAGATCTATGCCTATATGGCCGGCGGCGGCTGCACCCTGCCCGGCAAGGCCATGGTCCTGATGCCCGGCGCGGGCTACGAGGGCGTTACCGACTTCGTTCTGGACCAGATGACCACCTACGGCCTGAACGCCTGCCCCCCGCTGCTGGTTGGCGTGGGCGTGGGCACCTCCATTGAGACCGCTGCCCTGCAGTCCAAGAAGGCTCTGATGCGGCCCATCGGCTCCCACAACGACAACCCCAACGCCGCTAAGATGGAGAAGCTGCTGGAAGACGGCATCAACGCCATCGGCCTTGGCCCCCAGGGCATGGGCGGCAAGTTCTCCGTGCTGGGCGTGAACATTGAGAACACTGCCCGCCATCCTTCCACCATCGGCGTTGCCGTCAACGTGGGCTGCTGGTCTCACCGCCGTGGCCACATCGTTGTGGACAAGGATCTGAACGTCACTTGCGACACCCATTCCACCTGGAAGTTCAACGGTTAAGGGAGGTTATTAGCTATGGTTGAAATCAGAGGAGATAAGAAGGTCCTGGTGACCCCCGTCACCGCCGAGGATCTGGCTGACATTAAGATTGGCGACATCGTCTGGCTGGACGGCGATCTGATGACCTGCCGTGACGTGGCCCACCGCCGCCTGATCGAGTACGGCCGTGAGCTGCCCTACGACATCCGCAACAAGGCTATTTTCCACGCAGGCCCCATCGTCCGCAAGATCGAGGGCACCGAGGATGACTACGAGATGGTCTCCGTCGGCCCCACCACCTCCATGCGTATGGAGAAGTTTGAGTACGAGTTCATCAAGCACACCGGCGTCCGCGTCATCGTGGGCAAGGGCGGCATGGGCCCCAATACCGAGCGGGGCTGCAAGGAGTTCGGCGCCATCCACTGCGTGTTCCCCGCAGGCTGCGCCGTGGTTGCCGCTACCGAGGTGCTGAAGATCCAGGAGCATCACTGGGATGAGCTGGGCATGCCCGAGACCCTGTGGTGCAACAAGGTCAAGGAGTTTGGCCCCCTGATCGTCTCCATCGATGCCAAGGGCAACAACCTCTTCGAGGAGCAGAAGGTCATCTACAACGAGCGCAAGGAGAAGGCCAAGCAGGCCATCTATCCCGAAGTGAAGTTCATCAAGTAATTTATAGGGCTGCACCGCACAATTCGTCTGCGACAGTCAGCGGATCTTTTCCTTCTATATTACGTAAAACATATAAGCGCCGCATCCACCACCGGGATGCGGCGCTATTGACAAAAAAATCAAATCGGTGTATACTATGACTACAAAGGGTGCTACCAGTAGGTCGGCTCCCCCACATGTTGGAAGAGAAGTAACCGGGAATGTAGGAGTTAGCGGTTACTTCTCTTTATTGTTAACCTGGAGAACCAAGCCAATGACGGCAATAATGACGAGGCAGAATTGAAAAATTCCTTCCCATGTAACGTCCATATACTGCCATAAATAGAGGTGCGATTGCCACCGGCAATCGTTTATTAGATTCGCTGCGCGACGCACCGCCCCTTCTCATCTGCGATTGGGGGTAAAAGAGAATATATCACCCCCGAAAAAGATCGAGGAGAACCGCCTACCGGGGTACTGGTAGCACCGACTACAGAATAACACAGGATTCGAGAAAATGCAAGAAAAAAGCGGGGCATATCGGGTGCAGCCATGCAGCGATATGCCCCGTGTGTGCCTATTCTGCGTTTATTCTGATGAACAAAAGCCATTGCAGCATAAAAGAAATGTCAATATTTATCCGTTGGGTTTGACAAAGGGCCTGTGCGGGGGTATGATAGAAATATCTTTTACGACATAGGAGGCCCTGCAATGGAGGAATTGGCGAAAAAAACAGAGACGGCAGAGAAGAAAGGCGACCTGCTGCTGTTTGTGAAGATCCAGACGGCTCTGGTGGCGGTGCTGGTGCTGCTGCTGGTGGTGGGCGGTATTTTTGCCGCCGTGCAGGTGAACAAGGCCATGCGCGTGGTGGACGGCCTGGATATGGATAAAATCAATGCCGCCGTGCAGTCCCTGAGCAACATCGCCGCAGAGCTGGAAAAGCTGGATATGGAAGGGGCGGGCAAGACCGTGGAGGCCCTGCGGGGCGCGGCCCAGAAGCTGGCCGAGGCCGACATCGACGCCGTCAACGATGGCATCGAAGCCCTGACCGACGCCGCCGGGAATTTGCAGAACCTGGATATCGAGAAGCTGAACGACCTGATCGCCGCCCTGGAGAAGACCGCCGCCCAAATGGAAAAAACCAGCGCCGCCTTTGGGAAGCTGTTTGGGAAGTAAAATAGGAAGCAAAAACGAGGCTGTTGCATTGAACAGCCCCGTTTTTTTATTCCTCCGTCTTGAAAACGGACTTCTTGTTCAGGGTAAAGGAATACTGCATTTCCAGCGCCCGGAACAGCTGCTGCATGACGTCGTCTGCAATGGTGCGGATGTCCAGGGACAGCACGGAGGCGATGACGGCCTCGATTTCCTCCTTGGGCACCTCGAAGATGCGCAGATTGGTCCGCAGGAACCGTTCCAGCTTGCGCTCCAGAGTGAAATAGACGTCACAGGGGTGGGCCATGTAAGAGCGCATGATCCCGGCGGTGCCGATTTCTATCTCATAGAAGTCGCTGACGGTGGCCTTGGGCAGATAGGAAGAGAAGATCTTCTGGAGCTCTGCGGTGGTGTGCTGATGGATCAGATCCAGCAGATCCGGCTGGGTGTAGACCTCTACATAGACCTCCCGCAGATTCTCGTTCAGCTCTACCAGGGTCAGCTGGATGCTGGTCTCCACGGCATAGAGCATCACAGGGCTTGCATCCTTGCCGATGATCTTTCCGGCGATGCCGAACTGGTTGGAGAACATGAAGCCGATGAACTCTTTCAGAACGTCGCTTTTGGCCTTGTACAGGTGGTAAAAGGTGCCGGCGCTGACATCTGCCTCCTCAAAGATCTGCTTGGGCGGGGTGTTGCTGAAGCCCTGCTCCAGGAAGAGCTTCACACAGGTGGACAGGATACGCTGCTCCGTAGCCTGCCGGTCATAACGGGTACGAATGGGGACCGCCTTCTTTCTGTAGTTTTTAGAATTCATTCTAATATACCGGATTCATCATAAACGATTCCATGAAAAAAGTCAAGCCTTTTTGAAAATTTAGAAAAAGTGTCAAATATATCTTTAACCTTCCCCACCGGCCGTAGGGGAAGCTTCTTAACCTTCCCCCACGGGGAAGGGGGACCGCCCGTAGGGGAAGCTTTTCCCCAACCTTCCCCTTCGGGGAAGGGGGACCGCCGCAGCGGTGGATGAGGGGCCCTACGAAAGTGAGCTGTAGGTATACAGCGTATTTACCGACCGCTCTCGCCCAGAACGCCCCTCCTCAGTCTCGCTATCGCGAGCCAGGGGCTGTTAGAAAACGCTCTGTCATTGCGAACCAGCGCGCACGCTGGTGTGGCAATCCCCCGGATTTTCAAACATCTTGGCCGTAAAACCAAGCTGTTTCCATCCAACCGGGGGGCTGCCACACCACTGTGACCGCAGTCACGTACATAGCGCAACCGGCGAAGCCGGCTCTTAGCGCGGAGTAGTGACGTCGGTCACTGGTTCGCAGCGACATACTTTTCTAACAGGCCCGCAGCCCATGGACGAGAGCGTTTTATGTAACGGGAACCGCCAATTGCGGGCCATTTCCAACGTACCGAAAGAGCAAAAATCGAACCTTTCGGTGCAATGTGGGCATTGGCCCCTACGAGAAATGGCAAATTTGACTCAGTTCATGGCATTGCCCGTAGGGAAAGCTTTTCTGTTGCAATGCGCCGAAAATTATACTATAATATGGGAAATCAAAATAAAGGAGTGATTTCCATGTATCAGGCGGTTTCTTCCCGCTATGAGACGATCCCCTACCGGCGCTGCGGCGCTTCCGGCTTGAAGCTGGGAGCCTTCTCCCTGGGGCTCTGGCACAACTTCGGCGACACGGCTCCCTACGAAAATATGCGTGATCTCTGCCGCACGGCCTTTGACCACGGCATTACCCATTTCGACCTGGCCAACAACTACGGTCCCCAGCCCGGGGCGGCCGAGGAGAACTTCGGCAAGATCTTCCGGGAGGATCTGGCCCCCTATCGGGACGAGCTGATCATCTCCACCAAAGCAGGCTACACCATGTGGGACGGCCCCTACGGCGACTTTGGCAGCCGGAAATATCTGCTGGCCAGCCTGGACCAGAGCCTCCAGCGCATGGGGCTTCCCTATGTGGACATCTTCTACCACCACCGCATGGACGCCGATACCCCTCTGGAGGAGACCATGGGCGCTCTGGAGCAGGCGGTCCGCAGCGGCAAGGCCCTGTATGTGGGCCTGTCCAATTACAACGGCGAGACGCTGGAGAAGGCCACGGCCATTCTGAATGAGCTCCATGTGCCCTTCGTCATCAACCAGAACCGCTACTCCATCTTTGACCGCACCATCGAGAAAAACGGCCTGAAGGAGACGGCCAACCGTCTGGGCAAGGGCATCATTGCCTTCAGCCCGCTGGCACAGGGTCTGCTCACCGACCGGTATCTGCACGGCATCCCGGCCGACAGCCGGGTGCGCACCGACGGCCGGTTCCTGAAGGAAGCCGCCGTTGTGGAGAAGCTGCCCAAAATCAAAGCGCTGAACGAGCTGGCCGCCCAGCGGGGCCAGACCCTGGCGGAGATGTCCCTGGCGTGGCTATTGAACCACGAGGCCGTCACCTCCGTGCTCATCGGCGCTTCCAAGCCCAGCCAGATCCTGGACAACATCAAAGCAGCGGAGAATACAAGCTTCACCGCCGAGGAGCTGGCAAAAATCGAGGAGATCAGCGTTTAAATGGACCATCAAAAAAGAAATCGGCTGTGGCCTCTGTGGCTGCTGCTGCCCCTGGGCACCGTCTATTATTTCTGCAAATTCGTTTTGCCGGGCTACAGCTTCACCGCCCTGGTGTGCCTGTGCCTGGCGGCGCTGATTCTGTTCTATGTGGCCATGCCCTTTCTGGGGCAGCGGTTCCCGAAAACGGCAAAGCTGCTCACCCGCTGCGTCACCGCCGTGCTCATTGTGGGTCTTCTCATCTGCGGCGTGACGGAGGGCATCATCATCAGGGCCAGCTTCGGCAGCCCCGACCAGGACGTGGACTACGTGGTGGTGCTGGGGGCCAAGGTCCGGGATGACGGCCCCTCCGTTTCCCTGTGGGACCGGATCTACGCCGCCCGGGATTACCTGGAAGCCCATCCCAACACCGTCGCCGTGGTCTCCGGCGGCAAGGGCAAGGACGAGCCCATGAGCGAGGCCATCTGCATGTATGTGGAGCTGACCAACCTGGGCATTGACGGGGAGCGCATCTGGACCGAGGACCGGGCGGAATCCACCTGGGAAAACATCCGCTACAGCCTGGACCTCATCGAAGCACGTACCGGCGCCCGCCCCACCCGCTTAGGGGTGCTCTCCAGCGAGTATCACCTGTTCCGGGCCAGCCTGTTCGCCAAAAAAAACGGCGTGGAATTTGTGGGCATTCCCGCAAAAACCTCCCATCTTTCTCAGAAAATCAACCACTTCATGCGGGAGGTGGCCGGTGTGTGGCACTATATTCTGTTAGGAGGAAACTATCGTGATCAATAAATCTTACGCGGACTTTGCCTGGGACCAGGCTGCCGCGCTGCTGGGAGTGGATTCTCCCTCCGGCTTTACCGCCAACGCAGCCCAATGGGTGAAGAATGCCTTCGAGACCCTGGGCTGCCCTGCCAGAATCACCGCCAAGGGCGGCGTTCTGGCGGAGCTGGGCGGCAAGGATGGGGACAATGCCCTGCTGCTGGAGGCCCACACCGACACCCTGGGGGCCATGGTCTGCCAGATCAAGGGCGACGGCCGGTTGAAGCTGACCCCCCTGGGGGGCATGAGCCCCAACAATGCCGAGGCGGAGAACGTGAAGGTCTATACCCGCAGCGGCAAAATTTACGAGGGCACCTGCCAGCTGGTGGACGCCTCCGTCCACGTCAACGGCAGCTATTCCGACACCAAGCGCACCTACGATACCATCGAGGTCGTCCTGGACGAGAACGTGTCCTCTGCCCAGGAGACCAAGGCCCTGGGCATTTCCGTTGGCGACATTGTGTGCTTCGATCCCCGCACCCGCCGCACCGCCTCCGGCTACCTCAAGAGCCGCTTCCTGGACGACAAGCTGTCCGTGGGCATTCTGCTGGGCTTTGCCAAGTACCTGAAGGGCAGTGGCGTGGAGCCGGAGCGGAAGCTCTATGCCCATATCACGGTCTATGAGGAAGTGGGCCACGGCGGCAGCGCCAGCGTCCCCGCCGGTGTCACCGAGGCCATCTCCGTGGACATGGGCTGCGTGGGCCAGGGACTGGACTGCACCGAGCGGCAGGTCTCCATCTGCGCCAAGGATTCCGGCGGCCCCTACAGCTACGATGTGGTCTCCAAGCTCATCGACGCCGCCAAGCGGACCGGTGCCGACTATGCCGTAGACGTCTACCCCCACTACGGCTCCGATGTGGAAGCCACCCTGCGCGCGGGCTACGACATCCGCCACGGCCTCATCGGCGCCGGTGTCTACGCCTCCCACGGCTACGAGCGCAGCCACATCGACGGCGTATACAATTCCATCCTGGTTTTGGCAGGATACACCGGGGTTATCTGACCCTTCGGCCGCCCCCGGGCGGCCTGGCCGGAATCACGGCAATTGCACAAGCGCTGCCGCTCCAACTGCATCAACTGGGGCATGACCCCCGTCCGCTGCCACCACGGCGAACGGGGGCGGTTTTAAAAAAGCGGGCCGCCGGACAGACGGACAGCCACCTTCACAAATTCCCCATTGATTAGAAATTCCTTCACATCCAGCTCTTCACCGTCCATTTTCCGCCGTAGTCCTCGAACCGGTTCACCGGGGCATACCAGGCCAGTTCGGCCGTGCCGGTGCGGCCGTGGCGGTTCTTGGCTACGTCCACGAAGAACTGCTGGGGCGCTGATGCCTCCCGGGGCGTCTCTGTCCTGCCGTATTCCGGGCGGTGGAGCAGCAGCACCCCGTCGCTGTCCTGCTCGATGGCGCCGGAGGAGCGCAGCTGGGAGAGCCTGGGGCGGGTGTCCTGCCCGGGGGCGCTGACGCTCTCCCGGTTCAGCTGGCACAGGGCCAGGACCACGCAGCCCAGGCGTTTGGCCAGGCGCTTCAGGTCCCCGGAGATCCGGGTCACCCGGTCGTATTCGCTGAGCCGCTTGTCCTCGGCGGAGAGCAGGCCCAGATAGTCCACGATCACCACCTCGGCCCCCACGTTCCGGGCTTGGAGCTCCAGTTCCGGCACGGTGAGCGTGGACACGGCGGAGATTTGCAGCTTGTGCGCATAGAGCTTGCCGCAGGCATTGGCAATGGCGGCATCCTGTTCCTCGGTTGTCTTGCCGAACAGCAGCTTCCCGAAGGTGCATGTGATATCCGAAACGGCGGCAACCCGGCGGGCATTTAATTCCGCTTCCGTCATCTCCAGGCTGACATACAGCACCCTGCGGTCCCTTGCCATCATGTCCGCCAGGGCAATGCCCAGGGCCGATTTTCCCACACCGGGGCGGGCGGCCATGACATAGAAGCCGCCCTGGGCAAAGCCGCCCAATATGCGATCCAGGGATGGGAAGCCCGTCCGGATCGCCTGCCGCTTGCCCTGCTGCACCTCTGCCCGGAAGGTCATGAAGTCCAGCAGGCTGTCTCTTGCGCTCTTCACGCTGCACCGCCCCGGGGTGCTTGCCAGATCATCCAGGGTGCTTCTGGCCTCCGTCAAAAGCTGATCGGCGGTGCTGCCTGCGCAAAGGGCTTCCGTTTGCAGCTTTTCCCCCAGCGCCTGCAGCTGCCGCCGCTGGTGGCCATCCAGGACGGCCTTGGCGTACTCTGCGGCCCGGGTGCAGGTGGGGGCCAAGTCCATGCACTGCATCAGGAAGTCGTTGCTCAGCCCTGCCGCACGGCCCACAATGACCGGGTCAATGCCCTTGTCCTCGTCCTCCAGCCGGCAGGCGGCTGCGTAGGCCTTCCGGCAGGGTTCGCTGGCAAAGGCCTCCGCCGTGGGCAAAATCTCCCGGGCAGCAGGGAGGCACCGGGCGTCGATCAGGACGCAGCCCACAAGGCTGTATTCCGCAGTGGCAAGATCAAGCATAGCCCGCCTCCCGCTTCCGCATAGCTACCTCAAAGGGGTCTTCCGCCGGGGCCAGAACATAGCCGCAGTTCTCCGGCTCCGGCTTGGGGGTATCCTTCTTCACCCAGGTCCGGACTGCCGCCCGCCAGTCCTTCATGGGATTCTTCCCCACCCTCCAGCCAATGGAGGCATAGTAGTCCACAAAGCGCTCCGCATCCAGCAAAAAGCCCTTTTCCCTGCAATACTCCTCGATCTCCTGAACAGAAGGAGGAGAAAACCGTGTGCGTGCAGGCGGCTTGGCCGACTGTGCCCCCGTATCCTCTGCAGGATCGGATTGGATAGGAACGGATTGGATAGGATTGGATAGGATAGGAGGGTGATTTCCCTGCATTTCGCTGCATTCCGCTCCCCCCTGCTTGCTTTCGCTTCCGGCGGCATTTTTTGCATTGATTTCGCTGTATTCTTTCAGACGATCCACCTGATTTGCAATTGCCTGAAAAGCTACGTCAATGGCCATATCGTCCCCGGAATATTCCTCACCGCCGAACCGGTAAGAAAACACCGCACGAATCAGCGCCCCAAACTGCGCATCCGTGAATTTGCGGGTGATCTGCAGCACCTCGGGAAACAAAACCAGGGTTTCTTGCTTTTTACGAGCCATCCTTCTACCTCCGTGATTTTATGCATCTGCCCTGCCGTAGGGAACACCTTCCAATTGCCTCAACAAGCCCTCTTGCTTAGTTGATAAAATTGAACTTCCATGTATGCTTATTTTAACACAAAACCACAGCCCTGTCAACCGGCCCAAGGCCGCAGGCTGTGGATGGATAAGGATATAGAAAAGCGCCCCTTGCATTTTGTCGAAAGCTGTGCTATGCTGACTGCGGTGCTACCAGTAGTACCCCGGTAGGCGGTTCCCCCGGTTTTCTCGGGGGTTATACTTCTTTGCCCCCAATCGAAAGAAAGGGGGGGATACGTACATGGTTTCTTGGCCTGAACTCATTCAGTTCTGCTCGTTCCTTGTCGCTTTGATCGCCCTAGTTGCAGGGCTTTTTGATCATAAGTAAAAAAGAAGTAACTGCCTAAGCTCCCCAGCTCACAGTTACTTCTTTTTGTTGTGCTCGGGGGGAACCGTTCTACTGGTAGCCCCTTTGTGTCTTTACTATACCCCATTTCCGGGGCTTTGTCAATCGTTTCCCGCGACAATTGCATGAGGGGCCGATGCCCACATCGGCCCGAAACAGATGGGCGAGACAGTTTCAATGAAACGAGGACGCTCAATGATTGGAGCTCTCGGGGCGATGTGCCTCAATCGCCCCCATGGTCATTTTAACTGTCATTGCTCTGGTTCTCCAGAATAGCAAAGAGAAGTAACCGTCTAACCCTTCCAAAAGTTACGGTTACTTCTCTGTAACAAACGGGAGCCGTCCTACTGGCAGCACCCTTTGTGTCTTTACTATACCCCATTTCCTGGGCTTTGTCAATCGCCTCCCGCCGGTGCGGCAGGACAATTTTGCAAAAAACCGCAGGGGGCGATTGCCACCGGCAATCGTTCCAAAAGCCGAAGTGGTCCTCTATTCCGCGCCAGTGCGCACACTGGCATGGAATATGCTGGATGCGGGGATGCTTCCGTAGAAAGCGCCGAAACCCTGCTTTTCCAAACGAAATGCGGGCCGGGAGAATTCTTAAGGAGGACGGCTTGGTTTGCGGGAGCAAACCTTTCAGTGCCTCCTTAAGCCGCATTCTTTCCCCCTTTCTTGGCGGGACAAGAAAGGGGCCCCCGGAGGGATACCCAGC